>OLWW01000548.1_pt1 | contig 21042 bp, 19 predicted proteins | sample 1673991 | NCBI WGS metagenome assembly OLWW01 (sample SAMEA103958136, study PRJEB25191) | human gut metagenome
AATCGCTGGCACTTTTCTGGTTCTCTTTTGGTGTCAAAAGAGAACATCCCTCGGCAAAGACTCTTGCCACTATTGTCAATCGTTCTATTTTACAGGAGGTACTCGCGCGATGCAGCGCACAGAAAAATACTTTGAGCAGGATGCCTTCCGCACCGAATGCGAAAGCGTCATCCTTGCCGCAGAGCCGGACGAAAAGACCGGCGGCGGGCGCATTGCGCTGGACGGCACGGTGTTCTACCCGGAGGGCGGCGGTCAGCCCGCCGACCGGGGCACGCTGACCCTGCCGGACGGCACGGTGCTGCGGGTGTCGGACGTCCACGAGCAGGCGGGCATCATCTGGCATACGGTGGATGTCCTGCCCGCTGCCGCCGCGCCCGGCGCAGCCGTTGCCGGCTGCATCGACTGGGACTGGCGCTTTGACAAAATGCAGCAGCACACCGGCGAGCATATCCTTTCCGGCATCCTGCACCAGATGTTCGGGGCGGAGAACGTGGGCTTCCATGTAGGCACCGAGGTGGTGCGCATGGACACCAGTGTGCCCATCAGCCCCGAGGGGCTGCGGCAGGCAGAGCTTGCCGCCAACCGCATCGTGTGGCAGGATGTGCCGGTGCTCATCAGCTACCCCACCCGGGAGGAGCTTGCCGCCCTTGTTTACCGCTCTAAAAAAGAGATCGAGGGGCAGGTGCGCATCGTGACCATCCCGGGCGCGGACGTCTGCGCCTGCTGCGGTACCCACACCCGCACCACCGGTCAGGTGGGGCAGATCAAGATCCTTGCCAGCGAGAACTACAAGGGCGGTGTGCGGCTGAGCGTGGTGTGCGGTGCCCGTGCGCTGGCGGCGGCGCAGGCCATGCGCGCCCGGCAGGCGGAGATCGGCGCGCTGCTTTCTGCCAAGGCCGACCAGACCGCTGTGGCGGTGCACCGGGTCTACGACGAGTATACTGCACTCAAGTTTACACACTTCGGACTGTGCAGCCAGCTGTTTGACGCCCTTGCGCAGCTGACCGCGCCCGATGCGGACGCCATCCGCACCCTGCCGGGACTGGACCCGGACGGGCTGCATCGGCTGGCTGTCCGTCTGACCGAGGCCACCACCGGCCTGTGCGCCGCTCTGACCCCCACCGAAAAGGGCACCGGTTACTGCCTTGCCCGGCGGGACGGCGATGTGCGCGCCCTGACCAAAGCACTGAATGCCGCCCTGAACGGACGCGGCGGCGGCAAGCCCGGCATCTGTCAGGGCAGCTGCGCCGCCACCCCGGAGCAGGTGGAGAGATTTTTGAAGGAGAACAACAAACTATGAGAATGCGTTTCAAACCCTATGCCCACGACGAACTGATGGCCGCGGATTTCCATGTGCACGAACCCCTCATCTGGGGCGGCAAGTGGCACGGCCAGTATGCCCGCCCGGAGCAGCCCTTTATTCTGGAGTTGGGCTGCGGCAAGGGCGGCTTCATCTCTCAGCTGGCCTGTGCCCACCCGGAAAACAACTATCTGGGCATCGACATCACTGACAAGGTGCTTATCCTTGCCAAGCGCAAGATCGAAGCCGCCTATCAGGCAGCGGGGCGCCCCATCGACAACGTGAAGATCATGAGCACCGATATCGAGCGCATCAAGGGCGTCATCACCCCGGAGGATGAGGTCAGCCGCATCTATATCAACTTCTGCAACCCGTGGAGCAAGAACGACTCCTCCCACAAGCACCGCCTTACCTACCCGCGCCAGCTGATCGCCTACCGCGAGTTTCTGAAGGACGGCGGTGAGATCTACTTCAAGACCGACGACGATGATCTGTTCCGGGACAGCGTGGAGTACTTCCCCGCTTCCGGCTACGACATCGAGTGGATCACCTACGACCTCCACGAGAACGAGCCGGAATGGAACATCCGCACCGAGCACGAGGGCATGTTCACCGAAATGGGCATCAAGATCAAAGCGCTCATTGCCCGCAAAAAGCCCGGTGCCGACAGCGTGACATGGGTAGACCCCAAGGTGCTCAAGCGGATGGCACGCGAAGCTGCCGCTGCCGAAGCCGCCGCACAGGAAGGCGAAGAAAATGTCTGACCCCTGTGAGCTGTGCCTGAACAACATTCAGGACGAATACGGCAGCTATTACTGCGCCCAGGGCGCTGCGCTGGACGAGGACGAGATGGCACGCTATCTTGCGCATAATACCGCTGCCTGTCCCTTTTTTGAGCCGGGGGACGAATATAAGATCGTATCCAAACAGAACTGAAGAACGGAGGTGCCTATGGTAAGCTTTCTTACCGATACCGTGGTATGCGGCTTTTCGCTGTACCATATTCTGGCCTATTTCCTGATCTATTCCTGCATAGGCTGGTGTCTGGAGGTCATCTATGCCGCCGCCACCACCGGTCAGCTGGTGAACCGGGGCTTCCTCAACGGCCCGGTCTGCCCCATCTACGGCTTTGGCATGATCATCGTGCTGTTTGCCCTTACGCCCTTGCAGCACAGCATCCTGCTGCTGTATATAGGCGGCGTCATCCTGCCCAGTGCGCTGGAACTGGTGGGCGGCTGGGCACTGTATAAGATCTACCACACCCGCTGGTGGGATTACAGCGATTTTCCCTTTAATATCGGGGGCTATATCTGTCTGGAATTCTGCCTGCTGTGGGGCGTGGGCACGCTGGTGGTCATGCGTATCGTGCACCCGGTGGTGGCTGACCTTGTAGACCTGATCCCGCCCTTTGTGGGGGTCATCCTCATGTGCTTTTTGTACGCCGTGTACGCGGTGGACGTGGTGGCTACCGCCATTGCTGCCTCTGCACTGGCTGATACGCTGGACACCATGGAGCAGCTGGGCGACAGTATCCACGCCGTCAGCGATGCCATGACCCAGCTGCTGGGCACCACCACTCTGAACGCCGACAAGAAGCTGGACGAGGGACGGCTGCAATTCAAGCTTGCCGCCGCCGAAGCGCGGGATGCTGCCGGAAAGCGCCCCTCTGCCCGTGAGACCATGGCTGCCATCCGCGCCAAGGCTGCCGAGGCTACCGAGGCTGCCCGCCGCGCCAGCGAGGACGCCCGCCTGAACGCTGCCGAAGCTGCCAACGCCGCCCGCCTTGCTGCCAAGGGCACTGCCGAGCGCGCCGCCGAGCTGCTGCAATTGGAACAGCTGGCCGCAGAGCTGCAAGCCCGCAGCGAGGAAATGCAGGCGCAGCTGCTGCGCACCCCCCGCATCGTGGGCCCGCGCCGTATGCTGCGTGCCTACCCGAAGCTCCGGCACGGCAGCAAGCTGCGCAGTCTGCCCACATTGCGGGAGATGCTGCACCGCGCCGAACAGGAAAACAAGGACGACAACAAGAATACCAAATGACCCCGAATGCCACACCGGCGCTGCTGTGTGTGGCATTTTTGTTGCACTTCGCTCGAATAATGTTGTTAAAAAGTGTGAAAAAACTATTTCAAAACGACTTAAACCGTGTTATACTGATTATAAAGTATACAAACCGACCGCAATCGGCTTATCCGTATTGAAACTATCCAAATTGTGAGGAATCGTTATGTCAGAGGAACGAAAGACCAAAACAGATGCCGCCGCACCGGCATCTGCTGCGTTGGAGCGGATCGACCGCAAGGACGCATTTTTACAGGCCCTGCATACATTCCTGACCGCGCATCAGGGAACAGAATGGGCTGTTGCCGCTGTGGATATCCAGCACTTCAAACTTTATAACGAGCTTTACGGCACCGAAAAGGGCGATGCTCTGCTGGAAACTGTGGCAAACTGTCTGCTGGGTTACAGCAGGCAGACCGGCTATCCTGTGGGCTATTTTGGAAACGATGACTTTTTCCTGTGCCTGCCGGACGAAAAGGCCGAGCAGACTGCTGTGCTTGCTACGCTGCAGGCCTGCATGGCTGCCGGAAGGCAGGATGTCACCTTCTTTATGGTAATGGGCGTGTGCCCTGTGCAGGCAAACCCCGGTGCAGATGCCGCCACCCTGTGCAACTACGCGCAGATCGCCGGTGTGACGACCGACAGCGGCTACCTGCACCGCTTTGAGCCCACCATGCTCAACGAGCTGAAAGAACAGCAGCAGCTGCTGGGCGAGCTGGAGCACGCACTGGACAACCACGAATTCTGCTTCTTTTTGCAGCCCAAGTGTAACAGCATCACCCGCGCCATCGTGGGCATGGAGGCACTGGTGCGCTGGAACCATCCCACCCGGGGCTGTGTTCCCCCTGCCGAGTTCATGCCGCTGCTGGAGCGCACCGGCCTTGTGACAAGGTTGGACCAGTACATCTGGGAATCCGTCTGCCAGACCCTGCAGAAGTGGCAGGAGAGCGGCAGCAACCTTGTGCCGGTGTCGGTGAACGTTTCGGTGCAGGATATCCTCAATCTGGATGTGCCGCAGATCTTTGCAGATCTGGTGGAAAAATATAAGCTGGAGCCCAAACTCCTGCTGGCTGAGATCACCGAGACCATGGTGGCCGAGGACACCCAGATGGTGGAAAACGCCATTCAGGGCCTGCACCGCAAGGGCTTTGCGGTGATGATGGACGACTTCGGCAGCGGGTATTCCTCGCTGAATATGCTCAAGGATACCAACGTCGATGCCATCAAGCTGGACATGAAGCTCATCGACATGAATCAGGAGAACCGCAGCAAGGGCGTGCAGATCGTGGAGTCGGTGGTGGATATGGCACACCGGCTGAACCTGCCCATCATCGCCGAGGGTGTGGAGACCCCGGAGCAGGTGTCCATGCTGCAGGCGGCAGACTGCCTGTACTCGCAGGGCTACTACTTCTTCAAGCCCATGCCGGTGGAAAACGCCGAAAAACTGCTGGCAGATCCCACCAATCAGGATTACTGGGATCTGCGCCGCGACCTGATGCGCCGCGACCGCCGGGTGGAGAACCCGGGCACCGAAAAGACCGCGCTGGCCTTGCAGGCCTACCAGATCTTTACCGACAACGTGCTGGAGATCTCGCTGCTGAACCTTGCCACCGGTGCGTACCGGGTGATCAAGCGGGACGCCCGCCTGCTGGATCCGGATCTGGAAAAAGAAGAAGATTTTGTCAACTACTGCGACCGTCTGGTGAACGAGAAGATCGTGCACGAGGAGGACGCAGACCTGTTCTTGGAGCAGACCGATCTGGAGGCCTTGCGCTCTGTGCTGTACCACGCCACTGCGCCGGAGTTCTACCGCTACCGCGAGAACGTGTCCGGCCAGTATATCTGGGTCACCACAGAGGTGCTGCCCTGCCGGGGCTGCTGCGCCCAGAACCCGTGGGCGACCGTGCTGGTGCGCAACGACGCACAGGCCGACCAGCTCAGCGAGGAGCTGGACTTCTCTTACAGCCACGATACCCTGACCGGCCTTGCCAACCGCAGCCGGTACGAAGCCGACCTGCGGGAGCTGCCCAACAGCGGGTACGAATCCGTGGTGTGCACCTACATTGATGTGGTGGGGATGCACGAGGTAAACGAGCATCTGGGTCACCGCAGCGGCGACACCCTGCTGTGCTGTCTGGCAAATGCCGCCCGCAAGTTCTTTGCTACCAGCCGGGTGTACCGCATCGGCAGCGATGAATTTGTCATCCTGACCCCCAACGAGCCGCCTTACAGCGTGTGGAGCACTGCGGACCGGATGCGCGCCTTTTTGAAGGAAAAGGACTATGTTATTTCCGTAGGCATCCAGCAGACCGCCGACCTGCGCCATCTGGACGAAGCTGTCGCCAAGGCCGAGGCTGCCATGCGGCAGGACCGGCAGGCTTACTACGACCACAACGGCCGCGCCCGCCAGCTGGAAGGCCTGAATGAAAAGATGGAGCGCACCCTGCAGGAAAAGCGGGATGCCGAACACTTTTTAAAGGTGCTTGCCCCCAAATACAAGACAGTGATCGTGGTGGACTTGCAGGAGGACACCGTGCGCCCCGTTATTGTGCCGGACGACTTCCAGTCCGTTCTGGACACCTGCGGCGGCTCTTTCCGCGCTGCGTTGACCAACTACCGCGACAAGCTGGTAGCGCCCGAGGACAGAAAAAACTTTGCAAAGTTGTTCGATTTCGGCCTTGTGCGCAGCACCGTGTTCAGCAGCAATCTGCTGGAGCACCGCTACCGCAAGACGGACGGCCGCAGCTTCTGCATCCGTGTGACCCCATACTCCCGCAGCGGCTCCCACATCAACGAGGTGCTGTGGATCTTCGCGGATGAAGAGGTAGAGTAAAAAGTGTTTAAAAAACGATCCTCACGGCTTTCGGCCGTGAGGATCGTTTTTTCATGAATGCCCGCCGCCTTGCAAATGTGCCGGGATGTGCTATAATAGAAATCACTTATTCCATACAATCTATGTGGGTATATGGGCGGCCGCCCGCTGTTCCCGCAAAGCAAGGAGCTTTTCTATGCAGCATCTGTCCCGAACCGTTTCCCCTGCTCTGCCGCACCCCTGCCTGCGGGCGCTGCGGGCGGCTTTTCCGCAGACCATCCCGGTGCTGGCAGGTTATTTTGTGCTGGGGCTGGGCTACGGCATCTATGTGCAGTCCTTGGGGCTGCCGGTGTGGATGCCCATGCTCATGGGCACTGTCGTGTACGGCGGCTCGCTGGAATTCGTGCTGGCAAGCCTGCTGCTGGGCGCGTTCTCGCCGCTGTCGGCCTTTCTGATGGCGCTGATGATCCAGGCGCGGCACCTGTTCTACGGCCTTGCCATGCTGGAGCGCTACAAGGGCTACGGCTGGCGCAGCTTTTACATGATCTTTGCCATGAGCGACGAGACCTTTTCCATCACCTGCTCGGCAACGCCGCCGGAAGGGGTGGACAAGGGCTGGTTCATGTTCTTCATCACCCTGCTGGATCAGTTCTACTGGGTGGCCAGCGCGGGGCTGGGGGCTGTGGTGGGCTCTGTCCTGCCCTTCAGCACCGAAGGCGTGGATTTTGTGATGACGGCCATGTTCACGGTCATCTTCCTGAACCAGTGGGAAAAAGATCAGCAGCACGGCAGTGCCCTGATCGGGCTTGCCGTGCCGCTGGTGTGTCTGATGGTATTCGGCTCCGGCAGCTTTCTGCTGCCGTCCATGGGCGGCATTCTGGTGCTGCTGCTGGCCTTGCGCCGTCCGATGGAAAAAGCAGCCGGGGAGGTAGAGGAATGACAGCAGTTCAGATGGGGCTTACCATTGCGGTGTGCACCGCCGCCACCATGCTTACCCGTTTTTTGCCGTTTCTGATCTTTTCCAGCAAGGAGCAGCAGCCCCCGGAGGTGGTGCGGTATCTGGGGCGGGTGCTGCCCGCCGCCATCTTCGGGATGCTCATCGTCTATTGCCTGAAGGGCGTCACCCCGTTCTCCGGCAGTCACGGCATCCCGGAAGCGCTTGCGCTGCTGGCGACCATCGCGCTGCACAAGTGGAAGCACCAGACCCTGCTCAGCGTAACCGGGGGCACCCTTTGCTATGTACTGCTGGTGCAGCTGGTGTTCTGAAAAAGTGGCTCAGTGATAGAAGGTGTCAAAGTTCACCTGACGGTAGAACCGCTGCTGCAGCTGGTCAAAGCTTTCGCAGTTCTGCGCCAGCAGCCACATACTTTTGGTCACCACGGCCTCGATGGTCATATCGTGGGCCTCTAAAAAGCGGAAACGGTTGCGCACCCGCTTGCCCACTTCGTACACGCCCACGTCGCTGCCCTCGTAGGTGACTTGCGTGGTCATGATGAGCACTTTGTGGGTGGTCTCGTAATCGCCCAGCCCGGCGGCAAAGGCGTCCATCAGCTGCTGCGGGATGCCGCCCACGCCGAAACTTTCCACGATGACGCAGTCGTACAGGTGGAAGATCTCCGGGATGAGCGCCGGGGACATGCCCGGGGTCAGCTTGAGCAGGAACACCCGGCTGTCCAACGTGCGGCTGAACTCCACCGGGCCGGTGGGCCACGGCGAGGGGATGTACCGCACCAGCCGGTCGCCCTGCACCAGCGCCAATTCCGGGAAGTTGACCGAGGCAAAGGCGTCGTAGCTGATGGTCTTGTTCTTCTTGGCGCGGGTGCCCGCGATGACGTGCCCGCCAAACACCACCATCACGCCCCGGCTGCCCGGGTCGATGGCGCAGACCACGCTGTCCCGCAGGTTTTTCTTGGCATCCGTGATCTCGTTGGAGATGGGCTGCTGCGCGCCGGTGAGGATGATGGGCTTATCCGCGTTCTGGATGAGATAAGAGAGCGCCGCCGCAGAGTACGCCAGCGTATCCGTGCCGTGGCAGATGATAAAGCCGTCGTACAAGGCGTAGTTTTCCTGAATGGCGCGTGCCATCATAAGCCAGTGCTCCTGCCCGAGGTCGGTGCTGTCGATGCTGCACAGCGCCAGCGTTTCCGGGCAGCACAGCTCCTTCAATTCCGGCAGATGCGCAAGCAGCTCCTCGCTGGAAAGCACGGGCTTCAGCCCCTGCTGGGTGCGCACGCTGGCAATGGTGCCGCCGGTGGTGATGAAAAGCAGACGTTGTTTGGACATAAAGCAAAAGCCCCCTGTGGCAGAAATTTTAACATGACAACAGTATAGCACACGCCCCGGAGCTTGAACAGTGCCCGCCGCCCAAAAAGTTTTTGCGACCCGGTCACAGAAAACTGCGCGGCTTTGGTGTATAATAAGGCAAAAGAACCATGCAAAGGAGCAACACCATGTCCAACATCGTCATCGTAGGTTCCGGCCCGGCGGGGGTGTCCGCTGCCCTGTACGCCGTGCGCGCCGGGGTGCAGACCACCGTGCTGACCAAGGGCTCCGGGGCGCTGGCGCGCGCCGAAACAATCGAAAACTATTACGGCTTCGCCCAGCCGGTCTCCGGGCCGGAGCTGGAACGCCGCAGCATCGAGAACGCCCGGCGGCTGGGGGTGCAATTCGTGCAGACCGAGGCCGTGGGGCTGACATGGACCGACCGTTTGACCGTGGAAACGCTGGCAGGCGCGTACCCGGCAGACGCGGTCATTCTGGCAACGGGTGCTTCCCGCGCGGTGCCCCGCATCCCGGGGCTGACCGGGCTGGAAGGCCACGGCGTAAGCTGGTGCGCCGCCTGCGACGCCTTTTTCTACCGCGGAAAGGACGTGGCGGTGCTGGGCAGCGGCGAGTACGCCCTGCATGAGGTGCAGGCGCTTTTGCCGGTGGTAAAAAGCGTCACTCTGCTGACGAACGGCGCAGCCCTGACCGCAGACTTCCCGCCCGAGGTGAGCGTCTGCACCCAAAAGGTGGAGGCCATTCTGGGCGAGCAGACCGTCACCGGCGTGCAGCTGGCGGACGGCGCGGTGCGGGAGGTATCCGGCGTATTTGTGGCGCTGGGCGTGGCGGGCAGTACCGCACTTGCCCGAAAGCTGGGCGCTGCCGTAGAGGGCAGCCGCATCGTGGTGGACGACAAAATGCAGACCACCGTGCCCGGCCTGTACGCCGCCGGAGACTGCACCGGCGGGCTGTTGCAGGTGGCAAAAGCGGTCTATGAGGGCGCACTGGCGGGCACGGAAGCCGCCAAGGCGCTGCGAAAGGGGTGAGCCGTATGGCAGAAGCATCTCCGCACGCCCGGTGTCTGGCCTGCGCGTTTCCGTTCTGGGAGCAGCTGACCCCGGAAGAACAGGAGCGGCTGTGCCGCTTTACCCGCCCGGTGCATTACGCCAAAGGCGCCCGGGTGCACAGCCCGCTGGAAAGCTGTGTGGGCATCCTTTTGCTGCGCAGCGGGCAGCTGCGCTCCTATCTACTGTCCGAGGACGGCAGGGACGTGACGCTGTACCGCCTGTTCGGCGGGGAGGTGTGCATCCTGTCTGCCTCCTGCGTGATGGACGCGGTGAACATCGACCTCTACATCGACGCGGAGGAGGACACCGAAGCGCTGTGCATCAGCGCGGGCATCTTCCGGCAGCTGATGCAGGAAAACGTCTATGTGCGCTGCTACGCCTACCAGATGACGGCAGAGCGCTTTTCTGATACCATGTGGACGATGCAGCAGATTCTGTTCATGAGTGCTGACCGGCGGCTGGCCATTTTTCTGACCGACGAGCTTGCCAAGACCGGCGGCGCGGACGTCCGCATGACCCACGACCAGATGGCAAAGTACATGGGCTCTGCCCGCGAGGTGGTGAGCCGGATGCTCAAATACTTTGCGCAGGAGGGCTGGGTGCGGCTGTACCGCGGCGGGGTGCAGGTGCTGGACAAGCAAAAGCTGCAAGCGCTGGCAAGGGGAGAATAAGAGATAAAAAACAACACCGGAGCGTCCGAAGATGCTCCGGTGTTGTTCTGCTTATGCTCAGGAAATCGCGTCCACGTCCCACTTCATGCGGACGGCGTCGGCGCCGTCCAGCTTGATGTGCAGCGCACCGGCGTTGTCCAGCACCTGCTCCGGCTTGCGGGCACCGCACAGAACGTGCAGCCCCGGGATCATGCGGGCGGTCATGGCAATGACCAGCTGCGCCATGGTGCAGTCGTACTTCTCGGTCAGATCGCCCCACTTTGCCAGCAGTTCCAGCGCCTGTGCCCGGCGGGTGGGCTGGAAGCAGGGGTTCGTGTTGCGGGTGCTGCCCTCCGGGTAGGTGGTGTTCATGGTCACCTTGCCGGTCAGAAGCCCCTGCTCCAGCGGGGAATACGCCTGTACCGAAACGCCCAGCTCCTTGCAGGTGGGCAGCAGCTGCTTTTCAATGCGGCGGGTCAGCAGGCTGTACTTTTCCTGAATGACGTCCAGCTGGCCGTAGCGGCAGTAGCCCCGGATGATATCGGAGGTGACGTTGGAAGCACCGATGGCGCGGATCTTGCCCTGCTCTTTCAGCTTCATCATGGCTTCCATGGTCTCTTCCAGCGGATACACGCCGAAATCCGGGCTCTGCCAGTGGGTGTACAGCACGTCCAGATGGTCGGTGTGCAGACGGCGCAGGCTGTCCTCCACGTCCTCAATGATGCTCTTGGCGGAGAGGTCGCGGTACACCTGTACCCCGTCCACCACCTTGTGCAGGATGGGGGTCTCGTGCCGCCACTCCAGGCCGCACTTGGTGGAAAGCACCACCTTGTCGCGGTCGATGTGCTTCATGGCTTCGCCAACCACTTCCTCGCTGTGGTACAGCCCGTAGATGGGTGCAGTGTCGATCCACTGGATGCCCTGCTCCACGGCGGTCTGGATGGCCTTTACGGACAGTGCATCGTCGTTATCGCCCCACCATGCACCGCCGCCGATGGCCCATGTACCCATGCCCAGAAACGGCACGGCAATACCGCTTTTGCCAATATTGATATTCTGCATATACTTTACCCTCCATGCCAGCAGTGTTCCCCGCAATGGGAACCCTCATTCCAATGTCTGGCATACTTTGTTGTGTTTTTTATTCTATAAAAAAGAACTGCGGAGCGCAGGTGCACTCCGCAGCGCTCTTTTATCAGATGTTGCCGAACTCGCTCAGCTGCAAGCTCTCGTTGTGGGTCTCGGCCCAGCGCACCGCCCAGTCGGAGGTGAACAGCAGCAGACGGTTGCCCTTCATGTCCTCCACAGCCTTGGTGTCGCTGGTCAGGTCCAGATCCCGCAGGTTGTAGGTGTCGGGGTCGTTCTGCACCCAGCGCAGCTGCTCAAAGGGCAGCTGCTGCATCCGGATCTCCACGTTGTACTCGGTGTTCAGGCGGTACTCCAGCACTTCCAGCTGCAGCACGCCGACCACGCCGACCACCACTTCTTCCATGCCGCCGCCCACTTCGCGGAAGATCTGGATGGCGCCTTCCTGCGCGATCTGCTCCATACCCTTCACGAACTGCTTGCGCTTCATGGTGTCCTTCTGCTCAATGCGGGCAAAGTGCTCCGGGGAGAAGGTGGGGATGCCCGCGAACTGGACCTTCTTTTTGCCGGTGCACAGGGTGTCGCCGATGGAGAAGATGCCCGGGTCAAACAGGCCGATGATGTCGCCGGCGTAGGCCTCGTCCACGATGGCGCGGTCCTGCGCCATCAGCTGGGTGCCGGTGGCCAGCTTGATGTTCTTGCCCTCCTGCACATGGTAGGCCTCCATGCCGCGCTCGAACTTGCCGGAGCAGATGCGCATAAAGGCAATACGGTCGCGGTGGGCCTTGTTCATGTTGGCCTGAATTTTAAAGATAAAGGCGGAGAACTCGTCCCGGCAGGGGTCCACCGGCTCGCCGGTCAGGCTGTCCACGCGTGCCAGCGGGGCGGAGGTGAGCCGCAGGAAGTTTTCAAGGAAGGGCTCCACGCCGAAGTTGGTCAATGCAGAGCCGAAGAACACGGGGCTCAGCTCACCGCGCAGCACCTTGTCCAGATCAAACTCCTCGGCAGCGCCGTCCAGCAGCTCGATCTCGTCCACCAGCTGCTGGTGCAGGTAGGGGGTCAGCAGCTCGTCCAGTGCGGGGTCGCCCAGCTCGGCCTCGGTCTCGCTGACCTTCTTCACGCCGTTGGCGCGGCCATCGCTGGAAAAAGCCAGCACCTTGCGCGCGTTGCGGTCGAACACGCCCTTGAACTCCTTGCCGCAGCCGATGGGCCAGTTCATGGGGTAGGTCTTGATGCCCAGGATCTCCTCGATGTTCTCCATCAGCTCAAAGGGGTCGCGGGCTTCGCGGTCCATCTTGTTGATGAAGGTGAAGATGGGGATGTGGCGCAGGGTGCACACCTTGAACAGCTTGATGGTCTGGGCCTCAACGCCCTTTGCAGCGTCGATGACCATGACGGCAGAGTCTGCCGCCATCAGGGTGCGGTAGGTATCCTCCGAGAAGTCCTGATGGCCGGGGGTGTCCAGAATGTTCACGCACTTACCGGCGTAGTTGAACTGCAGCACCGAAGAGGTGACCGAGATACCACGCTGCTTTTCAATGTCCATCCAGTCGGACACGGCGTGCTTGGCGCTCTGCTTGCCCTTGACGGAGCCAGCCTGATTGATGGCTCCACCGTACAGCAGCAGCTTTTCGGTAAGGGTGGTCTTACCTGCGTCGGGGTGGCTGATGATGGCGAACGTCCTGCGGCGTTCGATCTCTTCACGATTTGTCATAGATGATATTTCTCCTGAAATGGATGGAACTTCTTCCGGCATCGCTGCGCGATGCCGGAAGAAGCATTTTTACACATACACACCTTATTCTATACGAAAACGCGTGATAATGCAAGGGTTTTCGTTATTTTTTCAGGATCAGGCAGGGCAGAGGGGCAGTTTCGGCCCAATTGGCAAAATCACACACCAGAACGGTGAAACTTTTCAGTGGAAGTGCACGCAGAAAACGCAGCACCGCCTGTTTTTCGTCCGAGCCGATGACCGCCCCGCTGTACAGGATGGCGCTCACGATGCCGCCGGGGCGCACCGCCTGCAGCGCCGCCTGCAAGGCGGGGATGCTGCTCTGCGCGGTGGAAAATACCCCGTGGTCCGCCCCCGGCAGCCAGCCAAAGTTGAACATGACTGCATCGGCGGTGCCGGGCTGCACATACTGTAATAAGTCGGCGTGGCTGCCGCAGACAAGGCTGTACCGCTCGGCGGGCACATTTGCCTGTTCCAGCCGGGTGCGGGTGGAGCGGATGGCTTCGGGCTGCACGTCAAAAGCCAGCACCCGCCCGGCGGGGGCGGTCAGCCCGCACAGAAAGGCGGTGTCGCCGCCGTTGCCGCAGGTGGCGTCTACGCACAGCTGCGGGTGCACCAGCCGGGCGGCTAAAAAGTCCTGCACGAACTTGACCGCCGTCAGGTCCGGGGTGCGGCGGCGCACCAGCTGCCCGCCCTCGGCGGCAAAGCCGAATTTGCCCCAGAAGGCAAGCTCGGCGGCGTTTTCCGGCAGCGGGGCGGTAAAAACCGTGGCAGCTTCCCGGTCATAGCCGCCAAAGCTGCGCAATACTTCTTTTAACAGGTAGGAGCCGTAGCCCTTGCGCCGCCACCGGGGCAGGATGCACAGGGCGGCAAGCTGTGCGCCCTTGGGGGCGGGAGAAAGGCAGCACTCTCCGATGCAGTCCTTTTCTTTATACAGGGCAAACCCCTGTTCGGTGCGGTGCAGTTCCATAAAAAGCTCCTCCTTGACGGGTCGATGTTCTTCCCTTACAATAGCAAGCGGAAACGCTGCTGTCAAGGGCAGAAAAACAGGACCGCATTTCACATATTCTTCACGGCGCAAGCGATTCATTTTCACATTTGACAGTTACAATAGGGACAGTTCAAAGGAACAGATGTCCCTGCGGACCGGCCTTTGAGGGAAGGATGTAGTAACATGGAAAACGAGAACAAGTGGGAATACGATTATTCCGCTTCCAATAACGAGACCGGCTACCCCAACGTGGGCAGCAGCGGCATGAACACGGCGAACCAGTATAACGAGCCGGAAGCACAGCCCGCGCGTCCGGCCGATACCGCCCCGGCAGATGGCGGCAGCGTGCCGCCCATCCCGCCGGAGCAGCCGCAGTACAGCGCCCCGGCGCAGCCGGAAAAGCCCCGCCGCAAGAAAAAGTTCAACGGCGGAAAACTGGCACGCAGCGCCGTGGCACTGGTGCTGGCAGCCGCCATGGGCTTTGCGGGCGGCTTTGTGGGCGCAAAATACGGCGGCGGCAGCAAGGTGGTCATCCAGCAGGTGGAGCGCCCGGCCAGTTCTGACAGCAGCACCGACAGCACCGGCAATTCCATCAGCGCCACCAGCGGCACCGGCCTGAGCACTGCACAGGTGGCCGAGATGGTCAGCCCCAGCGTGGTGGTCATCACCACCGAGCAGGTGGTCTACTCCCAGTGGTCGTGGTACGGCCAGAGCCAGGTGGAGAGCGGCGCGGGCAGCGGCGTCATCATCAGCTCGGATGGCTACATCCTCACCTGTGACCATGTCGTGAGCGGCGCGTCCAACATCACCGTCACCATCGGCGACAAGGACTACACCGCCACCCTCGTGGGCGAAGATACCACCAGCGATATCGCGGTCATCAAGATCGATGCTGACGGCCTGACCCCCGCCACCGTGGGCAACAGCGACAGCCTGAAGGTGGGCCAGAGCGTGATGGCTGTGGGCAACCCGCTGGGTGAGCTGGGCGGCACCGTGACCAGCGGCATCGTCAGCGCACTGAACCGCAGCGTCAGCATTCAGGGCTCCAGCTCTGTCAACACCATGTCCCTGATCCAGATGGATGCCTCCGTCAGCCCCGGCAACTCCGGCGGCGGCCTGTTCAACATGAACGGTGAGCTGGTGGGCATCGTCAATGCAAAGTCCTCCGACAGCGATGCCGAGGGTCTGGGCTTTGCCATCCCGGTAAATGACGCCGTCAAGGTGGCGCAGGAGCTGCTGGAAAACGGCTATGTGACAGGCCGTCCCTATCTGGGCATCAGCTACTATGCCGTGACCGACGCCCAGACCGCCGCCCAGCTGGGCGTGAACGCCTACGGTGTCTACATCGTGGAAGTGGTCAAGGGCGGCCCTGCCGACAAGGCAGGCCTGCAGGCCGGTGACCGCATCGTGAGCGTAGACGGCAGCGAGGTGGCCACCCAGAGCGACCTTGGCACCCTGATGCAGGACCACAAGGCCGGTGACACCATCGAGATCACCGTCGCCCGCGGCGGTCAGATGCAGACCGTCACCGTCACCCTTGGCGAAAAGGGCGCAGAGAATAGCTGAAAAACAGTATAAAACAAGGGTCTTCCGATTTTTGCCGGAAGACCCTTGTTTTGTTTAAAAAAATATAAGGGACGAAGTGGTTTGTAGCAATGTCCGCTGGAAACTGGAACTTGTCGGGGCAAGGCCCCTCCATGTTCCGCTTCGCTCCACAAACGCGAACTTTTACTGATAGCCATGACAGATGGTGCTGGAATCAATCGGAATATCATATTCCTCTCCATGCCAAGGGTTCTCTGCATCTGTGCACGATAAGCAAGCATCATACACGCGGAGGCTCAGCGGGTAAATATAATCTTCCCCATAGAGATAATGGATGCACTTCTGTGCAACTCGGGTCCCTTTTTGGAACTCTGCATCCGCAAGCGTTACCTGAAGATTTGTCCCGCCGCAAATCGGGCACTGTGCAGTCTGCGGCATCGGAGTCAGTTTTTCCAATTCTTCCTGCGGGGTGAGCGCTTTGCTCTTTTTTACAGGTGCTTGCGTTGTCTGGACAGTTTCCGGTGCAGAACTGGCGGAGGCATCGCTGCTGGTTTCCGACCGGTTACAACCACACAGAAGCAACATAAAAGAAACAAGCAAACATACAAATATTTGTATGTTTAGCGCAGCAAAAACTCGTTTCATGGTTAAGCCTCCTTTTTTTTGAACAGAATATAAAGGCTGGTCGACCTGTCCTGTATTAAAAATAGCAGGACTATTTATATTTGTCAAGTATATTATTTGGCGAATAGTATTTACAACAAATAAGTTTGTAGATATAATCAAAATACCAATACCGGAATTGGAGAAAATGCCATGGGGGTCTCTGAAAATTTAAAGCGCGGCGTGACCGAGATCGTTCTGCTTGCTCTTTTAAGCCAACAGGATATGTATGGCTATGAGATGGCACAGGCGATGCGGGAACGAAGCCACGAAAAGTTTACACTGCTGGAAACGTCGATGTATCCGACCCTGTACCGATTGCAGGACAACGGGTACATTTCGGCTCGGGAAGAGCTGGTGGGCAAACGCCGCAAGCGTACTTACTACCATCTGGAACCTGCCGGGCGGGCATATTTCCAAAAGATCTTTGCGGAGTATATGACAGTTCAGCAGGGCGTGCAGGAAATTCTGGCCAGCTGCCAGAAAGAGGTGACGGATATTGAACCGTGAGAAAGAGCAGGAAAAGCAAAAGCTTTGCCGCCGCTATTGCCGGGAACTGCGCCGTGCTCTGGCCTGTGTGCCGGAGCTGCGGGAACGAACGCTTGCACAGCTGACGGAATCCATAGAGGAGTATCTGGATGAGCATCCCACAGCGGATTATCAGGAACTTGTGCGGGTATTTGGCACACCTGCGCAGGCCGCCGAAAATGTGCTGAACGAGATGGATGCAAAGCAGGTGCAGCAACTCCTGAAAAAGTATCAGTGGCGCAGGGTGCTGGCAATCGTTCTGGCAGGGCTTCTTATAGCCTGTGCGATTTGTCTGATCGCGTATGGAGTGTTCTATCTGTATAGACACTTCTTTGTAGTCTCCTACATTTGGGAAGGCCCTGCGGTTGAGATAGATGGTCCGTTGCCGCCTACAATGGCAAAATAATGTACGGTCTGAATTTAAAAGGGGCTGTTGCACATCGTTTTAGTCGAAAGTGCAACAGCCCCTTTTGGGGTTGCAGGGATACCCCTTCCGTCTTGCCGCTTCGCGTCAAGCCACCTTCCCCAAGGGGACGGCTTTTGTGCTGACGGGGAACTTTGCGGCATCGCCATAAGGCGTCCCCTTGGGGGAGCTGTCAAAGCCGTCAGGCTTTGACTGAGGGGGTTCCCTCCACGACCCCTCCCGTGAAAAAGTAAATCGGGAAAATCCGCAGATTTTCCCGATTTACAAATTATAAATAATTTTTCCGCTGATGATGCGCAGAGCAACGCGCCGCGCATTCAAATCGTCTTACACTGCACCAAAAATAGTGGCGCTATACGGCGCAAGGGCGACTTTGCCGGTAAAAACGCGGCTTTGGCCGCGCCACAGGCTGGAGGAGGTGCCGTCGCTCAGCAGTTTCCACTGCCCGGCGGGCAGGGAGACGGTGCGAGTGGTGTCGGTGGGGTTGTAAAAGACGCACAAAGCGCTCCATGCTGCGCCGTCGCCCCAGACGGCGGGCAGCATCCAGCCCACCAGCGGCTGCTCCAGCGCAAAGAACTGCAAAGCCTCCGGGGCATGGCGGTCGGTGCTGCCCAAACGGGGAAAAGCGGCCCGCAGCGCCAGAAGCCCCCGGTAGTAGTCCACGAGGGCGTGGTACTGCTCGGCGCGGTTCCAGTCCAGCCGGTTCAGGGTGGGAGAAGAGCGGTAGCTGTTCCCTACCCCCTTTTTGGTGCGGGCGAACTCCTCGCCCGCCTGCATGAAGGGCAGGCCGAAGCTGGTCAGGTAGATGCCCGCCGCCAGCCGGTTCTGTGCCAGCGCCACGGTGTCCCGGGCGGTGAACTCCGGTTTTTCGTAGCGGACGCAGAGCAGCTTGTCCCACAGGGTAAAGTTGTCGTGGGCGGAAACGTAGCTCACGATCTGGCTGGGCGCGTGGGGCGGCAGACGGTCGCTGCGGCACCATGCCGCCACCGCTGCGCCGATATCCCAGAAGCTGCCGGGCCTGCCCTCCACATAGCCCGGCTCCCGGGCATCGAAGCAGCCGCCCTTGATGGCGTCCCGGGTGTCATCGCAGAAGATGCCCACCCGCTCGTTGAGCATGGCAAGGTTCGCCTTGTTGGCCTCGTACCGGTGCAGCTGGCTGGCACCGCCCTGCCACGGCTCGCCGTACAGCAGGATATCTCGCCCGCCGGGCAGGCTGTCCAGCGCAGCGCGCACCGCGTTGATGCTCTCGATGTCGTATAAGCCCATCAGGTCGAACCGGAAGCCGTCGATGTGGTATTCCTGCGCCCAGTAGAGGATGGAATCGATCATATACCGCCGGGCCATGGGCCGCTCGCTGGCAAATTCGTTGCCGCAGCCGCTGCCGTTGGAAAAGCTGCCGTCCTCGTTCTGGCGGAAAAAGTAGCAGGGCACGGTGTCGTTCAGCGGGTTCTCATTGCGGTACATGTGGTTATACACCACGTCCATCACCACACCGATGCCCGCCGCGTGCAGGGCTGCGATCATTTCCCTGCACTCCCGGATGCGCACCTCGCCGCGGGCGGGGTCGGTGGAATAGCTGCCTTCGGGCACATTGTAGTTGGTGGGGTCATAGCCCCAGTTGTACTGCCGCAGCAGCGGCTTTGCCTCGTCCACGCTGCCAAAGTCGAAGATGGGCATCAGCTGCACATAGCCCACGCCCAGCCGCTTGAGGTAGTTCAGCCCGGTGGGGTGTACGCCGTCCCCGTTCAGGGTGGTGCCGTCCACCGTAAAGCCCATAAACTTGCCGCGGTAAGCCTGCGGCACGCCGCTGGCCGGGTCGGCGGTAAAATCCGCCACATGCACCTCCCACACGCTGCGGGCATGGGCGGGGATAGCCGGGCGTTCATCCTTCTGCCAGCCGTCCGGCACGGCGGCGGCCTGGTTCAGCACCATGCTGCGGGTGCCCCCTGCCCCGGCTGCGTGGGCGTATGGGTCCGCTGTAACAGTGGAGGTTCCATCCGGGAACTGCAGCTCATACTGGTAATACTGCCCGGCCAGGTCACCCGCCAGTTCCAGGTACCAGGTGCCGCCCTCACTGCGCTGCATGGGCAGGGTGCCAAGGTCGGCAGCTTCCGGCTCTGCGTCCGTGCCCGTAGCAAAGCGGTGCAGTGCCGCGCTGCACGCCGTGGGGGCCCACAGGCGGAATGCCGTAGCGCTGCTGCGCCACACTGCACCAAGGTCATTCCCGGCATAAACCGGCAGCTGGGATACCTGTGTTTCGTTCATGGGGATTCCTCCTACTGATATACCACAAAAAAGGCACAGCCTTTGCAGCTATGCCCAAAATGCTTACGCTATAATTTTAACAGGTCTGGCCCGCCAGTGCAAGGCTGAAATCAGCCGCGGTTTTCCATCGGCAGGTAATCTCTGGTTGCCATAACACTTTTGTACGCGGGGCGAATGATTTTATCCACATTGACCAGCTCTTCCATGCGGTGGGCGCTCCAACCGACCACACGAGCCACAGCGAACATGGGGGTATACAGTTCCACGGGGATGCCCAGCATGTTGTAGACAAAGCCGGAATAGAAGTCCACGTTGGTGGAAACGCCTTTATAGATGTGGCGCTTTTCGGCAATCACCTGCGGGGCCAGGCGCTCCACCGTGTTGTAAAAGTCAAAGTCCGTCTTGCGGCCCTTGGCCATGGCCAGCTGCTGCACAAAGCTCTTGAACACCACCGCGCGCGGGTCCGACAGAGAGTAGACCGCATGGCCCATGCCGTACACAAGGCCCTTATGGTCAAAGGCCTCTTTATCTACAATTTTGCCGATGTAGGCGCGCATTTCGTCCTCATCGGTCACATCGGAAACATGGGCGCGGATATCGTCCATCATCTCCATGACCTTGATGTTCGCACCTCCATGCTTGGGGCCCTTCAGGCTGGAAAGCGCCGCTGCAATGACCGAGTAGGTATCCGCCCCCGAAGAAGTGACCACGCGGGTGGTGAAAGTAGAGTTATTGCCGCCGCCGTGCTCCATGTGCAGCAGAAGAGCAATATCCAGAACATGGGCTTCCAGCGGGGTATACTGCTGGTCGGGGCGCAGCATCTGCAGCAGGTTTTCTGCCGCCGAAAGCTCCGGCCGCGGGCGGTGGATGTACATGCTGCCGTCATTCAGGTAGTAATTATAGGCATGGTAGCCATACACCGCCAGCATGGGGAAGACACTGATCAGCTTGATGCACTGCTCCATCTGGGTCTGCAGGCTGTTATCCCCCACCGAATCATCATAAGAAGCCAGGGTCAGCACGCTGCGGGTCAGGCTGTTCATCAGATCCTTGCTGGGGGCTTTCATGATAACGTCCCGCACAAAGTTGCTGGGCAGGGCACGGCATTTGGTCAGGCAGTCGGTAAATTCATGCAGCTGCTGTTCATTGGGCAGATCGCCAAGCAGCAGCAGGTAGGCAACTTCCTCAAAGCCATAGCGCTTGCCGCGCAAACCACGGATCAGGTCATACACGTTATACCCGCGGTACCACAGCTTGCCATCGCAGGGGGTTTTAACGCCGTCACGCATTTCAAACGCATCAATGCGGGAAATATTGGTAATCCCGGCCAGCACACCGTTGCCGTCCTTATCGCGCAGGCCGCGCTTTACACCGAACTCATCAAACAGATTCGGATCAATGGCATCGTTATGCACACACAGTTCTGTAAACAGCTTGGCTTCTTTTTCGATTGCCGCATACTCACCCATGGTTTGTCCTCCTTTTACTTTTGAGACTTATCGTTGCATTATACAATGTATTAGATTATTATACACCGTGTTCAACGTCAAAAGGTGAAAAAAGCGTTAATTTTAATTAGGGTGTATCTGAAAAGTCGAAAATTTAGGGCAATACCGCATAATTCTAAGTGCCGATACGGCGAGCGAGGTGCGGCAG
>OLWW01000550.1_pt1 | contig 21004 bp, 18 predicted proteins | sample 1673991 | NCBI WGS metagenome assembly OLWW01 (sample SAMEA103958136, study PRJEB25191) | human gut metagenome
TATGACGCGCTCGACCCGAGATATTTCACGGTCTGCCTCGACCTCGGCCACAGCGGCCTTGTCGGCGACGACGCGGCGCACGCTATAAGAGCGCTCGGCCACAGGAGACTCACGGCTCTGCACGTCCACGACAACAACTATATGGAGGATCTGCACATGCCGCCCTTCACCTGCAAGCTCGACTGGAAAGCGATAGCGCAGGCGCTGCATGACATAAACTACACGGGCGACGTCACTCTCGAGGATGACGGCTTTATCTCGAAGCTGCCCAAGCGCGCCCTCATAAACGGCACCCGCCTCGCCGCAGACCTCGCGTCCGAGCTGCGCGACATGATAGCTCTGTAATAGTTATATTTAAAAGCCGCATTCACCCGGATGCGGCTTTTTCTTGCAATAACAAATAGATTATGATATAGTTATATTTAATATACATATGCGTAAAACCGCACTGGAGGAATTTTTTTGGATACCCGAAGTTGGGTGCAGATAATTTGCCTTGTACTTCTCATACTGTTTTCGGCATTTTTCTCGGCATCCGAAACCGCGTTCACTTCCCTCAACAGAATAAGACTCAAGACCATGGCGGACGACGGCAACAAGAAGGCCGCCAACGCATACAAGATGGGCGAGAACTACGACAAGCTGCTCTCCACCGTCCTTGTGGGAAACAATATAGTAAATATCACGGCCTCGTCCGTGGCGACGGTGCTTTTCATCAAGCTCATAAACGAGAGCCGCGGCCCGACGGTCTCGACGATAATAATGACCGTGCTCCTGCTCATCTTCGGCGAGGTTACGCCGAAGACGCTCGCAAAAGAGATGCCCGAAAAATACGCGATGTTCGCAACGCCGTTTTTGAGGGCGCTCACAGTTATATTAACCCCCGCCGTGGCGTTCTTCATGCTCTGGAAGAAGCTTCTGAGCAAGATTTTTAAATTCAAGAAGGACGACACGATAACCGGCGACGAGCTTTTGAACATCGTTGACGAGGCGGAGTCCGGCGGCGGACTCGACGAGGACGAGAGCGATCTTATCCGCTCGGCTATCTCATTTTACGAATGTCCCGTCGGCGATATCCTGACCCCGCGCGTCGATGTCATTGCCGTTTCAAAAGACGACAGCGTCGAAAAGATAGCCTCGGTGTTCAACGACTCTGGCTTCTCGCGCCTGCCTGTCTATTCGGACGATACTGACGATATAATCGGCTTTATTCACATCAGGGACTTCAACAAATATGTGCTCACGAAGAAGCAGCCGATATCTTCGATAATCAAAAAGACCGTCTACATAGCAAAGCAGATGCAGATAAGCGAACTGCTCAAGCTCATGCAGCAGAAAAAGACTCACATGGCGGTTGTCGCGGACGAGTTCGGCGGCACGCTCGGCATAGTGACCATGGAGGACATTCTCGAAGAGCTTGTCGGCGAGATATGGGACGAGAACGACGAAGTTATTGAGGACTTCTCTCCCCAGCCCGACGGCACGGTAAAAGTGCTCGGCGGCGCGCAGCTCGACAAGATGTTTGAATATTTCGACATGGAGGAGGACGAGGAGTCCGAATCCGTATCGGTCGGCGGCTGGGTGCTCGAACAGCTCGGCAAAATGGCTGAAGTCGGCGACACATTTGAATACAAAAATCTTTCCGTCACCGTCACCGACGTTGAACAGCGCAGAGTTATAGAGATCTCAGTGAAGGTCGAAGAGCCGAAAGAAGAGAGCGAAGAGGACAAAGAGGGCTAAAAAAATATATAAGAGAATAAGAGAGCCGGATTTTTCCGACTCTCTTTTTTATTTGTTACATCGTACTTGCAAGACCGATAAGCAACGGCATGGTCACTATCGAAATGAAGCTAACTATTGCGACCGTTTGGGACGCAAGTCCCGTGTCTTTGTTGTACTTCGCCGCAAAGACGACTGTTATGTTTGCGGGTGGTGCGCTCGCCGCAATTATCATTGCGGTCAGCAGCGCTCCCGTGATGCCGCAGAGTCTGAAAACGCCGAGACATATGAGCGGTATCACCGCGAGCTTTATCAGCGCGACGCAGAGTATCCGCCACTCTTTGAGCGCGGATTTTATCTTCGCGTTCGAGAGATACGTTCCGAAAATCAGCATCGCCACGGGCGTATTGAGCGCGGCGAGATAGTCTATCGGCGCTTCTACGACATTGGGCAGTCTTATCTTCAGCAGATACAGCGGCAAGCCGATTATGAGCGATATAGTGCCCGGATTTATCAGGATGTTCTTGAAGTTGAACTTCGTCTTTTCGCCCGTCTCGGAGCGCGACATCAGCCAGATGCCGTGGGTGAACGAAAATAAGTGGAACATCATTATGACAACCGAGCCGTAGAACACGCCCTCGTCGCCGAGCACGGCATAGGCGAGCGGCAGAGCCATATACCCGCAGTTGCCGTAGACGCTCGAATATTTGAATATTGCAGCTTTGCCTATCGGCGATTTGTTGAACACAACGGAGCTGACCGCCACGCCGATAATATGTATCGCTGCGCCGCAGGCGGCGGCTATCGCAAGGCGCGTCGCCGATTCGCGGCTGAACTCCATGGAGATGAACGACTGCACTATCTTTGCGGGAGTGATGATATAAAACATCAGATCCGTGCACAGGCGCGCGGCTTTCTCCGTGAAGAGCTTTGTCCTGTCGGCGATAAATCCGACCGCGACGAGAATATACAGTATCGCCACCTGCTCGGCGGCGATGAGAAAATTATCTAAAAACATCAGCTCTCTGTTTTCTCAGCCGTTTCGGCGGTCTCGGTGTTTTTCTCGCCAAATCCGACTCTGGTCAGGAGCAGCGCGCAGATGAACACCGCCGCGCCGAGGTCGCACCACTCTATGGGCGACTGATTGCAGAGCAGATAGTCCCTGCCGACAAGGGTCATTATGAATCTCGGCAGGAAGCAAATCAAAGAGAACATAATTGCGGGCAGTCCGTAGCCGACGAGCTTCCAGTCGAAGCCGTCACCGCCAACCTTTGAGTTGAGCTGAGAGAATGCCATTAAAAATGCCATAAGGAACACGCACATAAACAGCTCATAGAGAAGATCGGAAACGTTGAGGAAATTTATCGTGCGCATGAAGCGGTGCATGAGTCTGAAGATGCACCAGAGCACCGGGAACAGCGCCATGAGCTTTGACTCCGAGGCGTTTGACTTGCCCTTTAAGTGACCGTAGCCGAAGAGGACGAAGAACACCGCCGCAACAACGGCGCAGAAGCCCTCAAGTCCCCTTGAGATAAGCCCGGTTTTGAGATACTGAACCGACTCAGTGCCGTACATGAGCGCAGTGTCAGTAGCAGTCGCGAACACTGTCTTATACTGCGAAACAGCATCGATCATCAGCGTCAGAGCGAACATGAACGCAGCTATCGCGAGCCCTGTTGAGCCGAACTTTTCGGTCGAATAAGATATCTTCTTTCTGCTCGCTATCGCAATTGCAAGAAACGCAACGGCGGACACGGCAAGCAGGATATACGACAGCCAGATGCTCCAGTCGCTGCCGCTGTAAAAGCCCGTCTTGGGTTCAATCACTCCTGACGCATACTGATAGCAGCGCACCGGAATCAGCACTAGAAGAACCGCTGCAAGGGCTATCATCATAATTTTAAGCATTGAAACTTTTTTATCTTTCGGCATTGTATCAAGTCCTAAAAATTATTTTATCTGTTAAGCGTGCTCGTCGCTGGGTATATATCTGAGCTCGCCGGGATAATTATCGAGTCTTTCGTCAAGCTTTACATAGTTGCGCTGGGCGCAGACGCTCTTATATGCCGGGCGGATTATTCTGCCGCCGGTCATCAGCTCTTCCATTCTGTGCGCCGACCAGCCTGCAACGCGGGCGACGGTGAACAGCGGAGTGAACAGATCCTCGGGGATGCCGAGCAGCTTATACACAAGGCCGGAATAGAGATCGACATTTGCGCACATGATTTTTTTGTCTCCGCGCAGCTCGGCAAGAATCTGCGGAGTGAGGGTCTCGATAAGCTCAAGGAGCTTGAACTCATCCTCAAACTCGGTGTTCTCGGAGAACTTGCGCGCGTGTGATTTCAAAATAACCGCGCGGGGATCGGAGAGGGTGTAGACCGCGTGACCCATGCCGTAGATGAGTCCCGAGCCGTCGCCCGCCTCTTTTTTGAGAATCTTCTTGAGGAAATCGGCGACCTGATCCGCGTCTGTAATATCTTCAACGCCCTGCTTGATATATTCGACCATCTCGGCGACCTTTATGTTCGCGCCGCCGTGCTTGGGTCCTTTGAGCGAGCCGATGCCCGCGGCGATAGCCGAATATGTGTCGGTGCCGCTCGAAGTCAGCACGCGGGTGGCGAAAGTCGAGTTGTTTCCGCCGCCGTGCTCGGCGTGGAGCATGAGGCAGATATCGAGCATATGCGCCTCTTCAGGAGTGAATTTTTTATCCGCTCTTATCGAGTAGAGAACCGACTCGGCGGTGCTGAGGGTCTTGTCGACCGGGTGGAGATACATGCTCTCGTGATAGAAGTTGCGGCGCTTGACCTGATAGGCGTAACTCATTATCATGGGTACCTGCGCGAGCAGCTGTATCGACTGGCGAAGGACGTTTTCTATCGAGATATCGTCCGGATTTTCGTCATATGAATAGAGCGCGAGGACGCTTCGCGAAAGCTTGTTCATGATATTGTGCGAGGGGGCTTTCATTATCATATCCTCGATGAACTCGTTGGGGAGCTCGCGGCTCTCGGCGAGAACGCTTTTGAATATCTCAAGGCGTCTTCTCGAGGGCAGGGTGCCGAAAAGGAGCAGCCACGCGACCTCTTCAAAGCCGAAGCGTCCCTCCTGCTCGCATCCGCTGACTATCTCGCGAACATCGATTCCGCGGTATATAAGTCTGCCGTCTATCGGGACACGCTCGCCGTCCTCGACATAATATCCCTGAACGCTGCATATCTTTGTCAGCCCCGCCATAACACCGGTGCCGTCCGAATTTCTCAGGCCGCGCTTGACCTGGAAACGATCAAAATACGCAGGATTTATCTTGTTATACTTGTCTATTTCTCCGCATAAACTGTTAAGGGCATCCTGCGGGATAGAGGATATATAATTCGCCATGCGTTCGACTCCTTTCTCGCTCCGTATATAAATTTATATAATAATGTATCAGAGTACAATTTTACACCAAAACGGCAGCAAAAGTCAAGTTTGCCGAGGTTCGGGAGGTAAAAAATATGAAAAACAGAGGATTTTTATTCATCATTCTGATAGCCGTTCTGCTTATCTGCCCGCTCGCCGCAACGGGCGGCGCAAAAGCGCCGGATAAGAACGGCAATGAAGTCACGAAAACGAATATTCAGGATGACGGAGACTCAATACTCGTGCTCTCCTCTTCGACGAAGAAGATAAACGAAATAGATATGTTTGAATATGTTGTCGGTGCGGTGGCGGCGGAGATGCCGCCGACATATCATTCGCAGGCTCTGCGCGCTCAGGCCGCCGTATGCTATACATATGCGGTCAAGAAGCGTTCCAGTCCCGACCCCACGCTCGGCGGCGCGGACATAACCGACGACAGCGCGGTGCATCAGGGATATTTGGACGCGGCGGCGCGCAAGGAAAAATGGGGCGACAAATACGAGACATACGAAAAGAAGATCGAAGAGGCTGTCAAAGACGTTTTCGGTAAGACGATAACCTATGACGGAGAGATTATAACCGCGGCGTTTCACGCGATAAGCTGCGGGCAGACCTTCAGCGCGGAGGAGGTCTGGGGCAAGGATGTCCCCTACTTAAAGAGCGTCACGAGCGCGGGCGACAGGCTCTCGCCCGACTACTCATCGACGCTGACGCTGACGGCGGATGAATTCAAAAAGGCTTTCGCCGGCTCGGGCGCAGAGTTCGGCGGCGACGCAGAAAAATGGATAGGCGAAATCAAAAAGACGGACAGCGGATATATTTCCTGCGCCGTGATCGGGGAAAAAGAATTCACGGGAGCGCAGGTACGCGAAAAGCTGGGGCTCCGCAGCGCCTGCTTCGAGATAAAATGCACGGGCGACGAGTTCAAAATTACCGTCCACGGCTACGGCCACGGGGTCGGCATGAGCCAATACGGCGCGGACTACATGGCGCGGCAAGGCTCCGACTGGCAGGAGATAATCAAGCACTATTACACGGGAGTGGAGATAAAATAAAAATCGGGGCTTCCCCGAAAGAGAAAGCCCCGAAGTCGATAAATTTCAGCTCTGCTCGATATTGCCGTTATAAGATATTCTGTAGTTGAGCGTCGCTATCTGCACGCCGCAATAGCTGATAACAAGACAAGCGCAATCCAAATCGACAATTTTTTCAAAAGTTATTCCGTCCGCAGCTCCGTTATAAGACACCTCAAGCCCCGTTATCACCGAAGTTTTGTCAACGGGCGAATACATTCCCGAAGCGGTGACTTCAAACGAAGCGAGCACGTCGAGCTTCTCATGCGACAGGATATCGGCAAAGACAACCGACTTTACCTTGTCGGTATAGCCCGAGGCGGCTTTGCTCACGGGAATCTTCATCACCGAGCAGGAATATCCGTTCCCAATGTTCAGCAAATCGCCCACGATGATATCTTCGCAGATAACTATCGAGGGTCTGTCCTCGCCGCTGTCATAGGCTAACGCCTGAGTACCTGCGCCAAAGGCAAATGCAGCGCAAAGCAGCAGTGCCATTAACATACTTACGACCTTTTTCATTTGAAAGCCTCCCTTGAAATTTTTATAGTTAATTCACTTCGGCGATTTCATTTTAAAATATAAATCGCAAAATGTCAAGTATATTCAAAAAAACGTTTCTGCATTATAAAAATAACACAAATCGGCGCCCGCGCAGCTCTGCGTGGACGCCGAAGTTTTAGTTTTTTAATTCACGCCTTTTTTCGCCGCGGCCTGCATAACTTTGTTGGCTATGGGTGCCGCCGCACTGATACCCTCGCCGCCGTGTTCGACAACAACGACGACCGCCAGCGGGAGATCCTCGCGCTCGGAGAACGCGACAAACCACGAGTGGGGCTCGCCGTCCGTGACCTGCGCGGTGCCTGTCTTTCCGCCGAGCTGAAGCCCGGGGAACTTGCCCTCGCCGTAGTGGGTCGTGACATTCTTTCGGAGCATATCTTTGATGGTATTCGCTATATTTTCGTCGAGATATTTGAGCGTCGGCGAAGTCAGCGAGCTCAACGTGCTGTCGCTCTTGAGCAGCTTCGGCGCAGGTGCGCTGCCGCCGTTCGCTATCGCGCCCATCATGGTGAGCATCTGGCAGGGATTCGCAAGGGTCTGATACTGACCGATGCCCGCCCAGCCGCGGTCGACGCTGACTGCATCTTTCAGAGTGAAATAGCTCTTTGTGACGCTTATTCCGTCTATTGTTATCCGCTTGTTGAAGCCGACCTGCTCGGCGGTCTTCGTCAGCGCGTCGTTGCCGAGCTCCTCCGCGATGCAGGCGAAGGTGCTGTTGCAGGATTTGCTGAGTGCCTGCTGGAAATTGAGCTTTCCGTGGACGGAGTTGCACTTGACGATACCCGTCGAGGTCTTATATTGACCGGTGCAGGTAAATGTGCGCGAATTTATATCGGGTATATTTTCGAGCGCGCTAATCGACGTGACGATTTTAAAAGTCGAGCCGGGAGTGAACACGCCTGACAGGAAGCGGTTGAGATATATCGCCTCGTATTTTCCTGTTGTGTCGCTGTCGATATCGGTCGGCTTATTATACGGGTCATAAGTCGGGGTCGAGACCATGCAGAGAATCTCGCCCGTCTTGTAGTTATATACGCCCACCGCGCCCTTTCTGCCGTTCAGGGCGTTATACGCCGTGACGCAGAGATCGGCGTCTATAGTCAGGGTTATATCGTTGCCCGCTCCGTTTCTCTTCAAATCATATACACCGTTTAAGAAGCTGTAGCCCGTGAGTTCGCCGCGGAACGCGCTGTGCGCTCCGGTTGAGATAAAGCCCTCGAGGTCGCCGACCGCATGGAGGGTGGCGCGGCGCACGGTGCTGTTTGAGTTATATTTTCTCTCGCCGTTCGCTGTCTGAGCCAGCACCTTGCCGTTGCGGTCATATATCGTGCCCGCCGCGACTATCTGACCCGACGAATATATATGCTTGTTGGCGCGCTTGAACACCCATGTTTCGGCGTTGATGCCGAATGTTGCGGCGAGGACTATGACGCCCGCAAGAAAAATTGCCACGAGCGCAAACATGAGCTTTGAGCGTTTTGCTATGCCTTTCATTCAATCAGTCCTTTCCGCGGGTTACGAGTCAGAATCGAGATAATATTTCGAGCCTATCCAGGTGCGGTTGTCCGCCGCTTTGATAAACGCTATCAGCGCCCAGCAGCATATCGCGCTCGAACCGCCTCGGCTGATGAACGGGAGGGTGACGCCCGTAAGGGGCAGCAGATCGGTGACGCCGAAAACATTGAGTCCCGTCTGGAAGAGCAGGAGGCAGCCCGCCGCTATGCCGGATATAGCATAGAAAGCCGAGCGCGAACCGCTCGCGCAGCGGATGCTGTGAAACGCGATAAACATTATGCAGAGGATGACGAGGATGCCCATAATAATGCCCCACTCCTCACATATCATGCCGAATACCAAATCTTCCGTCGCTGCGGGGACTTCTTTGAGCTTTCCGTCGCCGATGCCGACGCCGAGCAGTCCGCCGCTGACGCTGTAGATGAGCACGCGCGTCTGCTGATAGCCCTTGCCGTACATATCGTCCCAGACATGGCGGTAGGTCGCAAAACGAGCCATAACAAAGTCGGAGCGTATCAGCACAACGAGTCCCGCCGCCATCGCCGCGCCGACGCACAGGAGAACTATCGTGCGGAAGTCGCCGGAGCGCATGAACGCGAGAACTATGAACGTAAAGAAGAATATCAGCGCCGCGCCGAGATCGCGCATTAAGAACAGCAGCGCCAAACAGACGACGCAAAAGATAATATATTTTGTGAGCGAACGAGTTGTCTGCAATTTATCGAGAGTCGCCGCGCCGACAAAGACGAACGCGACCTTGACGAACTCTGAAGGCTGGATGGACATTCCGCCGATACTCAGCCAGTTGAACGCGCCCTTTATGTTACGCGCGAGGATAAGAGTCAAAACCAGCAGACCTATTGCCGCCACAGCCATGGGCGTTCTCATCACCATGGCGCGGTCAACATTCGAGATGAGCCAAAGCAGAGCGACAAAGCAGAATATGCCGAGCATATCCGCGACGAACTGCGTCTTAACCAAATCTTTGTTCGCGCCCGCAACGGTGACAAGTCCTATGCCCGTCAGGAAGAACGCTATCATTTCGAGCGCCGGGTCTGCGCACTTTCTCGCTATCGACATCGCGATGAAATAAACCCACTCGACGGCGAGATATGCGCCGAAGAATATGAGACATTCCGTGCTCAGCGAGCCGTCGTCGTTGAACACGACCTGCGCCATTGATATGAGCTGGAACGCCGTGAGCAGAATCAGCGCCGGGAGCCACCATTTTGTTCTCTTCATTGTCTTTTTCATGCGCTCTCCCCTCCCGTCGTTCTGAAAGTGAGCGTACTGCCGCAGATATTGATCGTGTCGCCGTCATCGAGCTGAGTCATACGTCTGACGGGTCTGCCGTTGAGCAGAGTGCCGTAGGTCGAATCCATATCCGTAACGCTCCATTTGCCCGTTCCGTCGTCGAACACGAGCATGGCGTGATGAGCCGAGACATTCTGCCGTTTTAATTTTATCTGCACATCGTCTCCGCTGCCTATCATGCAGGTTATAAGACCGTCTATTCTATATGCATTGCCTGTCTTTTCGTCGACTATATAATCCGCGTGCTCGTCCGCGGGGACGGTCTCTTCACCGTCCGCCTGTTCAACATGCTCCTCGGGAGCCTGCTCGGGCTCGATAGCCGCATTCTCGACGAACACGAACACCGCGTTGCCGAAAACTATCGTATCCCCGTCCGCGAGGGCGCGGGGCTTGTCTATCTTCTCGGCGTTGATATATGTTCCCGTCTTCGAGCGCGTGTCTGTCACACGCCAGCCGTTCTTATGCTTTGAAAGCACGGCGTGAAAGCGCGAGACGGTGTTATATCCGAGGACGATATCGCACGCCTTGCTGCGCCCGACCGACACTTCATAGCCGGACAGCGGCAGGCGGTCGCCGTTCGCCTCGTTGACAAGATATCCGGTGACGCCGATCTTCTTATTGCCCTTGAGCAGAGAGGGCACGCAGAACGCCGCAACAAGCAGCGCGAGCACGGGCATTATCCACCGCGCCGCATCGCCGAATATGAGAGATATATCTATATTCATGAGTCCACCTCCGATAATCATAACGACTGACGAAAAGTTATTCCTGCTGTCATTTTACTTTTTTCGCAGTCAAAAGTCAACCGCGCGCCCGTACTTAGTTCGTTCATATTTGGGCGATACCCTTGATTTTGTTCGCGATATAATGTATTCTATTATCACGGCGCAAAAAGCGCAAAGGATGTTAAAACAAATATTCTTAAAGGAATGATGATAAAAATGAAAAAAGCTATTCTGTGTATTTTCATGTGCCTTGTGCTCATGCTGAGCTTTGCCGCCTGCAAAAACAAGGACGGCAGCTCGGACACCACCGCACCCGACACCACGGAGGGCACCACTTCGAGCCTTGAGGACATAATCAACGCCCTCAACGGAGTTGACACTACGGATTCTTCGAACCCCGCGAGCACCACCGAGGCGACCGAGCCCGAGACGATGCCGAAAGGTCATGAGATAAAGGACAACGGCGCGAAGAAGAACATCAAAAAGACCCGCTTCTACACCTATTTCCAGAAGAACTCAAAGCGCGATTCCTACACCATGACCGCGACCTGCTCCTCCAATATGCAGGGCGCCTCCGTCAATGTGCCCCTGACGATGGTCAAATCAGGCAAAAAAGCCTATACGAGCATGAAGGCTCCCTTGGGCAACGGCGTGGCCATGACAATGTCGTTTATTTCGGACGGTCAGAAGTTCTATATGGTGTTCCCCGAGGCCAGAATGTATCTCGCCCTTGACGCAAGCGAGGCGGGCGACGTCAACGAGGCTATGGGCTCGCTTTCCGCGATAGACTTCGAGGGCATGGAATATGTCAAGACCTCCGAGGTCAAGGCTGACGGCAAGAAATATATCTGCGAGGAATATAAGAGCAACGACAGCACGATAAAATGCTACTTCTACGGCGATGAGCTCGTCAAGATGGAGATACTCAGCAGCGAAAGCGTGTTCGTCTGCGACGACATCAAGTTCTCCTCAAAGGTCGACGAGAGCCTGTTCAAGGTGCCTGCGGGCTACACAGACATATCTGCCTCTTACGGCACGGGCGGTGGATTTCCGGGGCTTGTAAAATGAGTATAACTAACAAAAATGTGATAATAACCGGAGCTGCCGGCGGCATAGGCCGTGCGGCGGCTCTTGCCTTTGCAAAAGACGGATTCGGCGTGCTGATAAACTACCGTACTTCCGAAGATGCGGCGCTCACTCTCTGCCGCGAGATAAACGAAGAAAACGGCAGGGCGGTCTGCTTCAGAGCCGATGTGAGCGCGAGAAGCGAAGTGGACGAGATGACGGACTTCGCCCGCAGGGAGCTCGGCAGAATAGGCGTTCTTATAAACAACGCCGGAATCGCTCAGCAGAAGATGTTCTGCGACATCACCGAGCAGGATTTCGACCGCATGATGGGCGTCACGGTCAAGGGCGCGTTCAACTGCATTCAGGCGGCTCTGCCCGACATGGTTCATGAAAAGAACGGAAAGATAATCAATGTCTCCTCCATGTGGGGCGTGTGCGGCGCGTCGTGCGAGGTGCATTATTCCGCCGCAAAATCGGCTCTGATCGGGCTGACGAAGGCGCTCGCGCGCGAGCTTGCGCCGTCAAACATTCAGGTCAACTGCATCGCCCCCGGCGTTATCGACACGAAGATGAACGCCTCCCTCGGCGAAGAGACGCTCGAACTTCTAAAAGAAGAATCTCCCATGGGACGCTTCGGCACGCCCGAAGAAGTGGCGCGCCTCATGCTCTTTCTCGCGGGAAACGGTTCGGATTTCATAACCGGGCAGACGATAGGCATAGACGGCGCTTTTATCTGACGCACACATTGTGCTCAATTTTTCCGTTCATTTTTATAGTTTTTGTATAATTCTTCTTGATTTCTCATTCTTTTTATGTTAAAATCAATTGAAATGTACACAAACAAAGCCGCGGAGGGGTTTTTCGCGGCAACAAAATCTGTTTGGAGGAAACGATATGGCTAACTGCCCCAAGTGCGGCGCGCGTCTCAAGCTGACTGACTGGCGCCCCACCTGCCCTCATTGCGGCATCAATCTTATCTACTACGGAATGGAGGAGCGTCTGCTCGAGGATGCCGACAAGGCCGAGAGCGAACACGCCGTATTCCAGAAGAAGCTTGACAGGCTCAAGGCTTCGTTCATCGGATCTCCCCTGACAATAATCAGAATCGTGCTCAGCCTTCTTCCCATCGGAGCGCTCATGCTTCCGCTGGCGAATGTGTCCTTCTGGGGACCGTTCTTCGAGAAGAAAGTGTCGGTCAATGCCATCACGATATACAATGCGGTGTCCTCGCTCGATTTTGACGCGCTGTTTAAGTATATCGGCTCGAGCTTCTTCGGCAGCACTTTCCTGCTCTATTTCATATCGCTTGTGACGATTCTGCTTTCGGCAGTGCTCATCCTCGTCAGCCTCATTATGCTCACGATGGCATGCTCGAAGCGCGGCAATCCCCGCAACATCACCCTCAACAGCATCATGCTTGTGCTCGCAACGGTCTCGATAGTCTGCTTTAACTTTTTCTCGAAAGATCTCACGAAGTTCTTCCCCGATGTTTTCAGCGGTTCGGTCGGCTTCGGCGCATATGTGTTCCTCGGAACGCTCGTCGCGCTGCTTGTCATCAACATAGTCATCGCGAAGGTCGGCGTGAAGGTCAAGTACACTGAGACGTTCATCGGCGGTATCCCGTCTGAGGAATACTTCGAATATGTCAAGCAGGGCATGAGCACCCACGCTATCAGAAAGATGATGGCAGAGATCGACGCGAACAACAAGGTCGAGCTCGCCATGAAAGCAAAGGAAGAGGCCGACAAGCTCGAAGCAGAAGCAGAGAAGCTCTCCGCAGAGGCGAAGGCTGCAGAAGCCGCAGGTGCTTCCGATGCGGGTCACAAGACTCAGCTTGCCGCTCAGGCAGTCGATGCGGCTGCGAAGAAGGCTATGGAGGCCGCGGAACTCGCAAGAGAAGCTACCGCCGCCATGGAGTCCCTCAAGCAGTTCAACGAGCCCGGCGCAGAGACAGAAGAGAAAGAGACTGTCTCTTCAACAGACAAATAAAAATAATATCGGATTTTCAAAGCCGTACAGTATCCGCTGTGCGGCTTTATTTTTATAATCATTGCAACCGCACGGTTTTTATGCTAAAATCTACTGAGTATCTTTCGGAGGTGGCAAGTTGTATTTATCGGCTGAAAAACTGAAGAGCGGCGCTCTGCTCGCCCCGATGGCGGGCGTGGCGGACAGATCCATGCGCGAGCTGTGCATGGAGTTCGGCGCAATAGGCTGCATCGGCGAGATGGCAAGCTCAAAGGGCATAAGCATGAACGACCGTAAATCCTCCGAACTGCTGAGTCTGAGCGATGCCGAACGCCCGGCGGGTGTCCAGATATTCGGCGACGTGCCAGAAATAATGGCAAAAGCCATTGAGACCTGCATGAAATATTCGCCCGATTTCATTGATATAAACATGGGCTGTCCCGCACCGAAGGTTGCGGGAAACGGCGGCGGCAGTGCGCTGATGAAGCGTCCCGAGCTTGCCGCGGAGATAGTAGCGCAGTGCGTGAAGGTCTCCCCCGTTCCGATAACGGTCAAGATGCGCGCCGGCTGGGACGCGGAAAATATCAATGCGCCGGAGCTTGCCGTGCTATGCGAGCAGGCGGGCGCGGCGGCGATAACAGTACACGGCAGAACACGCAAGCAGATGTATGCGCCGCCCGTCGATCTCGAAGTGATAGCCAAAGTGAAAAGGCGCGTAAAAAGTATCCCCGTCATCGGAAACGGCGACATTGTAGACGGCAAGAGCGCTGCGGATATGTTTGATAAAACCGACTGCGACGGAATAATGGTCGGTCGCGGAGCGCTCGGCAGACCGTGGGTATTCACTCAGATAAGCGAATATCTAAAAAGCGGAACTGTTCTCCCTGACCCGCCAGTAGATGAGCGCATGGACATAATGCTTCGGCATATCAGCGCGCTGATAGCAAACAAGGGCGACTATATCGGAATCCGCGAGGCGCGCAAGCACTCGTCGTGGTACATTCGCGACATACATGGGGCGGCGGCTTTTCGCCGCGAGCTCGGCACGCTCGAAAGTTTTGAACAGCTTGAATCGATAGCGAAAAAGGTAGTTGAATCTGCCGCAGAATAAAGAAACGGGAAACCGCCGGAAAGCAAGAAGCTCTCCGGCGGTTCCCCAAACCATATCTCCTATATACCCTTCCGCGCCGATTGCACGGAACGCAGTTAGTATAACACCGAATACATATAACCGTCAATATTATTCAACAAAAAGCACCGCCGAAAAGCTCAGCGGTGCAGTTTTATTTTTATCTGTTGAAGCTGTCAAGAATGATGCTGAACTCGTCATCGGGATTTATCTCAGCAGGTCTCTTGGCGATATAAGGAGCTTCTTCCTTCTTCGGCTCTTCGGGAGCTTCGGGCTTCACGGGCTGAGTGATGCTCGTCTGAACATACTCGGTCTGCGCCGCCGGAGCTGCGGGAGCCTCCGCCTTGGGCTGCTCTGTGGGATACATCGCCGACTTCGGCTTATCTTCAAAGCCGGTTGCGATAACGGTTATCATCATCTCGTCATCCATGTTCTCGTCGAACGCGATGCCCCATGTGATATCCGCATCGGGATGAGCCTGCTCGGTGATGAGCTCGGCTGCGCCCTCGATATCCTCAAGGTCAACATCGGGAGCAGCGGTGAAGCTGATAATAACGCCCTTTGCGCCCGCGATCGAAGTCTCAAGCAGCGGGCTGGAAATGGAGCCCTTTGCCGCCTCTGTAGCCTTGTCCTTGCCGGAGGCCTTGGCAAAGCCCATGTGAGCATAGCCTGCGTCCTTCATTATCGAAGTGACATCGGCGAAGTCGAGGTTGACGAAGCCGGGGACTTTTATAAGCTCGGAGATACTCTTGACGCCGTGGAGCAGGACCTCATCCGCCATCTCAAAAGCCTCGGCAAATGACATCTTCTGTCCGTTGTTCATCGCCTTGAGCTGTTCGTTGGGTATGACAATAAGGCTGTCCACATTCTCGGCAAGGTTTTCTATACCCTTTTGAGCCTGAAGCTGCTTCTTTCTGCCCTCAAACTTGAAAGGACGGGTGACAACACCGACGGTGAGTATGCCCATATCCTTGGCGATTCTTGCAATTACGGGAGCGGCGCCTGTGCCCGTTCCGCCGCCCATTCCGGCAGTGATGAATATCATATCCGTGCCCTTGAGCGCGTCGGAGATAACATCGCGGCTCTCTTCGGCCGATTTCTCGCCTATTTCAGGTCTGCCGCCTGCGCCCTGACCCTTTGTCAGCTTTTCGCCGATCTGGATCTTGTGCGTTGCGCGGGAATGAGTAAGTATCTGCTTGTCCGTATTGACAGCAATAAACTCTGCGCCGAGCACGCCGCTGTCGACCATGCGGTTGACGGCATTTCCGCCGCCGCCGCCGACGCCTATAACTTTTATCTGCGTGGTTATCTCGCAGTCATTGTCGAGTTCAAACGCCATTTTGTAACCCCCAAACTGATATGTAAAAAACGGTTAGTTTTCAGATAGATTAATTTTAGCATATATTCAATGAAAAGACAAGCAAAAAATCAAAACAAATTTGCCGTCCTATTCGACCGCCTGTTCCGGCGATATCTCCGCCGTTGTCCGTTCTTCAGACGTCGTTTCGCTCTTCTTAGTTCCGGGTCTGAAATACGCCTCGTCAGTTATGGAGGCGTCAAGAGTGCCATACTCGCTCGAGTCGACTCTGTCTTCATTTTCGACGGCGCCTGCCGCGAGCTTGAGCTTGTCCGAAATATCGGCAAAAGCACCGAGCTTTATCGTTATTCTGCCGTCATATGTAAGCGTCAATGCGGTGGGATCGCTCACATCCGCGCCGGTTATCTTGCCTTTAAGCGAGGTCTTTTCAGCCTCAGCCATCAGATTTTTGTATATATCAAGCGGAGACTCCTCGCCGTCCTTTGCATCGAATGCAAGAACGCTCCCGGGTTCAAAAGTTTTGGCTTTCGGGAACTTTATTTTCTGCGACACATTCTCGGGCTCGTAATCGAGCAGTTCGATAACTTTGTATTTCGTATCGGTCAACGCCCATGTGCCGTCGACGCAGACGCCGTAGAACACCTTCGCCTGCTTATATTCTATAGAAACCGTGTGCGGCAGCTTGCGCTTTATTGTCACCGTTTCTATATACGGCAGCTTCTTTGTTATCCTGTCTTCGGCTTTGTTGAGATTAATCCACATCAGGCAGTCGCCGATATCTATTCCGGACGCGCTGACTATTTCGTCTCCGCCATATCTGCCTTCTCCGCTCAGAGAAAAGCCCTCCACGCGAAACAGCACCGCACTGCCGATGAGCGCAGCTACCGTGAGCACAACAATAACGATCGGCAGAGTCACTATCGCTATTCTCACGCGACGGCGGCGTCTCGCCTTTTTGCTCAGTCTTTTCTTTTTCGGAGTCTTATTTTTCTGCGGCTGTGCTTTTTTGTTTTCCATGCGGGACACCCCTTTTCAACTTTCTCTTTCGATCTCCGCCCCAAGTGAGCGAAGCTTTTCTTCCATATCCTGCCAGCCTCTGTCAATGAGACAGACATTTTCTATCGTCGTGCTGCCCTGCGCCGCAAGTCCTGCGACGGCAAGCGCCGTACCCGCTCTCAAATCGGCGGCGCACACACATGCACCCGTAAGCGTCTCGACGCCCTTTATCACCGCAACCTTGCCCTCGGTCATTATATCCGCGCCGAGGCGGCAGAGCTCGCGCACATGGCGATATCTGTTTTCAAAAATATTCTCTATCATAACGCTCGTGCCGTGCGCCACGCTGAGCATAGCCATGACCGCCGCCTGGGAATCGGTCGGGAAACCCGGATACGGCATCGTCCGCACGGTCTGAACACTGCGCAGACGAACGGGAGCCAAAATATGCACGCTGTTTTCGCCGCAGTCAACTTTGCACCCTGCCTGCTCAAACACGGGGATTACCGGAGTTATATGTTCGGCGCGGGTGTCTAAAATGCGCACGTCACCGCCGGTCACTGCCGCAGCAGCCATATAGGTCGAGGCGATTATTCTATCGGGAATGACCGTATGCTCGGCAGAATGGAGCTTTTTCACGCCGCAAACCTTTATCTCGCCGCTGTCGGCGCCGGATATATGCGCGCCGCAGGAGCAGAGAAAATCCGCAAGATCGGCTATCTCCGGCTCGCGCGCAGCATTGAGTATAACCGTTTCGCCATCGGCGGACGCCGCGGCAATAAGTATATTTTCAGTCGCGCCCACGCTCGGGAACGAGAGAGTTATCTTTTCTCCATGGAGACCGTCCGGACATCTGCAAGAGAGCACGCCGCCCTCGGTCTCGATTTGTGCGCCCATAAGGCGCAGGGAGGACAGGTGAAGGTCAATCGGACGCAGTCCTATCTCGCAGCCGCCGGGCGCGGATATCTCCGCCATACCGAGCCTTGCGAGCAGGGGCGACAAAAATATAACGGACGAGCGCATCTCGCACATGAGCTCGCGCGGCACGTCACAGCGGCTGACATCTGTCGCATCTACTGTGACCGTGTCGCCCTCGCGTTCGACTTTGCAGCCGATAAAGCGCAGAATTTTTATCGCGGCGTCAACATCGGAAAGGCGCGGGCAGTTATGAATAACGCTCACGCCGTCAACGCTCGCCGCAGCCGCCAAGATAGGCAGTGCGCTGTTTTTTGCGCCCTGGAGGCGCACCTCGCCCGAGAGTCTGTTTTTCCCTGTGATCCTCACCGTTTCCATTTTCGCACCCCGCGCAACTCAATTAGTAACTGCGTGCTATCATATGCGAAAATGATTTGTTCTGTTACCCGACCACCTTGCACAGGCAGTCATATATACGCTGCGCCGCGTCGCTGACGCACATTGCGCGGGCGTTTTCGCCCATTTTATCGAGCCCTGCGCGGTCTGCGAGAAGCTTCTCGACCTCTTCGGTCAGCTTTTCGCCCGTCAGGTCTTTCTCTTCGATAACCACCGCCGCGTTCTTTTCAACGAGAGTCATCGCGTTGTGATACTGATGATTCTCCGCAACATACGGCGAGGGAATGAGTATCGACGGCTTGCCGAGAGCCTCTATCTCCGAGAGAGTCGATGCGCCGGCGCGGTTGATGAACAGGTCGCACGCCGCCATGCAGCGGGACATATCGTCTATGTATTCTCTTATTGTAACATTCTCGAATTTGTCCGGGTCGACTCCGCGCTTTTTGAGCTCGTCCGCGACCCATGTGCCGCTGTGTCCGGTGGCGTGGATGAAGCAGCAGTCACCCTTGGGAGCGCGCGCCGCTATCAGCTCGACCATAGCCTTGTTTATCGGCTCCGCGCCGAGGCTTCCGCCGGAAGAGAGAATGAGCGGGCGGCTATCAACGCCCAGTTCGAGGCGGCTGTGTTCTTTATCTGCGGTGAAGAACTCGGCGCGCACTGGGAGTCCCGTCAGCACACAGGGATTCTTCGGCTCGAGGTATTTTTCCGCCGCCATGCTCGTGAGCATAACAGCGTCGACCTGCTTTGCGAGCGTCTTGTTTGTCACGCCGGGATAGGCGTTCTGCTCGTGAATAGCGGTCGGCACGCCGAGCTTCGCCGCCATTCTGATAACGGGCCCGCTGACATAGCCGCCGAAGCCTATTGCAAGTTCGGGCTTAAAATCCTCGATTATCTTTTTCGCCTGCGAGGACGATTTGAACATCTTTGAAACCGTCTTTATGTTATGAACGATACCCGCCGGGCTCAGGTCGCGGCGGAAACCGCTGATATCTATCATCTTTATCGGGTAACCCGCCTGGGGGACAAGCTTCGCCTCCATTTTATCGGCAGTGCCGACGAAGAGTATCTCGGCAGTCGGATCCTGCGAACGGATATATCCGGCAACAGAAAGAGCCCGCCCTTGGCGGCTGTGCCGCCACCCCCGCCGCCTGTGCCGCCTGCGGCGATAAGAATTCTTTTTGCTTTGAGCATATTGACTCCTCCGTTGTTTTTATATTTTCTCTATTTTTGCGCTTCGCGATACGCTCAGCACAACGCCCATCTCTATGAGCAATATCCACAGTGATGTGCCGCCGTAGCTGAAGAACGGAAGGCTGATTCCGGTATTGGGAATGAGATCGGTGACGACCGCGATATTGAGCGCCGCCTGAAGCCCGACCTGAACCGCGATGCCCATAACGAGCAGGGACGCGAATGTGTCTTTGGTACGCATGGCGATATCGAAAGCGCGCTTGACAAGAAGCACGAACAGCACGATAACAACCAGCGCGCCGACAAGACCCATCTCTTCGCAGAATATCGAGAAGATGAAGTCGTTCTGCGGCTCGGAAACATACATGTGCTTCTGGCGCGAATTGCCGAGTCCGACGCCGAACAGTCCGCCCGAGCCGATAGCATAGAGGGAGTTGTTCGTCTGCCAGCGGGCGTCGCCGGGGTCATAGCTCTTGTCGAGCCATGCGATTATTCGCTCCGCCGCATAGGCGGGCATCTTATTTCTGAAAACGACCATGAGCACTGCGCCGCCGACGATACAGGCTATGACGAGCGGATACCACTTGCGGTCAATGCCGCCGAGATATGTCATCGCTATGCCGAGCAGACCAACGAGTATAGTCGCGGAGACGTGTTTTTCGAGAGCGATAAGTCCGCACATAACGCCGACGACTATCATATAGAGGAACATCATCTTCCAGTCGGAGCATATGGCTTTTTTGCGTCTGTCCATGCTCCACGCGCAGTACATTATCAGCGCGACCTTTGCAAATTCGGACGGCTGGAACAGGTTCTTGCCGCCGATGACGAGCCAGCGTTTGAAATCGCCGTCGCCGTGGAAAATAAGCACGAGAACAAGAAAGAAGAACGCGACGGTTATCGCAAAAAACGATAAATCTTTGAGCACCCTATAATTTATTCTCGACACCAAAAACATCAGCACAACGCCCGTTACGGCAAAGATCAGCTGACGCTCGATATAATAATACGCATTGCCCTTATGCCTGTTTATGGCGTTGATATAGCTCGCCGAGAACAGGGCTATCAGTCCGATGATGAGCAGGATGACGACGAGCAGGAAGAACTTCGTGTCTATCTTCCCGAAAGCCAGCACTTCGCGCTTGTCGAGCCTTTTTATACCGTTCGGGGCATATTTATAGAACGGGTAATACTGGCGAAAAAGCTTTTTTGCAGGCGACATTTCCTCGCTCTCTCTTTTCATTTTTTCGCGATTTGTATTCTTCGTTTTTCCTTTTGACTGCGTCATCCCGATCCCCCTTTCGTCTGCGTTTATTTTTTAAAGTGCGTAGCCGCCGAAATACATCAGCGCAATCGCCGCGGCTCCGCCGATGGCGTTGACTATCGAAAACACTGCGACTATCTTCTTCTCGCTCCAGCCGCTCATCTCGAAATGATGATGAATGGGAGCCATCTTGAAGATGCGCTTGCCGTGAGTTATCTTGAAATAGCCGATCTGGAGCACGTCGGACGCGCCCTCTATAACATATATTATACCCGTCAGGAGCAGAATAAGCGGGCAGTTGAGCGCATACGCGATAGCAACGACCATGCCGCCGAGGAACATCGAGCCTGTGTCGCCCATGAACACCTTTGCGGGGTTGTGATTCCAGATGAGGAATCCGATGCATCCGCCGATAAGTACGCTCGCCATGAGCGAAACGCCGAAAAATTTATG
>OLWW01000568.1_pt1 | contig 20396 bp, 19 predicted proteins | sample 1673991 | NCBI WGS metagenome assembly OLWW01 (sample SAMEA103958136, study PRJEB25191) | human gut metagenome
CCCGGTATGGCATGAGCGGCACCTTTGACATGGTGGCGCTGGAGACCGTCAACAACCAATACCTGGGGGGAGACACCAGCCTGGCCTGCTCCGGGGAGACCCAGACCGAGATCGACCGGCAGGTGGTGGAGCTGGTGAAGCGCCAGCACGAAAAGGCTAACCGAATCCTCTCGGAGAACCGGGAGAAGCTGGACGAGCTGGCCCGGTTCCTCTTTGAAAAGGAGACCATCACTGGCGGTGAAATGGTCGCTATCCTCGAAGGCCGCGATCCCTCGGCCGTCGAAGAGGCCTACGCTTCCACGCGCAAGAGCGAGGACGGCTTCCGCCCCTCGCAGCCGAGCGTGATCGAAGCGCCCGCCAAGCACATTTCGATGACGAGCGAAAAGATCGAAATGCCGCCGGAGGACAAGGGCGAAGATGCTCAGACTGAAGACAAGCCCTCGACTGAGCCCGAAACGCCGGACGCCCCACAGGGTGAAGCACCCGACGCTCCCACGGAAAGCGCTGACGAAAACAAGTAAATCAATAAAAAATCCCCGCTGTAAAAACAGCGGGGATTTTTTTGCGTTCTTTATACCACTTGGAATAGATAAAACTTGAGGTAATCCGTCTCCGGCACGTTCCAGAGGATGGGGTGGTCACAGCTCTGCGTGCGCGCTTCGATCTGCCGCAGCTCGACGCCCGCGTCCGCGGCGGCGGAGCGCAGCATCCGCTCAAAGCGTTCGGCGGGCATGAAGTGGCTGCACGACGCGGTCGCAAGGTAGCCGCCGCGCGGCAGCAGGCGCATCGCGCGCAGGTTGATCTCCTTGTACCCCTTTTCGGCGTTGTTCGCCGTGCGGCGAGACTTTGTGAATGCCGGGGGATCGAGGATGATGAAGTCATAGGGCTTTTCGTGCGCGGCCTCGAGCTGCGGGAGCAGGTCGAAGACGTCGGCGGCGAGAAAGTCCATTTTGTCCTCAAGGCCGTTGCGCGCCGCGTTCGCGCGCGCCATTTCGATGGCGCTCTCGGACACGTCCACCGCCGTCACGTGCTCTGCGCCGCCTTTGGCGGCGTTGAGCGCGAACGAGCCCGTGTGCGTGAAGCAGTCGAGCACGCGCTTGCCGTGCGCGAGGTGCGCGACGGCGAGGCGATTGAACTTCTGGTCGAGGAAAAAGCCCGTCTTCTGCCCGTTTTCGACATCCACACGGTAGAAAACGCCGTTCTCGCAAATTTCAGTGATGGGGCTCTCGGGCGTTTTTTTGCCGGGGAGGGGAAACCAACCCTTGTTCTGCGTCAGGCCCTCCTTTTCGCGAAGCACGACATCGTTGCGCTCAAAAAGGCCGTCGATCGTCTCGCCGTCCTGCTCCAGCACCTCGACAATGAGGGGGAAGAGCATGTCCTTGATCTTTTCCATGCCGAGCGAGAGCGTCTGCGTGACGAGAAGATTTTCAAACCGGTCGACCGTCAGGCCGGGGAAGGCGTCCGCCTCGCCGAAGATCAGGCGGCAGCAGCCGGTCTGCCCATCCATGACCGCCTTGCGATAGTCCCAGGCGTAGCGTACGCGCCGCCGCCAGAAATTTTCATCAAAGCGGTCGTTCGCGTTGCGCGAGACAATGCGCACGCGGAGCTTACTGAGTCTGCTCAAAAAGCCCGTGCCGAGATATTTGCCCTTTTCCGACACCACGTCGACGAGCGCGCCGTTTTCGCACTCGCTCTCGTCCGGCTCGCGGGCGACGTCGGAGTCGTACACCCAGGGGTGGCCGCTCTCGAGCCAGCGCGTGCCCTTGGCGGTGACGGTCAGGATCGGATAGTCGCGTGCAGCTTTCATAGATCAAAATTCCTTCTTTAAAACAAGTTTTCCCCATCATACCACGGCAAAAGCCGCGGCACAACTCATTTGTTGAGGAAAAACAGCCCGACAAGGCACAGCGCAAGGCCCACGAGCTTGTTGACCGTGATGGCCTCGTGGTAGACAAGATACCCAATGAACACCAAAATCGTCGCGATGGCCGCCGCAGACGACACCTGAAACGCGCTGACCGGCCAGCCCGCCTTGTAGGCGTGCATGCTGCCAGCTTCCAAACCGACGATAGCGAGACCGAGCAGGTACGGCGCCCAGTTCATCTGGCTGTATTCGTGCAGAAGGTTCGCCCCGCCGCGGTTCGTCACAAAATACAGGATGCCCGAAAAGATTGAGCCGATCAGATACGTGACCGTGAGCGACGCGAGCGGATCAACGCTCTCGGGCAGCGATTTGGCGCAGATGTGATACACGCTGTTCGACGCCACAACGAGAATGAGCGGCCAGAAGTAAGCCATAAATATTCCCTCCTATTCAAATGCCGGATGCAAAACGGCAGCCAGACTTCCGCCTGACTGCCGGTAGGTGCGCACCCGTAATAGACAAGGAAAGTGTATCAGCGGCGCGCGCTCTTGTCAAGGAAAATCCCGCCGCGGCGGCGATTCCGACAAATTTGTAAGCGACAGTTCATACAACCTGCCGCTTGTATTTTCCGCTCCGCCATGCTACCATAAAAATGTCATATCAATCCCAGCCGCGCTTGCGGCGCAGACTTTAATGGAGGCAAATTATGAGCTATCCCAAGACCGGCGAAGAAGTTTACGTCAGCCTGAATCTGTCTAACACGATGCTCACAGGTCTCGGCAAGGGCACGATCACCCGCGAGGACGTTTCTGTGGACTACCTCAAGAAACTGTTTATGCAGCACGGCGTCATCGTCTCGGCCAAGCCCGAGTACCGCAACATCATGGAGCGCGTGAACAGCACCTATGACTTAGGGCTTGAAATTCCCGCAAAGCTCCAGCTCTTCCAGCTCTCCGAGCAGCACCGCCGCCTGGTGGTCGTGAATATCTCCGGCCTTCAGCGCAAGAACGGCTCGCTTCTCCCGTCCTACACGGAAGAGGAGCTTGACGAGGCAACGTTCACGTTCGTCAAGTATTACGTGCAGGGCGAGCACTACGACGAGCTTGTCGAGGAGAACAAGAAGCTGCGCTACGAGCTCGAGCAGGAGATCTCCTGGAGAAACCGCACGGATTCCGAGGGCTGAGTTCGCAACACCTTACATCAAAAAGGAAGAGGTTCCCGATGGGAACCTCTTCCTTTTTTGACTATGACAAAATGCTTCGCAGAATTCCGCGTCCGCAGACGCGGAAAAAATTGAGGTTGTAAATCGCCGCGACCGGCGCGTGGCGATTTACTCCTCTCGCGGAGCTTGTGTCGCAGCCGCCAAGGGCGGCAAGGCACGAAGCGGAGTGCGGCTTTCTCAAAAAAGAGGCATAGCCTCTTTTTTGAAATTACTTCTTCTCGTCTTCAAGCAGCCCCTTAAAGCTCGCGGCGAGACCGGCGAGGCTCTGAATCTCGCTCGGGACGATGATCTTCGTCGCCTGACCGTCGGCGGCCTTTTCGAACGATTCGAGCGCCTTGATCTTGATGACCTGCTCGTTGGGGTTGGCCTCATTGAGCATCTTGATGGAGTCGGCAAGTGCCTGCTGCACGTTCAGGATGGCCTGCGCTTCACCCTCGGCCTTGAGGATGGCGGCCTGACGCTCGGCCTCGGCCTTGAGGATGGCCGCCTGCTTTTCGGCGTCCGCGCGCAGGATGGTGGACTGCTTTTCGCCCTCGGCCACGAGGATCTGGGACTGCTTCTGGCCCTCGGCCTGCAAGATGGACTCGCGGCGTTCGCGCTCGGCCTTCATCTGCTTTTCCATCGCGTTCTGGATCTCACGCGGCGGCAGGATGTTCTTGAGCTCCACGCGGTTGACCTTGATGCCCCACGGGTCGGTGGCCTCATCGAGGATAGAGCGCATCTTGGCGTTGATGACATCGCGGCTCGTGAGCGACTGGTCGAGCTCCATCTCGCCGATGATGTTACGCAGCGTCGTCGCCGTCAGGTTCTCGATGGCGTTCATCGGGTGCTCGACACCATAGGTGTAGAGCTTGGGGTCGGTGATCTGGAAGTAGATGACCGTGTCGATCTGCATCGTGACGTTATCCTTCGTGATGACGGGCTGAGGATCGAAGTCGGCCACCTGCTCTTTGAGGCTGACCTTCTTCACAACGCGCTCGAAAAACGGAATTTTGAAGTGCAGGCCCACGCCCCAGGTCGCGCTGTAAGCGCCGAGGCGCTCAACGACGTAGGCGCGCGACTGCTGCACGATCTGGATGTTCGTGACGAGCACCAGAAGCACCAGCAGCACTAAAATGCCGATACCGATATAGCCGATCCATTCCATAGTTCTTTTCCTCCTAAAATGTTGTGTAGTTTGGGGTTACTCTCTTCTCTCGCTGGGTTCTTTACTCTCGCGCACGTAGAGCTTGACGCCCTCCATGCGAACGATCCTTGCCATTTTCCCCTTAGGGATGATATTGCCGTCTTCGCTGCGCGCCGTCCATGTCTTGCCGTCGATGTACACAGCGCCCGTGGCGTTCTCGTTGTCCACCGTTTCGGTCACCTTGGCCTCGTGGTGCAGCACACGGTCGGCATTCGTGGGCACGATCGCCTTATCCAGCATCTTGCGCGCAAGGGGCCTTGTTGCGATAAGCGCCAGAATGGATACGATCAGGAAGACCGCGAATTGCAGCCACAGCGCCGCGCCCAGCTCCGTCGCGACCAGCGCGGCCACCGCGCCCACGACGAACCAGATCGACACCAGCCCCGCCGTCGCCGCCTCGGCAATGCCGAAGATGATGATGGCGGCGATCCAGATAATGGTCATCATTTCATCTGCTCCTCCTTTCAAACTGCGCATACAGTAGACGTATGCCGGACCGATCATCGCGATGACGGTCAGCAGCATGATCCCGATGCTTTTGTTGTAGGGTGACAGATTCGCGTACAGGTTCGACAACTCGCTGCCGAGCGTGCGCGCGGACAGCAGCGGGGCTTCGACCGGCGGCTCGCCGGGAGTGGGGACTTCTTCTTTGAACAGCCCGTCCATCGTTACGCCGTAGCGGTTGCAGATGAAGATGATCTTCTCCATCTCGGGGTAGCCCCGGCCGGACTCCCAGCGCGAGACCGACTGGCGCGAGACCTGAAGCTGTTCGGCAAATTCCTCCTGCGTCAGCCCGCTGCGTTTGCGGACCTCCTGGAGCCGCTCGCCAAATGCCATTGCGTTCCCTCCGTTTCTCTGTCTGAGGATAAGATAGCAAAACCGCGCGTCCATTTCCAGCAACTTTAGTGTTGCATTCCGTATTTTTTCGAAAAATTTCGCGCAAGTTTGATGTTACATTCATGTGACAGCGCGCTTTCCGTGCTGTTTTTCCTATTGTACCACACGCTCCACCGCTTTACCATGCTTATTTTGACGCGGCGATTGCCTTTTTTGTTCCCATCCGCTATACTAAAGTCAAATCATTTTTTCGGGAGCGTTATTATGCTGGAATTTGTCATTCCCTGCCTCTTGGGCCTTGAGAGCTTAGTGGGCGATGAGATCAAAAAGCTGGGGCTTTCTGACGTGCGCGTCGAGAACGGCCGCGTCCTCTGCCGCGGCGAGGCGCGCGACATCGCGCGGCTCAACATCAATCTGCGCTGCGGTGCGCGCGTCATTCTGGTTCTGCACAAGTTCCGCGCGACGGATTTTGAATCGCTCTTTCAGGGCGTGCGCGCGGTGCATTGGGAGGACTGGATCCCCCGCGAGGGGGAGTTCCCCGTCGTGGGCTACTCCATCAACTCGACGCTCCACTCCGTGCCCGCCTGCCAGTCGATCGTCAAAAAGGCGGTCGTCGACCGCCTGAGCGCGGCCTACGGCATCGCGCAGTTCCCCGAAACGGGGCGGCGCTATCAGGTGCGCTTTTCCATCATGAAGGACGAAGTGACCGTCGGGCTCGACACCTCGGGCGAGGGACTCTACAAGCGCGGCTACCGCGCCCACGGCGTGGCCGCCCCGCTCAAGGAAACGCTCGCCGCCGCGATGGTCAAGCTCTCGCACTACAATGGCCGCGACCCGTTCTGCGACCCGTTCTGCGGCAGCGGCACCATCGCCATCGAAGCCGCGCTCATCGCGCGCAACCGTGCGCCGGGCCTCAACCGCAGCTTTGCCGCCCAGCACTGGGCCACGCTCGATAAAATGCTCTGGCTCGACGCGGCGGACGAGGCCATGGACAACGAGTTCCACGGCAAGTACGAGATCTGGGGCGGCGACATCGACCCCGACGCCGTCGAGCTCTCGCGCCACAACGCCGAGCTCGCCGAGGTCGATGACATCGTCAAGTTCGAGGTCGACGACGCCACGCGTTTCCACTGGGGCGGGCTCTATGGCCGCATCGTGACGAACCCGCCGTATGGCGAGCGCCTTCTTGAGCGCGAAGAGGCGGGCGAGCTCTATAAAGCCTTCGGCAAGGCGATGGATAAGCTGCCCGACACCTGGCGGGTGTATGTGCTGTCGTCACATCCTGACTTTGAGCGCTGCTACGGGCGCTTTGCCGATAAGAAACGTAAGTTGTACAATGGCATGCTCAAATGTGATCTTTTCATGTATGGAAAAAGATTATAATGCCGCGCGCTGCGCGGCGGGGGAGCTCCCGCACCGTGCGGGAGTGCGTTAAAGGGGGATATTCTCTTTCTCAGAAAGAGAATATCCCCCTTACACCCCCAAGAGAAAGGGACGAGGGGCCTTCCCCCTCGACCCCGCACATTGGCAGTTTGTGGCTCGAAGAGCTGCACGCGCTGCGCAGTGTAGGTGCGGTGTACATGGCTTCGCCATGAATCTTCTGCGAGTCGTTACTACTTTCAACCGCGCCTTACTATCGTGAGACGCGAGTGACGGTAGTCTGGCGGCAGACTGCGTACCGAATGCGGCATTGCTTCGCTCGCCGCATTGATGAAACTGGTGATAGACGGAAATTAGTCTGCACTTCTAACAAGATTGGCAGAGCGGCAGCGGATGATAGAAGCAAATCAAATCGTCTAGCAACACCCAACGCGGCAACGCCGCGCGCAGGCATTCCCATTCCGGAGACACAAAGGCCATTCGAGCCCGAGACTGCCAATTTAAAACCTTTCTCTCGGGGGATCAAAAGGGGGATACTCTCTTTCGTGAAAGAGAGTATCCCCCTTTTATTCGCGCCCCCCTGCTTGCAGGGGACCCTATTTCTCCACAGAATGTGGAAATCACTCACACCTTGGTACGGTCGTAAGAAACGACCACACGACGGTTCGGCTCGGTGCCGATGGAGAACGTTGTCACACTCGGCGTATCCTGGAGCGCGGTGTGGATGACGTGGCGCTCATAGGCGTTCATGGGCTCGAGGGTGACATTGCGGCGGTACTTCGTCACCTTGCCGGCGACCTTTTCCGCCAGGCGCTCGAGGCTCTGCTCGCGCTTTTCGCGGTAATTTTCCGCATCGACCTGCACGCGGGCGCGGTTCTTCTCGCTGCCGCGGTTGATGCTGTAGTTCGTCAACTGCTGGATGGCGTCGAGCGTTTCGCCGCGGCGGCCGATCAGCGCGCCGAGCTTTTCACCTTCGAGGAAGACCTTGTAGCGGCCCTTCTCACTCTCGTAGACCTTGACCTCAGCGGCGGAGTCCATGTGCTCAAGAAGGCCCTTGAGGAACGCGCGGATCTGCTCGCTCTTCTCGTCGTGGCACTCTTCGCCGAGGTCGACAATGGGCTTGGGCTGCGGGGCGGGACGCTCCGCGCGCTCGGCGCGGGGCGCACGCTCGCGGCGCTCTTCGCGCGCCGGACGGCCGCTGCGCTCTTCCTTGGCGGCGCGGGGTTCTTTCTTCTGCAAAACCTCGGGCGCGTACATGGGCACGGCCTTGGGCGCAGAAGCGGGTTCAACTTTCTTTTCGGGCTTGGGTGCGGCAGGCTTTTCGGCGGGCTTGACCTCTTCGGCCTTGCCGTCGTCATAGCTCACGCGAACGCGCGCGGGCGCGCTGCCGATGCCGAGGAATCCGGCTTTCGCGCGCTCAAGAATTTCAACAGAAACGTCGTCTCTGTCCATCTTCAGCTGCGCGAGCGCGCTCTGGATGGCCTCGTCCTCCGTCTTGCCCGTTACGTCAATAAACTTGATCATTCAGACAAGCTCCTTACAATTATTCTCCGTAGTGCTCGGGGTCGTAGGAACGGCCGCGGGCATAGGGGCGGTCGCCGACGCGTCCGCTTTCGTTCGTGGAATTTTTCTTCTTCATGGATTTTGCAGCCTGCTTTTCCGCACGCTTTTCCTTGAGGCTCTTCTTCTCAGCCTCTTCGGCAGCGTACTTACGCTGCTGCTCGCGGGCGGCTTCCATGCGGCGCAGACGGTCGTCGCGCTTCTGCTTTTCCTTCTCGCTGAGCTCGTCCTCCATGTGGCTCTTATAGTACTTGGTCAGAACCTTTTCCTGGATGGCGTAGAGCAGCGAGTTGACGATCCAGTAGACGCCGAGAGCCGCGGGCAGCGTAAAGCCGATCCACAGCGACATGAGCGGCATCATCCACATCATCATGCGGCTGGAGCGGGCCGCGGCGTCGTTGCCCTCAGCGGCGACGTTGCCGGCCATGGACGCCTTGGACTGCAGAAAGCTCAAAGCACCGGAAATGAACGGGATCAGCACAACGCCGATCACGGGCCAGCCGCCGGTGAAGAAATCCTTCCACACATCCCCCGGCATGACCGTGAGGTCAAGGCCGAGGAAATTGTAGTTCACGTTGAGAAGACCGTCAAACTTGCCGGAAAACTCCGCAAAGTTGTCGGAAATGAACTTGGCAAGGCCGATCTCCTCATAGCCCTTGCGCACGAGCTCGGCATTGTAGCCGAGGGTGGTGGCAAGGGTCGTGATCTCCGTCACGACGTCCTTAGAGAGCATCATGAAGCGGCTGAGCGGCTGACGGATGATGGAATACAGAGCGATGAGGATGGGGAAGGGCAGGAAGCTCCAGAGGCATCCGCTCATGGGGTTCACGCCCTCCTGTGTGTAGAGGAGCTGCATCTCCTCGTTCATGCGCGTGGGATTATTGGCGTATTTCGTCTGGATCTCTTTCACCTTGGGCTGGAAGAGATTCATGCGCATCATGCTCTTTTTCGACTTCATCTGGAAGGGCAGCGTGATGAGCTTCACGACGATCGTGAAGAGCACGAGAGCCCAGCCGTAGGAGCCGGTCAGCTCATAGAAGGTGCGCAGGACCCAGGCGAAGGGAACGCAAATGTAGTAGCCGATGGTTGACATTCTTCGGTTTCCTCCGTGGTTTTAGGTTCGGTCACGGGACCGGGTCGTAGATTTTTCCGCCCTTGTAGAACGGATGGCATCGCATGATACGCTTGAAGGCAAGCCAGCCGCCCTTGACCGCCCCGTACTTCTCGATCGCTTCGAGCGCGTATTGAGAGCACGTGGGGATAAAGCGGCAGCAGGGGGGACGGTAGGGTGAGATGGCCCTGCGGTAAAACCGGATGAGAAACAGCAGAAAGCGTTTCATGCCTGCGTTTCCCACAGATCGAGCTTTTTGCACGTTTTTTCAAACGCGCGCTTGAGCTCCCAGTAGTCCGCGTGGGCGGCCCTTGTGCGGGCGACGACGATGCAGTCGTAGCCCTGCTTCATCTTCCCCTGGCTCAGGCGGAAGATCTCGCGGATGCGGCGGCGGACGCGGTTGCGCACGACGGCGTGGCCGAGCTTGGTGCTGACCGTGACGCCGAGGCGGTTGTGTCCGAGCCGGTTTTTCCGGTAATACACCACAAGGCAGGACGAAACACCGGACTTGCCCTTTGCATACATCCGGCGGAATTCGTAATTTTTCTTGACGGTGGTGGTGCTTTTCACGCGTGATCTCCCTGCTTTTGCGGATTTCTCCGCATAGCCTGCAAGGGACGGCGATCGAAACACATTCTCATCGGCCGTCCCTCATTGTTTCATGTGTAGCATACGATACGCAAGTTGCTCCCGCTTTAGTGGGTCAGACGGGCGCGGCCGCGTGCACGACGGCGGGCGATAACCTTGCGGCCGTTGGCAGTGGACATTCTCTTGCGGAAGCCGTGCTCCTTGGAGCGCTGGAGCTTCTTGGGCTGATAGGTGCGAGAAGTAGCCATTTCGTTTTACCTCCTGAAAAAATTTTACCGGCAGCACCCCTTTTGGAGGTGCTGCACTTACTCGACGGCGGGCGGAGAAAGCTCCCCGCGGACCGCAGTTGATAAAAATAGTGCCGTATTGATGCGGCATACGGGGAGTATTATATCGGTTTTGCCGCATTCTGTCAACCAAAAATGCAAAAATTGGTGCATGTTTCCATTTCCCGCAAAACATTGTGGCGCGTATCGAAACATGCAACTATCTCTTGTGTCCTTTTGCCTGTTTTTCAGGGCTTTTGCACTGCAAAAAACAGCGTTTTATATTTAGAATATGTGTTGCGTTCGCGCGCGTTTTTTGGTATAATGTAGGGAGTAAATTTTCGGCTGTCACAGCCGTTTATTCCAAAGAAAGAAAGGAGCGCTTCCGTGAACTCTGTTGCAGACATCTGGAAGATCGTTCTCTCCCGCCTCAGCCAGGACCTGTCTGAGACGACCATCTCCACGTGGTTCGACGAGGTGGAGGCCGTGTCCATCAAGGACCGCACGCTGTATCTCCACTGCCCGAACGATTTTAAGCGCAGCACGATCGAATCCATGTTCTCTGACCGCATCAAGGATTCCCTGCGGGACATTTACTCCGCCGATTTCGACGTCAAGCTCCTCTCCACCGCGGAGAGCACCGCCCTTTTCGAGCCCGAGGTCAAAAAGTCCACCGCGCTGCTCGATTCCGGCGAATTCACGTTCGACACGTTCGTCGTCGGCGAATCGAACAAGATGGCCTATGCCGCCGCGCGCGCCGTGGCCGACGGCGTGGGGCACTACAACCCGCTATTTATCTACGGCGACTCCGGCCTTGGCAAAACGCACCTGATCTACGCCATCGCCCACCAGATCCGCACGACGCGCCCGTCGGCGAAGATCATCTACATCAAGGGCGATGATTTCATCAACGAATTCATCGAGCTCGTGCGCGCGGGCCGCGGCAGTGAGTTCCGCGCGAAGTACCGCGACGCGGACCTGCTGCTCGTGGACGACGTGCAGTTCGTCGCCGGCAAGGAGCAGGTGCAGAACGAATTTTTCCATACGTTCAACACGCTCTACGAGGCCGGACGCCTGACCTCCGATAGACCGCCCTCTGACATGCACCTTCTCGACGACCGCCTGCGCACGCGCTTTGAGTGGGGCTTACTTGTCGATGTGCAGCCGCCCGATTTTGAAACGCGCCTTGCCATCGTGAAAAACAAGGCCGCGCAGTGGGGCACCGTCATCGACGACGACATTGCGCGTTACATTGCCGAGAATGTCACATCCAACGTCCGCCAGCTCGAGGGCACGATGAACAAGATTCTCGCCTACCGCGATCTCATCGGACGCGAGATGGACGCCGACGCCGCGCACCGCGCGGTCGAGGACTTTATGAAAAAGAACGCGAATCTCGCCCCCACGGCGGCGATGATCATCACTGAAACGTCGCGCTACTTTGGCATCGACGAAGAGGTCATCAAGGGCCCGTCTCGAAGCCGCGAGGCCGTCAACGCCCGTCAGGCCGCGATGTACCTCGTGCGCCGCATGACGAATCTGTCGACGCCCGATATCGGCCGCGAGTTCGGCAAGCGCGACCATACGACCGTGCTCCACTCGCTCGAGCAGATCGAAAAGAAGATGAAATCCGATCCCGTCTTCAACCAGACGATCAAAGAGATCACGATTAACATCAACTCCAAGAGATAACAAAGTTTTCCACATTATCCACAGGGTTGTGCAGAGGGAAGCTGTGGAAACATTTTTTCAAAATTTTGGGTGTGGAAAGTGATAGAACTTTTCAACAACCCATGAGGGATAAATTTTCCTTGCCACTTCGGGCAAAAATTGGGTTTTCCACATTTTTGCGCCCCTACTGCTGCTATTTCTAAAAACTATCCTTTTTCTTTTCCAAAAGAGAAAAAATCATCCGTTTTACGAAAGGAACGCCGCTATGAAATTCTCCTGCGAAAAGCTGCTGCTGCAAAATGCAGTCAATACCGCCTCCCGCGCCGTCGCGGCGAAAAGCTCCATCCCTGCGCTCGAAGGACTGCTGCTGACCTGCGGCGGCGAGAGCATGACCGTTTCAGGCTACAACATGCAGACCGGCATCCGCACGAAGTTTGCCGCCGAGGTCGAGGAGTCCGGCGAGCTGGTCGTCAACGCGCGCCTGATCAGCGAGATTTTAAGAAGACTGCCCGACGATGTCGTGACCTTCACCGCAAACGACAAATTTTTGATCCACCTGACCTGCGGCGACGCGGATTTCGACATCATGGGCCTCTCCGCCGCCGATTTTCCTGAGCTGCCCGAGGTCGAGGAGAAGTACGCCGTCCAGATCGCCGAAAAGACGCTCAAGACCATGATCCAGCAGACGAGCTTCGCCGTTTCGACGAACGAGGCGCGCCCCGTGCACATGGGCTCGCTGTTCGAGGTATCTGCCGAGGGGCTGACCGTCGTCTCCGTCGACGGCTTCCGCCTTGCGCTTCGCAAGGAAGCGCTTGAAAAGATCGAGGGCGGCGCGTTCTCGTTCGTCGCGCCCGGCACGGCGCTCAATGAGGTCGAGCGCATCTGCGAGGAGATCGACGAGGTCGTGACCATCACGCTCGGCCAGCGCCATATTCTCTTCGAGGTCGGTGAGACCGAGCTCATCTGCCGCCGCTTAGAGGGTGAATTCCTCGATTATAAGAACGCCATCCCGCGCAGAAACCCCATCAACGTCGTCGTCGACACGAAGACGATGCTCCAGAGCCTCGAGCGCGTGAGCGTCGTCATCAGTGAAAAGCTCAAGAGCCCCGTGCGCTGCCAGTTCGGCGAGGACAAGGTGACGATGTCCGCCAAGACCGCCAACGGCGACGCAAAGGACGTCTGCCGCATCGCGGGCGACGGTCAGGGGCTTGAGATTGGCTTTAACAACCGTTATCTGATGGACGCGCTGCGCTACGCGCCCGCTGACACCGTGAGAATGGAGCTCAACACCGGCATTTCGCCGGCCATCATCGTTCCCGTCGAGGGCGAAGAGAACTTCCTCTACATGGTGCTGCCCGTGCGCCTGAAGGCAAATTGAGACAAAAACTGAATCCATATCGTATAAAATGGTACAACGATTTCTGATAGGAATCGCTTTGTAAAGGACTTTTTATGACTGACATTACCATCACCACGGAATTTATCAAATTGCAGGACCTCTTGAAGCTGGCGAATTTAGTCGGCACGGGCGGCGAGGCGAAGATCGTCATCCAGAACGGCGACGTTTCGGTCAACGGCGAGGTCTGCACGATGCGCGGCAAGAAGATCCGTCCGGGCGACACGGTCGCCTTCGACGGCAAAGAGCTGACGGTCTCCTATGCGAATTGACGCGTTGGCGCTGCGGAACTTTCGCAATTACGACGCGCTGAATGTCACGTTCGCGCCGGACTGCAACGTCATCGTCGGTGAGAACGCGCAGGGAAAGACGAATCTGCTCGAAGCCATCGTCTATCTCTCGTCTGCCCGTTCGCCGCGCGCGAGGGCGGAAAAAGAACTCATTTCGTTCGGCAAGAGCGAATGCAGCATCAAGGCGAACGCGTTTGCGCGCAACCGAGATTTTCTGCTCGAGATCGCGCTCGCCGCGGGGAGAAGACGAAAAATTCTCATCAATAAGGTGCCCGTGAAAAAGGGGAGCGACCTCAGCGACGTGCTCGGCGCGGTCTACTTCTGTCCGGAGGATCTGCTGCTGATCCGCGACGGCGCGGCGGCGCGGCGCAAGTTCATGGATGACGCGCTCTGCCAACTGCGCGCGCGCTACGCGCAGGCGCTCAGCGACTATCACCGCGCCTACGAGCACAAGACGCGCATTCTGCGCGACAGCGAAGAGTATCCGTCGCTTCTTGATACTTTGCCGGAATTTGACCTGCGCATGGCGCAGAGCGGAGCGGTCATCATCTACTACCGTGCGCGGTTCTGCGAGCGATTGAAGGAATATGCGGGCATCGCGCACCGCGAATGCTCCGGCGGCAGGGAAGAGCTGGGCGTCGAATACCAGACGGTTTCGACCATTTCAGACCCGCTCGCGCCAATTGAAACGATTTACGACCAGCTGCGCGCGCATCAGGCATCGCACGCGGCGGCAGAACGGGCATCAAGAATGTGCCTTTCCGGCCCGCATAAGGACGATATCGCCGTGACGATCGGCGGCGTGAACGCAAGGCAGTTTTCGTCTCAGGGCCAGACCCGCACGGCGGCGCTGGCGTTCAAGCTCGCCGAGCGGGAGATTTACCGCGAGATCACATCCCGCACACCGCTGTTATTGCTCGACGACGTGCTGTCCGAGCTGGACCCACGGCGGCAGGAATATGTGCTCAACCGCATCCTTGGCGGGCAGGTGTTTATCACTTGTTGTGAAGAGGATAGACTTGGAACCTTGCTCAGTGGCAAGGTGTTTCACATCGCCGATGGGAAAGTTGTATAGCCGCGCTTTGCGCGGAAGTTTGTCCCGTGCGTCACGGGACTGCCCCACAAAGGGGATATTCTCTTTTGGAAGAGAATACCCCCTTTGGAACCCCAAGAGAAACACGAGGGGCCTTACCCCTCGACCCCGCTGCATTGGCAGTTTGTAGTTTGAAGAGTTGCACAGCCTGCGGAATCGGGTGCGGTGTACATGGCTTCGCCATGAATCCCTGCGAGTCGTCACCACTCTCAACCGCGCCTTACTATCGTGAGGCGCGAGTGACGGTAGTTGGGCGGCAGACTGCGTTCGGAATGCGGCATTGCTTCGCTCACCGCATTGATGAGACTGGCGATAGACGGAAATTACTGCGCACTTCTACAAGATAGGCAAAGCGACAGCGAAGATAGAAGCAGACCAAGTCGTTTAGATACACTGCTTGGCAGGCACTATCATTCCGGAGGCATAAAAGTCATTCAAAATCGAGGCTGCCAATCTAACGCCTTTCTTTTGGACGGTCACACCGCCCGTTTTCTTTCCACGGAAAGAAAATGGGGGGTGTGGTACTGCGGCGCGCACGCCGCATGACCCCGCGCCCTTTGGGCGCGATATCTGAGGAGGTACCATGTACCTGCACATCGGCAACAATGTCATGCTGCCAGAAAAGCACATCATCGGCGTCTTTGATCTCGAGATCACGTCGCAATCGAAGAGAACATCAGAATTTCTTAGGCGGGCGGAGGACGAAAGTCTGGTCATCGACGCCTGCGAGGACATTCCCAAGTCGTTTTTAGTGTGCGACCACCCGTATCACCCGCAATTGGTTTATCTATCCGAGCTTTCGAGCCAAACACTGCAAAAGAGAATGGAGGAGCAGACATGAAGATCCCCGTTGCTTTGACAATGCTGGCAAGTCCCTTTTCCCTTCCCCACGATGAGCGCTGGATACTGCCCATCGCGCTCGGCTTTTTCACGCTGCTGACGGTGTATTTCACGTGGCGGCTCAAAACGGACGAGGGCGACAAGTGGCTCTTTCGGAAGAAAATGAAGGTGTCGGCGCTCTTCTGGCTTGCATGCGAAGTGCTCTGGCAGTTCCACGGTGCGGATTCGACGTTTCCCGTCGGGCCGATCACGGGCATTTTGTTTCTGTACCTAATGAGTCAGGCGCTGGTGTACGGTATTTACTGCGTGATTCAAAAGAAGAAAACAACAGCCGCGATGTAAGCGGCTTTCCCATCAAAATAGTGCTCGAGGCAGGGAGAAACGGGCCGGAAAGGGCTCCGACCCGGTTCTTCCTGCCTGATGACGAAAGGAGAACCCAAATGGCAGAAAATGAGATCCTGCAATCCACGGCGGTGGATGAAAACAACGACTATAACGCCTCAGAGATCCAGGTGCTCGAAGGACTGGAGGCGGTGCGCAAGCGCCCGGGCATGTACATCGGCTCGACGTCGGTGAGCGGCCTGCACCACCTCGTCTACGAAATTGTGGATAACTCCATCGACGAAGCGCTTGCGGGCTACTGCACGGAAATTCAAGTGACGATCAACGAGGGCAACACCATCACCGTTGTGGATAACGGCCGCGGCATTCCGGTCGACATTCAGGCGCAGACGGGCCGTCCCGCGCTCGAGGTCGTCTACACCGTGCTGCACGCAGGCGGCAAGTTCGGCGGCGGAGGCTACAAGGTTTCCGGCGGTCTGCACGGCGTCGGCGCGAGCGTTGTCAACGCGCTGTCCGAATGGCTGACGGTGCAGGTCCACAAAAACGGCAACATCTACGAGATGAAATTCTCCCGCGGCAAGATCACGCAGGAGATGACCATCATCGGCTCGACCGACCACACGGGCACGACCGTTACGTTCAAGCCCGACCCCGAGATGTTCGAAGAGCTCGAATACTCCTACGAAACGCTGCACACCCGCATGCGCGAGGAGGCATTTTTGAACGCGGGCCTTCGCATCACGATCGAGGATAAGCGCCTTGAGAGTGAAGAAAAGCCCGAGAGCGAGCGCCGTGACTCGATGTGCTACGAGGGCGGTATCCGCGAATTCGTCACGTGGCTCAACAAGAAGAAAGAGCCGCTGCACAATAACGTCATCTACATGAGCGGCATGAAGGGCGATTCGTTCGCAGAATTGGCGCTCCAGTATGACGACGGCTATCAGGAAAATATCCTGTCGTTCGCCAACAACGTCCACACGCCCGAAGGCGGCATGCACGAGACCGGCTTCAAGGCCGCGCTCACGCGCGTTCTGAACGCCTACGGCATCAAAAACGGTATCATCAAGGAGGGCGACAAGGTCAGCGGCGAGGACTGCCGCGAGGGCCTGACCTGCGTCATCTCCGTGAAGCTCACGAACGCGCAGTTCGAGGGCCAGACGAAGGCAAAGCTCGGAAATTCCGAGATCCGCACACTGGTCGACGGCATCGTCTCCGACCGGCTGATGCAGTTCCTTGAGGAGAACCCCGTCGTGGCGCGCACGATCTTAGATAAGGCCATGACGGCCAACCGCGCGCGAGAGGCCGCGCGCAAGGCGCGCGAATCCATCCGCCGCAAGAGCGCCCTCGGCGGCGCGGCGATGCCCGACAAGCTGCGCGACTGCAACGAAAATAACCCCGAGCTCACCGAGCTCTACATCGTAGAGGGCGACTCGGCAGGCGGCTCTGCCACCCAGGGACGCGACTCGCGCTTCCAAGCGATCCTGCCGCTCTGGGGCAAGATGCTCAACGTCGAAAAGGCCCGCGCCGACAAGGTCTACGGCAACGACAAGCTCACGCCCGTCATCACGGCGCTCGGCGCCGGACTGGGCGATGAGTTTGACATCAATAAGCTCCGCTATCACAAGGTCATCATCATGGCGGATGCCGATGTCGATGGTTCGCACATCCGGACGCTGCTGCTGACGTTCTTCTTCCGCTATATGCGCCCGCTCATTGAAAACGGCTATGTCTATGCCGCGGTGCCGCCGCTTTTCAAGCTGACGCGTGGCAAGACGACGCGCCTTGCCTTCACGCCGGAGGAGCGCGATCAATACTCCGCCGAGCTGCGCGGCGACAATCCGAACGCAAAGGTCGATATTTCGCGCTTCAAAGGTCTTGGTGAAATGAACCCGCATGAGCTGTGGGAGACGACCATGGACCCCGAAAAGCGCACGCTCAAGCGCATCACGCTCGAGGACGCGGTGCTCGCCGACGAGACGTTCACGGTGCTGATGGGCGAGAAGGTCGAGCCGCGCAAGGAATTCATCGAACAGAACGCGAAATACGCGGTCAATCTGGACTTTTAAGAGAGGAGGACGAAGAGAATGGCACACAAAAACGTGGATTACAAACCCGAAGACATTCAATTCCCCAACCAAAAGATCGTGCAGAGCGAGCTCGTGCACGAGATGCAGTCCTCCTACATCGAATACGCGATGTCGGTCATCGTCGGGCGCGCGCTGCCTGATGTGCGCGACGGCTTGAAGCCTGTCCACCGCCGCATCCTGTACGCCATGTACGAAGATGGCCTGACGAGCGACAAGGCGTTCAAAAAGTCGGCGACCTGCGTCGGCGACGTGCTGGGCCGCTATCATCCGCACGGCGACGCGTCGGTGTACGACGCGCTCGTGCGTCTCGCGCAGGACTTCTCCATGCGCTATATGCTCGTCGATGGCCACGGCAACTTCGGTTCCATTGATGGCGACCCTCCGGCCGCCTACCGATACACCGAGGCCAGAATGTCGAAGATCGCGAACGAAATGCTGCGCGACATCGATAAGGAGACCGTCGACTGGGACCCGAACTTCGACGAGAGCCGCAAGGAGCCCCGCGTGCTGCCCGCGCGCTTCCCGAACCTGCTGGTGAACGGCTCTTCCGGTATCGCCGTCGGTATGGCGACGAACATCCCGCCGCACAACCTGACCGAGGTCATCAACGCCTGCGTCTGCGTGCTCGACAATCCCGAGGCGACGCTTTATGACCTGATGCAGCACGTCACAGGCCCCGACTTCCCGACCAAGGGCATCATTATGGGCCGCAGCGGCATCCGCGCGGCTTACGCCACGGGCCGCGGTAAGATCATCCTGCGCGCCCGCACGGAATTTGAAGAATTCGGCCGCGACCGCACGCGCATCATTGTCACCGAGCTTCCGTATCAAGTGAACAAGCGCATGCTCATCAAGAACATGGCCGACCAGGTGAACGACAAGCGGTTGGAGGGCATTTCCGACATTCGCGACGAGACCGACCGCACGGGTATGCGCATCGTCATTGAAGTCAAGCATGACGCGAACCCACAGGTGGTCTTGAACCGCCTGTTCGCCCAGACGCAGCTTCAGACGAGCTTTGCCATCAACATGCTGGCGCTCGTCGACAACCAGAAGCAGCCGAAAATTCTGTCCCTGCGCCATATCATCGACGAGTATCTTACCTTCCAGGAAGAGCTTATCACGCGCAGAACGCAATATGACCTCAAAAAGGCGCGCGAGCGCGAGCACCTGCTGCAAGGTCTGCTCATTGCGCAGGACAACATCGACGAGGTCATCCACATCATCCGCACGAGCTACGACGACGCGAAGGAAAAGCTGATGGAACGCTTCTCGCTCTCCGACGTGCAGGCGCAGGCCATTCTCGATATGCGCCTGAAGGCCTTGCAGGGCCTCGACCGCGAAAAGCTCCAGAACGAGTTTGACGAGCTGGAAAAGAAGATCGCATACTTTGTCGAGCTTCTCTCCAACGAGACGATGCTCAAGGGCGTTTTGAAGGACGAGCTTCTTGAAATCCGCGACAAGTACGGCGATGAGCGCAAGACCGAAATTCAGGAGGTCGAGGACGAGATCGACATTGAAGACCTCATCGAGGAGGAGCAGTGCGTCTTCACCCTGACCCGCAACGGCTACATCAAGCGCACGAGCGCGAGCGAGTACACCGCGCAGAGTAAGGGCGGCATGGGCAAGAAGGGCATCACCACCCGCGATGAGGACACGGTGGTCGACGTGTTCACCGCCTCGACCCACGACTATATCCTCTTCTTTACGGACACCGGCAAGGTGTACCGCAAGAAGGGCTATCAGATCCCCGAGAGCGGCAAGGCTGCCAAGGGCACAAACATCGTCAACATCATCCAGGTGGAGACGGGCGAGCGCGTGCAGGCGATGATCCACTTCCGCGACTTGAACGCCGAAAACCTGTTCCTCACCATGGTGACGCGCAACGGCACAGTGAAGCGTCTGCCGGTCGAAACGCTCAAGAACCTGCGCAACAACGGCATCCGCGCGCTGAACCTCGACGAGGGCGACGAGCTGGTGAGCGTGCGCGAGACGGACGGCGAGCAGAAAATTCTGATCGCCACGCACGACGGTATGGCGGTCGTCTTTGACGAGACCGATGTCCGTGCGATGGGCCGCACGGCGGTCGGCGTGCGCGGCATCAAGCTGCGCGAGGGCGACTACGTCGTCGGCGCCGCCCGCGCCCAGGAGGGCAAGGAAGTCCTGACCATCACCGAAAAGGGCTACGGCAAGAAAACGCCGGTCGAGGAATACCGCATCACGAACCGCGGCGGCCTTGGCATCAAGAACTACATGGTCACCGAGAAGACCGGCGGCATCGTCGGCGTCAAGGTCGTGGACGGCAGCGAGGATCTGCTGCTCGTCACGCGCGCGGGTATCCTCATCCGCACACCGGTCGAGGCGATCCGTACCACTGGCAGAGCCACGCAGGGCGTGATCGTCATGCGCTTCAAGGAAGAGGGAGACAGCGTCATTTCCATGGCGCTCACAGAGCATGAGGAGGATGACGAGGCGTAAGGCCTCGGCCCTCTTTTCCGCGCGTCGCGCGGATGGGTGGCAGCGCCTTTGGCGCTGCACGGGAAAGGGGGCCATTCTCTCACGTGAGAGAATGGCCCCCTTGGACCCCCAAGAGAACGCAAGGGGCGCCGCCCCTTGACCCCGCACATTGGCAGTCTGTAGCTTGAAGAACTGCACGCGCTGCG
>OLWW01000580.1_pt1 | contig 20029 bp, 7 predicted proteins | sample 1673991 | NCBI WGS metagenome assembly OLWW01 (sample SAMEA103958136, study PRJEB25191) | human gut metagenome
CCTTCTATCAGGCAGTATGATACCTATAACGGCTCAGAACAAGAAAGAGAAGAAACAACAAAGAGAACAAGCAGTACGCGAGGCTGTTGACGCAAAGGCATACAAAATCAATGTGGACCGGGTAATGCCTATGAAAGGAGGCAGCAAACACCTGACTTCCGATTATTCTTTAGAAATAAGAAACGATTCGGTATATTCCTATCTGCCTTATTTCGGAGTGGCGTATAACGTTCCTTACGGAGGTGGAAAAGGATTAAATTTTAGTGCTCCTTTATCAGAATATACTTCAGCATATAATAAAAAGGGGAATGCTAAAATCACACTAAAAGTACGGAACGAGGAAGACAATTACCTTTACAATATCATCATTTATCCCAATGGCAGCAGTAACATACAGGTCACCCCTACAAACAGACAATCTATTTCTTTCTCCGGAGAAATGGATCTAAAGAAGAAAGAATGAACCATAAATAAAAAAGGGGAGGTGTCAAAACTAAAACAACCTATCGAACTATATGATCAGGTCATTTTAGTTTTGCTCCCCTCATTAAATTACAGCTATTATTTACTTATTTCTCTAACCGGCTAAAGAAATTCTCAATGGCTTCCTTATTGACAAAAACTCCTTTTACTCCGGTCACTTCCACCGTATCCATCAACAAAGCCAAGCCCTGATAACCGTTTTCATCCTTTGCCAATACTTCCTGCTGATAAATTTCAGCTGATTGGCAGGCTTTACCATCTTCAGGTAATTTCTCGAACCGACCAAGGTAATAATTGCCTTCAAAGAAATTATGTGTAGATTCTGTCAACTGGAATCTGCTGGATTCGGGAGCATAAAAAATATTCCCACTAATAAATGTACTATCCGGATATCCGCCCCATGAATCCAAAGTAATCATAGTACGGTCGATATCAGCCGCAGGTTTACGGTTCACATGAATAATGTTACGGGTAATGCGACTATCCTTTACAGGACCTGCCAGATGAACAGCCGGTGAGAACATCCCGGCACGAGTCGGTTCAGGCCGCACTCCGTCACCTATACTCACATTGTAACGGACTATAGTGCCCAAGTTACCTACATTAAAAGATGCGTCGGCCGTGCCGTCATTGCAAACCAATACCAAGCCACCATAGTTATCATGACTATAATTGTACTGAATGACCGTTCCCCGGCAATTCCAATCCGAATCAAATCCCTGTGCATCCCACGGAGCTTTATGACCACTTACTTCATTAAACTGCACCAAAGTATTATCACAACTCCACGGCCAAATACCTGCTGCCGCCTCTGTGTCAGGAAGCATATCAGGACAGTCACGCATTACATTGTATTCTATCAAGGTACTGTCACAACCGATAGGTACAATACCATCCCCTGGTACTTCCTCTATCAAATTTCCCCGTATCACGGTATGCTTGCTGGGATGCCAGTTCTGCCGGTCGCTATAAGCAGCCCAAATCATAGCATTACGGGTACATCTCAAAATATGGCAGTTCTCTATGGTTAACCTATTGAATGTTGAAATTTTCTTTTCACCGCCATTCACTATATAAATACCGCACCCTCCGCCTTTTTCTTTTACCAACGAACCATTGACATCCCGTACAGTCACATTATTGACAACAATGTTCTGCGATACGCCATAATCCATACACTCTATCTTCAAGCCCGAACGATAAGGCAGAGGCTGCCTGCCTGTATTCACGATTTCCAAATTCTGCATCGTTATATAGTCCGAATTACAGATACGGGCTGCATACAAGGAAGTATCATATCCCACAATGCAAGGTTTCCGTTCATCATCACCATAAGCATCTATATAAATACGATCTTCGGGTATACCCTGTCCGGTGATTTCAAGTTCGCCATTAAAAACCTCACCGCGCTTCAACAAAACTTTATTGCCCGGCAGTAATTTCACACCACGTAGTTTTTCCAGACTTTTCCATGCTTCATCCGGGGCTAACCCACTATTATTATCATCACCGCCGGTAGCATCCAGATAATAGCACACTGGACTATCAGAACATGCTGCCAACAGGAAGGAAAATAAAAGAAGGATCATTGTTTTTCTCATTTCTCTTCCGTTTTTAAAAAGTTATCTATTTATTCCAGAAGTTGTCAGAACAACTAGGATTCACCACAGATTACGCAAATTCACACAGTTTTTTGATTTAAAGGTTGTTTGCCTCCTACTTCTTTGTGACAATCCATGTACCCTGTGATGAAAACCTACACTCTACATTACTTCCACAAGTCGTGCTGAACCAGTTTCTTGTTAGTATCCAGTTCGGCAGTCGGCAAAGGCCATACATAATCCCTCTCACCGTTGAACTTACGTGCTTCATAAGCCAAGCCATACATAGTGCGTTCATTCTCTATATTGGCTACCGCCTTATCCAATTCCTTCCAACGATAAAGGTCAAACAAACGCAAACCTTCAAAGGCCAGTTCCACACGACGCTCATGCTTAATGACTTCCAACAATTCATCTTTAGAAAGAGAAGTGCCTTCCACTTCCTCTACTGTGGGCATGTTCACATCCGCACGTTGCCGCACTTCATTAACCAAAGCAGTTACATCACTATAAACATAGCCTCCTTTCTGTACCATCGCCTCCGCCAAAGATAATAAAACTTCAGCATAACGCACCACATAAAAGTCTTGTCCATTATCCCAAGAGTTAGAAGTATCCGTAGGATCAAAATACTTATAAACATATACGGTAGACAGAGAAGCGGCAGTTCCGCCATATACATTGGCATACGGATTTGAAGCCGAAGTATCTATACCTCCTTTACCGTTCCAAAGCATACCGGGAACAAACAAAGTGCTATATAAACGCGGATCACGATTCTCAAAATGAGCAGGATTAGGCTTGCTGACATCCAAGCCACCCCCACCGTTCAGTTCGGCTATCTTCGTATCGGTAGTCGGTTTACCGTCTTTGCAATAATAAGCATCCGCCAAATCTATAGTACCATTCATTGCTTCCAGCGGAGTATTCCAATGCGCATTAAAAGCAGCACCTTCACTCATACCCGGTCCTTCATAACGGACTGCAAAAATGATTTCAGGAGAAGTTTCTCCACTTTGAGTAAACAGTTTGGCATAACTCGGATCAAGCGAGTATCCCAAACCTTGCACCTGCTTATAAGCAGCAATTGCGTCATCCCATTTTTCATTATACAAAGCCACACGCCCCAGTAAGGAAAGAGCAGCTCCTTTGGTGATATGTCCCCGTGAAGACGCGTTTTGCGGAAGTACTTCAGCCGCATCCTGCAAATCAGTCATAACATGAGCCACAATAGCCGCACGGTCCGTCTTTTCACATTCAGCCTCGTCAATGGTCAAAGGGGCGGTCAGGAAAGGAACATCCTGATACGTCATAGTCAAGTTTATATACATCAATGCACGTATGGTCTTTGCCTCAGCCTGATAAATCGCCTTTTGGGAAGCATCCATATCCACTCTATCAATATTAGCAATCAGCACATTACAACGGCTGATCACTTCATAGCAATCTTTCCAATAACTGCCAATGATAGAAGAACTTGGGGTATGAATTCCCATAGCCATATCATAACCTTCCATCCAGCCACTCCAATTAAAATGCCCGCCATTATCTGATATACAATCCATATATAAAGGGCCCAATGAATATTGGTCGGAATTATAAAGCTGATTGCTCTGCAAAGCATCATAACAAGATGCCAACGCCATCAAAGCATCATCCGGCGTCTGCCAAAATGTATTGGATGAAGATTCTGTCAATGAGTCCCTCTGCAAAAAGCTGTCAGAGCAAGAAGTCAGCAAAGCTCCTGACAACAGAGCCAGCCCTATAAAGTTATTAATTGATTTCATAGTTGTTGCTTTTAAAATTTAACGTTAACACCAAATGAATAAGTTCTTGTATTGGGATGTACATCATTACGGGAATCTGTACTCAGTTTTTCAGGATCATAATCGTCCAAGGAAGTGAAAGTAAGCAAATTAGTTCCTGCCAAATAGAGTCTGATACTCTGAACGCCCAACTTGGTCAAAAACTCTCTTTGCCTGAAAGTATATCCGATTTCCAAATTCTTCAGACGCAAATAATCACCTTTTGTCAACCAAAATGAAGAATAGTTATTATTAATAGTTCCTCCCAAACGAGGCATGCTTCCATTCGGATTACTTTCAGACCATCTGTCCAACCAACGGCTAGTCTTGTTTCCACCGTTGGAAATAGTAGTTTCATCCCAATTATAACGATATACACCTGCAATGCCTTGCCAGAATGTATTGACATCAAAATCTTTATAAGAGAATCCCAGATTGAAAGAATACTGCATTTTAGGGAACGGATTTCCGATAATAGTACGGTCAGCATCATTTATATTACCATTATTGTCTATATCTTCATACATGATATCACCTAATTGCGGTTCCTGGTTGTTTTGCAGAATCTTCTGTCCGTTCGCATTTACACGGTCCAAATCTGCCTGGGTACGATAGATACCGATGGCTTTCAGCCCATAATAAGAGCCGATGGCTTCACCTTCACGATTGATCGTATTATCCTTAATGTCTTCTACCCCTTTCATATCAGTAATCTCATTTTTCACACCTGAAAGCGAGAAACCTGCCTGCCATGCCCAGTCACCTTTCTGATCGAAATAATTAGCAGCCAGTTCCCAACCCCGGTTACGAACCTTTCCCGCATTCTGATAAGGAGCATCCAAAGATCCCAGGAAAATACCCGGCATAGCGAGCTTCATCAAAATATCCGAGGTATTTTTCTCATACCAGTCAAAAGTGACATTGATCTTTCCACCCCAAAAAGCAGCATCAAAACCAAAGTCTGTAATAGTAGTTGTTTCCCATTTAATGTTCTCATTAGGTATCTTGGCAGTCTTCATACCAATCTGTTTGCTATCACCAAAATAGTAACTACCACTAGCCGCCAATGTAGCCGCATAAGCATAGTTACCAATTTCCTGATTACCCAATTTACCCCAGCTACCACGCAATTTCAATGAGTGGAGGAACTTCACATTCTCCATAAATTTCTCATTTGTCATGATCCATGCACCCGAAAATGAAGGGAAGGTAGCATAACGATGTGCCTTGGGCATACGTGACGAACCATCGTGACGGACATTCATCTCTAACAGATAACGGCCTCCGTAATTATAATTCAAGCGTCCGAAGAATGACTGCAAGGAACTCTCTTCCGCTGATCCGGTCACATGGTCATTCATAGTACCTCCATCCATTTCATAAATATTATCGGTAGCGAATCCCTGCTTGGACGCCTCATTCTTGTCCCAACGGGTAGCCTGGATAGAATGGCCTGCCAACAGATTGAACGAATGTTTTCCTACAGAAAAATCATAAGTCAGGATATTTTCATTAATATAAGTCGTTTCCAGATAATGATAATCTGTCAGTTTATTGGTACCGACTGTGGTCAGCGCATTTCCTTCAGCATCGTATCTTATATTATTCTTCGGATTGAAAGTAGTCACATCGTTCATATAATATTTATAAGCCAGACTTGAACGGAACTTCAATCCTTTTATGATATCAATTTCACCAAAGAATTTACCATCAAAACGATAATGCTTGTTATCCTTATATCCCATATTCAAAGCTTCAATCGGATTTTTGAATACGGATTGGGAAATATTGGGATTTCCATCCAAAAATCCATAATGTCCGTTAGAATAACGCACAGGAACAGTAGGACGGGTAAACCAAGTAAGGTAGCGCATCAAACCTTCACCGGTAACACTGGTAGTAGGCTCATCAATGTTCTGACGGCTTCCCGAAAGATTCAGACCTAATTTTACAATACCCAATTGTGCATCCAGATTGGAACGGAAATTAAAACGTTGATTGGCCGTTTCACGCAAGATACCATCCTGCTGGAAATACTGAGTGGAAATCATGTAATGTACCGCTTTACTACCACCGTTCACAGACAAATGGTGTTGGTGCATGGCTGCTGTACGAAACATTTCCTTAGCCCAATCGGTATTGGCAAAATGATCGGGGTCTGATCCGTTTTGCAACTTTTGTAACATTTCATCCGTGTATGCTTTGGAAGGCCAGCATTCGTTATACATCTTCGCCCATTCATAAGAATTCACATAATCGGGCAGCACGGTAGCTTCTTGCAAAGCGATACTACCGGAATATGTAATGGTAGGTTTCTGCTCACCGCCCCGTTTGGTAGTCACCAGAATAACCCCGTTGGCAGCACGTACACCATAAATAGAAGCCGAAGCCGCATCCTTCAATACGGAAACACTTTCAATATCATCTGCAGGGATTTCCGCAATCTGGCTTACCGAGCTTTCCACTCCATCGATCAAGACCATCGGATCATTGTGTTCAAAAGTTCCTACACCACGGATACGGATTTCGGGACTGTCATGACCGGCCTGGGCACCATTGTTGGTCAACATAACACCCGGCAAACGACCCTGAAGCATATTGGCAGTATTCGCTACCGGCATAGAAGCTACATCCTTGAAATTTACAGCAGCAACAGAACCCGTCAGATTTTCCTTCTTCTGCACGCCATAACCGACTACTACCACTTCGTCAATCATTTCCGTATCTTCCTTCAGATTTACATTCAGCACCGTATTGTCTTTCGAAATACGATATTCCTGATCGGAATATCCTATAAAAGAAATGACAATAGTAGAATTAGAAGCCACCGTGAGATTGAAATTACCATCCAAATCAGTCACCGTTCCATTGGTTGTTCCTTTTTCAACCACACTGGCACCGATGACCGGTTCGCCTGTGGCATCTTTTACAATACCGGAAACTTTAAACTTGTCTGCTTGCAGACTGGAAGCGCTCACATTCATCGCAGGGATGAAGAAGCAGAGACACAGCAATAGACTCAGTACCCGGAATGTACTGGTTTCTGTCAGAGTTTTCATGTTCATAATACTTTTTTTAAAGGTCTAACAAATAAAGATAATTCGTTTTATTTGCCAGCAAAAGTAAGAGGAACAGAAAAGAAACAGGGAGAATTATTACCGGAAAAAGGCTGTTTATTCCCTATAGAGCCTATTTCCGGTAATAATCAGCCATCATACTTCATCATATACTCTGTAGGAGAAAGTCCGAATTTCTTCTTAAAGCAGGAACTGAAATATTTAGGGTCGTTGAAACCTACGGCATACGCCAAATCGGCTATACGGATTTTCTTTTTCTCGTCTATCAGCCGACAAGCCGCTTGCAAACGGACATTGCTGATAAATGCAGAGGGAGTAAGTCCGGTCAACAGTTTCAATTTATCTGCTAGTGTAGTCCGGGCCATACCCATCTCCGCCATAAACTGTGCATGTTCAAAATCACAATCACTCAAATGGGCATTCACACAATCCACCGCTTTCCGAATGAAAGCTTCGTCCATCGAGGTGTAATTTAATTCTTTGGCTTCAAAGACCAACTGCTTACGAAAATCCACCCCCATACGTTTGCGCCGTTTCAACAAGTTATCTATCTTGGCAAACAAGACAGAGAGGCGGAGCGGTTTACAGATATAACCATCGGCCCCAGACTCATACCCTTCCACACGGTCTTCATCACTAGTCTTGGCCGTTAACAAAATCAATGGAATATGGCAGGTCTCAAATTGAGTCTTCACCCGGCGGCACAATTCCATACCGTCCATTTCGGGCATCATAACATCGGAAACAATTAAATCCACTTCCTGTTTGGCAAGGATCTCCAAAGCTTCCGTTCCATTAGCGGACTTCAGAATATGGTATTTGCCATGCAACAGACGAACCATCAAAGCCAATAATTCCTCATTATCCTCCACTAACAAAATAGTCGATGCTGCCGGTTTCTCTTCCAACATATCAATCTCCGAGACATTCTCCATTTCATCTGCCGATAAAACAGCATAGTCCACATTTTCAGTATTCTCGTCTACCTCATCTTCAGCAAAAGCCTCACGTCCTATAGGAATTTCAACCACAAAAGTATTCCCTTCCTCCTTATCGCTAAATACCTGTATCGTTCCATGATGCAACAATACCAAATCTTTAGTCAGCGACAAACCGATACCCGTCCCTATGGTATGGAATTTACGATACTCCCCTTCATAGAATCTCTCGAACATATGATCCAATTTCTCTTTTGGAATCAACTCGCCGGGATTGTTCACACTCAATTTAAAAGTCCTCTTTTCCTCATCATGAGCCTGCGACACCACAATAGTTCCTCCTTCAGGAGTATATTTAGCGGCATTGGAAAGCAGATTGTACACCACTTTATCCAATTTATCCACATCAAAATATCCCGAATATTCTTCAGACAAATCAAATTGTATGGACAATTTCTGCTTTTTAACCAAAGGAGCGAAAGCCGACACTGATTTTTTCAAGAACATACTGACATTTCCATGCGAAACTTTTAGCCGCAACTTGCCATTCTCCACTTTCCTGAACTCTAAGATTTGCTGAATCAACCGGATTAACCGCACAGTATTATCAGCTATTACAGAACAAACCGACGAACTTGCCGGTACTTCTTGTTTCAGTTCATCCACCGAAGCCGATATAATAGAAAGCGGAGTCAGCAACTCATGAGTGATATTGGTAAAGAACTGTAATTTAGCATGATTGATTTCCTCCATTTTCTGCCGTTCTATCTTCCCCATCTCTATGGCCTGTTTCATCCGGATACGGTTTCTGACAATCCGATAAGTATACCATGCCAATGAAACGAACAACAAGACATAAAGGCAATAAGCCCACCACGATAACCAAGGCGGCGGAAGAATAGTTATACGCAGACATTTCATATCCGGAGACCAGATTCCATTCTGATTGGCTCCCTTTACACAAAAAGTATAAGTACCTGCCGGAAGATTGTTATAATAGGCAAACCGACGTCCAGCCTCAACGGACAACCATTCCTTGTCATATCCCTCCAACCGATATAAATAACGGTTCAACTCAGGATTGATATAGTTCAATATTGAAAAATCAAGACTGAAATTATTCTCCCGGTATCCTAATACAATTTTATCAATAAAATCAATAGCTCTGTTTGCAGCAATCCCCTCTCTGACGGAAAGAGGATAGGTACGTACCGATACATTATGTACCTTTATATCTGTAATTACTACCGGAGAATAGGCAGTATCCTGAACTATTTTATCAGGATAAAAACTGTTCAATCCACGGAATCCTCCGAAGAAAAGTTTCCCATCCGCCCCCTTGAAGCAAGAATTCCGGTTAAACATATGGTCTTGCAAACCATCATCTACCGTATAGGTATGTATTTTCGGTGCAGCACCGTCCAAAGGTATATCAATGTGATACATTTCCGCATTGGTAGTAAGCCATAAAGTATGCTCATCATCCTCCAGCATGCTGAAAACAACATCTCCATTCCGGAAATAATCATTCAAGACTGAAACAAAACGATCATTCTTCCGGTCATACAAATCGAGTCCGTTACCATTCGACCCCACCCATACTCTGTTGTATCCATCCACACAAACACTCATCGCCCCGACAGTGGATAATGTACCATCCGAAGGCGTATAAAACTTAACCTTATATGTTTCTCCGGATGTATCTATCCGCCATACCCCTTCATTACTAGTCGCTATCCAGATAAAGCCATCTTGATCTTCCGCCATTTTGAAAATAGAAATTTGGGGCAATGCCTGATTTGTCAAAGTCACCAGTTCATTCAAAGAATGAAGTCTTGATTCCGTATCCAAGATAAACACTCCCGAACGTGTCCCCAACCACAGATTCCCTTTCGAATCTTCCAACAAAGAATAAATACAAATATCACTCAGCTCCGGATTGGTAACGGTATTTATCACGTGTGCTTTCCCGGCTTTGACATTATAGAACCACACTCCATCATCCCAAGTGGCAAAACACAATTCATTTGTCCTTTTACGATAAATAATATCATTGACCGTCGATGTATATCCCATATTCTTCAATATAGGATGAGAGCGGTAAGGAACAATGGTATGCTGTTTCATATCATAAAATACCAGACCGAATCCCATGATTCCCATCCACAGATTCCCATTATCCTCCTGATAGACACTGCGGACAGAGCTGGTAGGGCAATGCTCACGCAAAGCCTCCAAAGAATCATAATTAAACCGGAACTTATTTGTATTTACAGTACAAACACCTCCTCCCAACATACCCAGCCACATCAGCCCGTCTTTACTGCACAACAGAGAGTTCACCTCATTAAAAGGTAAATCTCCTTGAAGGTTGCCCGGAACAATATTGGTAAAATTCCCGTCTCCCGATTCATCTTCCAAAATACTGACCCCACTGCGTGAACCGATCCAGAGCTTTCCGGAATTTTTATCCTGAGCAATGGCGTAGATAATATTATCCAACAGAGAATGAGAATTTCCCTTGATGTTCCGGAATGTTTTAAATGAGAAATGTTCCGGATCATACGGATTAATGAGTTTCACCAGTCCATACCGCCAGGTACCGATCCAAATATTCCCGGCTTCATCCTGAAATATGACATGCGCCGAATTACCAGGGTTAATCCCGTCGTAAGTATAATACAATTCCTCTTGAGGATTATAACGCAGCAACCCCTGTTCCCAAGTACCAATCCATATTTGTCCTTCCCTGTCTTCGATAACGGACTTTATGTCCATGTTCTTTTCACAATCGAAAGTACGTCCTCCGGCTTTCCTGCGAAACAACCCTTTGTTGCTTCCCACCCATAAGTCCCCGTTGCTTGCATAAAGAATACTCTCCACATTGCTTACCTGTAACAAAGGACTGATTATTTTCTCTATCTCATCCGTTTCTTTATGCAACACGTATAATCCATTGTGCGTACCTATCCACAAATTATTCTCCTTGTCTTCGGCTACCATATTCACAAAACTATCAATGGAACGTCCATGATTCACTCCATCGGGTTTATATACAACAATAGAATAACCATCGTAACGCAAGAGACCATTGTAGGTCGAAATCCATATATACCCCTGGCTATCCTGAAATAACTTCCTGACTTCATTGGTAGGGAAGTTCACCGAAGTGGAAATGGATTTAAAATGATAAGTATTCACCTTATTATCAGCCCAAAGCAAAACAGGAAAAACAAAAAGATATATTACTCCAAGAATATATTCGCAGTTACGGTGTGCCAAGTGCATAGATTCAACTTTAAGATTTGATGCAATATTCGCAAAAAAAAGCATTTTAAGCAAATATTCCATAAGATTTGTTCTAAATTTCCCCCATTTGCATACATAAGAAACTAAAATTATACCTCCAGAAACACTTAGAACAAAAAGGTTAGAGGCTGTTAAGATAAAAAATTGTATATTTGCCGATAAGTGTGACCTAATTTTAAAACAGAGAAACATGCATTACAACGACCAAGGCGCTGATTTTAAATACCTAATTGTCAATGAACGTGACAAGCGTTTCGGCTTGTCGGTGACTACCGTCGGATTCCAGGCCATCAGGGCCGGGAGCGTTTATCCACCACGCAACCACCCGGACGCTTATTATTTCACGGCCCAGAAAGGACGTGTGCTGCATGAATATCAGTTGGTATACATTACTAAAGGACGGGGAACTTTCGCCAGCGATACTACTCCGTCTGTCGACATATCTAAAGGACAGATACTTTTCCTGTTTCCCGGACAGTGGCATACCTACGCGCCGCTGCAAAAAACAGGATGGAACGAATATTACATCGGTTTTGAAGGCCCGATTATAGACAATCTGGTAAAAAACAGCTTTATTTCAAAAGAAAACCAGATTTTGGATATCGGTATCAATGAAGAACTGGCCAGTCTTTTTGCCCGTGCACTGGAAGTAGCGGAAGCAGACAAGACCGCAGCGCAACAATATTTGTCCGGCATTGTTTTACACATTATGGGAGCTGTACTTGCTATCTCGCAGAACAAACGCTATGAGGTGGACAATGCGGCACAAAAAATAGAAAGTGCCAAAATCATCATGCACGAAAATGTGTACAAGGATATAGACCCGGAAGAACTGGCCATGAAATTGGGAATCAGTTATTCCTGGTTCCGCAAAGTATTCAAAGAATACACCGGTTATGCGCCCGCCAAGTATTTCCAAGAGCTGAAACTGCGCAAAGCGAAGCAGCTGTTGATTGAAAGTTCCATGTCAGTGAAAGAGATATGTTATGAATTGAATTATACCTCTACTGAACACTTTTTCTCGGTATTTAAAAAGCGTACCAATTTCACCCCTACCGAATATCGTAACTTCGGACGGGGCGGAAAAGAAAAAGAGAATGAAAACGAATAAAGAAAAAATGAGAAAAATAACCATCAATCTGGCTGCTGTGGCAGCCTTTTGCATTGTAGTTGCATCACCGGCCTTAGTAAGCAGCAGTTGCGCTACTCCAAAAACGGAGCAGGAAGATACCACTATCATACGGGAAGATTCAGGTATTACGGCATTGAAATACAGTAGTCCCGAAGTTCCCGCCAGTATTGAGTTCTGTGGCAAAACCATTGATTTGAGCCGCTTTGACCGCCACGAGCGTATGGACCGTGAACTATTGGCATTCACCTATATGCACAGTACTTCCTTGCAAATGCTGAAAAAAGCCAACCGCTATTTCCCCATTGTAGAACCCATACTGAAAGAAAACGGAATACCTGATGATTTTAAGTACCTGATGGTAATAGAAAGTAATATGAATCCCACCGCCCGTTCTTCTGCCGGAGCTGCCGGACTATGGCAATTCATGCAAGGTACGGGACGGGATTACGGATTGGAGGTAAACAACAATGTGGACGAGCGTTACCATATTGAGAAAGCGACCCGTGCCGCCTGCCGCTATCTGAAAGACGCGTATGCAAAATATAAGGACTGGGTGGCTGTCGCCGCCTCTTACAATGCCGGTCAGGCACGCATTGCCAGCCAACTGGCCAAACAGGATGTGGACGACTCGTTGGATTTGCAACTGGTAGAAGAGACTGCCCGGTATGTGTACCGCATTCTTGCCGCCAAACAATTATTCAATGCCCCCACTACTTTCGGTTTCCGCCTGCGTGCATCGGATTTGTATCCGCCTATTCCTTATACGGAAATCACTGTGACGAAAGGAATTGCAGACTTGGCACGTTTCGCACGCAGCAAAGGAATCAATCTGGCCATATTAAAGAATATGAATCCCTGGTTACGGGAAACATCCTTGTCCAACCACAGCGGGCGGACTTACGTGATAAAAATCCCTACCAAAGAAGGAATGACTTATGATCCGAAAAAGACGGTGGCGCATGATAAGCGATGGGTGATAGAATAACTTTCTATCATACAGCATTCCATAATCAATTTACCAGTTTTCCTCCACAGTATTTACAATAAGCAGCCCCGTCCTCATGTCCGTCCTTACCACAATGCGGACATTTCAGGGCCACCCTGCGTCTATGTTCCTGGATCATAGACGCAGAAACAATTCCTGTGGGGACTGCAATGATGGTATAGCCCAGTAACATTACAATGGCCGAAAGGAAGCGCCCTAGCGGAGTTTCCGGAGTGATATCCCCATAACCTACCGTCGTCATCGTCACTATCGCCCAATAAATACTATTCGGAATATTATTGAAAGAAGTGCCCGGCCGCTGTCCCTCAATCATATACATCAATGTACCGATCGAAGTCACCAATATCAGTACAAACAAGAAAAAAACAATAATCTTCCGACTGCTGAACACCAAGGAACGCAACAAGAAATTACCTTCATTCAGATAATTGAAAAGTTTAAAGATACGGAACACACGAATCAACCGGAAAGTGCGGATCACCAGCAGATAACGTGCCGTGCCGAAAAGCCAGCCTATATATAAAGGTAAGGTAGCCAACAAATCCACTATACCGAAAAAACTAAAAGCATACTTGCGCGGTTTAGGAGAACAATAAAGCCTCAACACATACTCCAACGTAAAGAAGAAAGTAAAAACATACTCCGACACCCGCAGATAAGGCCCGATAACGGTATCCCAACTCTTGATACTCTCGGCAATAACCACCAGAATACTCAAGACAATGAACCCTATCAACGCCACATCGAATAACTTTCCCATCGGTGTGTCGCTTTCAAAAATAATCACATATATTTTATGCTTTAATTTCTCATCATGCAGTAAATTCTGCCATTTATTCCAAATACGCCTCAGAAATGCCATAATTTTTTAGGATAGAACACAAATCATTCACAATTATAACAAATATTGCCCGATTTATGTCCCATCGGTAACTATTATTTTCACTATATTTGCACAAAACCAATAAAATAATAGCATGAAGAAACAACTTATGACAGGTCTGTTCACAGTCCTCGCCCTTACAGCAGGCGCACAGACCTTCCAAGAATGGCGCAACCCGGAAATAAATGCGGTAAACCGTGCGCCGATGCACACGAACTACTTTGCTTTTGAGAATGCAGATGCAGCTAAGAAAGCAGACAAAAAACAATCAACTAACTACATGACTTTGAACGGAACCTGGAAGTTCAACTGGGTAAAGGATGCAGACTCCCGTCCGACTGATTTCTGGAAAACCGGCTTCAACGACAAAGGCTGGGATGACCTGCAAGTTCCCGCCGTATGGGAGCTGAACGGATACGGTGATCCTATTTATGTGAACGTAGGCTATGCCTGGCGTAACCAGTTCCAGAACAACCCTCCCGAAGTGCCGACAGAGAATAACCATGTAGGTTCTTACCGCCGTGAAATTGTAGTTCCCGCCTCATGGAAGGGAAAAGATATTATCGCCCATTTCGGTTCGGTTACCTCCAATATGTATTTGTGGGTAAACGGACGTTATGTAGGCTACAGCGAGGACAGCAAACTGGAAGCCGAATTTGACCTGACTCCATATTTAAAACCGGGTCAGAAAAACCTGATCGCCTTCCAAGTATTCCGCTGGTGCGACGGTACCTATCTGGAAGATCAGGATTTCTTCCGGTATAGCGGCGTGGGACGTGACTGCTATCTATATGCCCGCAACAAAAAACGCATTCAAGATATCCGTGTAACTCCCGACTTGGACGCAGCTTACCAAAACGGCAGCCTGGCTGTCAATCTGGATTTGAAAGGCAGTGGTAAAGTCGATTTGGAACTGGTAGATGCACAAGGCAAGCAAGTGGCAACCGCTACCGCCAACAAATCCGGTCTGGTGACCATGAACGTAGAGAACCCCAAAAAGTGGAGTGCCGAAACACCTTATTTATATACCTTGCGTGCCAGCATGCAGGGCAGCAATGAAGTGATTCCTGTCAAAGTAGGTTTCCGCAAGATTGAATTGAAAGGTGACCAGATCTTGGTTAACGGTAAGGCAGTCCTGTTCAAGGGGGCCGACCGCCACGAAATGGATCCGGACGGAGGCTATGTAGTATCTCCCGAACGTATGCTACAGGATATCCAGATAATGAAGCAATTCAACCTGAACGCTGTACGTACCTGCCACTACCCGGATGACAACTTATGGTACGATTTATGTGACCAATATGGTATTTACGTCGTGGCCGAAGCCAATATAGAATCTCACGGTATGGGCTACGGCGACAAGACGCTGGCCAAGAACCCCTCTTATAAGAAAGCCCATCTGGAACGTAACCAGCGCAATGTACAACGCGGATTCAACCATCCGAGCATCATCTTCTGGTCATTGGGTAATGAAGCCGGTGACGGCCCCAACTTCGAACAATGCTATCAATGGATTAAAGCAGAAGACCCCAGCCGTGCCTGCCAATATGAACAAGCACGCCAGAAAGAACATACCGATATCTTCTGTCCGATGTACTATGATTATAACGGCATGGAAAAATATGGTCAACGTACCGATGCTACCAAACCATTGATTCAGTGTGAATATGCCCATGCAATGGGTAACTCGCAGGGTGGTTTCAAAGAATATTGGGATTTGATCCGTAAATATCCGAATCTGCAAGGTGGATTTATCTGGGATTTCGTTGACCAGTCCTGCCGCTGGAAAGGAAAAGACGGCGTGATGATCTATGCTTACGGAGGAGATTTCAACCGTTTTGACGCTTCTGACAATAACTTCTGTGACAATGGTTTGATCAGCCCCGACCGTGTTCCTAATCCGCACATGTATGAAGTAGGTCACTTTTACCAGAATATCTGGACTACTCCCGCCGATTTAAGCAAAGGGGAAGTAAATGTGTTCAATGAGAACTTCTTCCGTGACCTGTCCGCCTACTATATGGAATGGCAAGTACTGAAAGATGGAAAAGTAATCCGCACCGGACGCGTGGATGATTTAAAAGTCGCTCCTCAGGAAACAGCCAAGATTACGTTGAATATCGGCAAGACCTGCACCTGCAAGGAATGGTTGCTGAACGTTTCCTACAAACTGAAAAACCGCGAAGGTTTGCTGCCCGCAGGTTTCACCGTCGCCAAGAATCAGTTGACACTGAATGATTACAAAGCACCGTCTATGGATTTGAAGAACGTGGAAACGACCAATGTAGCCACCGTTGTTCCGCAAATCATCGACAACCAATATCATTATCTGATCGTAAAAGGCAATAACTTCGTAGCCGAGTTCAACAAACAGAACGGTTACTTAAGCAAATATGCAGTGGACGGAACGGAAATGCTGAAAGAAGGCGCAGCCCTGACCCCTAACTTCTGGCGTGCCCCGACAGACAATGATATGGGAGCCGGCCTGCAAAACAAATATGCAGCATGGAAGAACCCGGGATTGAAACTGGTTTCCTTGAATTCCAAAACAGAAAATGACCAGATAGTAGTGAATGCGGAATATGACATGAAGAATGTTTCCGCCAAATTATATCTGACTTATGTCATCAACAACGAAGGAGCCATCAAAGTGACCCAAAAGATGACAGCCGACAAGAATGCCAAAGTATCTCCGATGTTCCGCTTCGGTATGCAAATGCAGATGCCTAAATGTTTTGAAACCGTAGAATATTATGGTCGTGGTCCGGTAGAAAACTACAGTGACCGCAACCACAGCACAGACTTGGGTATTTATCGCCAAAGTGTGGATGAACAATTCTATTCCTATATCCGTCCGCAGGAAACAGGAACCAAGACCGATATCCGTTGGTGGAAGCAACTGAATGCCGGCGGTAACGGACTGAAGGTAGTAGGTGATGCTCCATTCTCTGCATCCGCTTTGCATTATACCATCTGTTCACTGGATGATGGCGAACAAAAAGACCAGCGTCACTCGCCCGAAGTACAGAAAGCAGACCTGACCAACCTGATCATCGACAAGGCTCAGATGGGATTAGGTTGTGTAAACAGCTGGGGAGCTCTGCCGTTGCCTCAATATATGTTGCCCTACGGTGATTATGAATTTACTTTCATCCTGACTCCGGTAAAACATAGCGTCGAGATAGAATAAAACACAGGTTAAACAATAAAAACAAGGTGGCTGAATTTGTTTTCAGCCACCTTGTTTTTATTCCCTCTGTTCTTCATAGCTACTGCCATCTACAATTTTCATAAAACAAGTATCACACAAGTATCTGCCCCAACCATCTCTTCAAAACACATTTTCCACCTTTTTTCCTTCAAATTCTTCATACGCGGGCAAGACTTTGAACCTCAAGCCATTACAATGAACCATTCTTATTCCAATCCTTCATAAATTCTTCATAAAGTTATATCCGTTCCCTTCGCATGAACCAACCACGGGAATCCATTCCGACAACCCATCGAATCTTTTTCCTTATTTTACCGTACCCGATTACAAACCTCGGTTGTATTACTCATAAAGAACAATTAAACACTAGTAAAATGAGACCAGACGGCTATTTGAAAACAGCGTGGATCATGACCGTATTATTCAGCATCATCCTTCCGCTTCATTCACAAACACCCCGGCAATTCTCTATAGAATTAAAGGACAAACCACTTCCCGCCGCCCTTAAACTAATCGAAAAGGAAGGCGGAAAGAATATTATCTTCTCCTATAACGAAACAGAAAGCTACCGGGTTACAGCCTCCATCCGGCAAAAGACCGAACTTGAAGCCATCGGCACTGTCCTGAACGGCATTCCTTTCATTTGTAAAGAACGGGAAGAATACTTCGCCATACAGAAAAAGGGAAGAGACATACGCATTACCGAAATACGAGGACAAGTAACCAATGAAAAGAATGAACCGCTGCCCTACTCCAATGTACTCTTATTGACTCCCGGCGACTCCACCTTTGTAAACGGATGTGTCACCCGTGAAGACGGAAGTTTCCTGATGATAGCGGAAGAAGGGATACCTTACTTGATACGGGTTTCTTATATAGGCTATAAGACGGAAGTGCAACCTTGCCACCCTACTCTTACGTTTCACCTGCTTCCCGACACCCAACTGATGCAGGAAGTAACCATCAGCGCCCGACGCCCCATGATAGAAGTGGGTCCCAACGGACTAAAAGCCAACGTGGCAGGAACTTCCCTGGCCCGAATGGGGTCTGCCGCAGAAATGTTGCCCCATCTTCCTTTCGTCACCGGCCATAACGGCGAATACAATGTAATGGGATGCGGTTCTCCTGTAATCTATATAAATAATAAGAAGGTACGCGACATGACAGAACTGGAGCGTATCCGAGCCAACGAAATCTTATCCGCGGAAGTCATCACCACTCCCGGAGCCGAATATGCCTCGGACGTAGCAGCCGTCATCCGCCTCCGCACCATCCGCCGGCGCGGACAAGGGTTGAGCGGCCACTTCAATACGACTTATTCACAAGGACATTCCGCCAACGCCAACGAATATATGGCATTAAATTATCGCACCGGCGGTCTGGATCTCTTTGTAAAGGGATATATGGCACAGCAAAACTCGTATGGAAAAACCACAAATATGAACCGCATCAAGGGTTCCGCCATTTGGCAAACCAACAAAAATGATGTGCAGACCCATAAGAGCCAACGTTTTTCCGGTGAGCTGGGATTCAATTATGAACCGGATGAACACCATTCTTTCGGTCTGCGCTATATGCCCGAAACCGGAATAGGGAATGCAGACAGAAATTCATCCGGTAAAACCGTCACCAGACGTAACGATGAAGAAACCGACCGGATAAACTTTACTACAGCAGAACAAATACATACAGGTTGGGATCACGCGGCAAACGCCTACTACGCAGGAGAACTGGGCAAATGGAATATTGACTTCAACGCCGATTACCTGTTCAAACGCTCGCATTCCGACCAGAACGCCATGAATAATGACGATGCAACCGTGCAAGCAGACAGTCGTATGCGCAGCTCCCTCTATGCCGCCAAGCTGGTAGTCAGTGCCCCTTTATGGAACGGACGTTTTTCATTCGGTACGGAAGAAACTTTTACCAACCGCCATGATATCTTTACCCAAAACGGTTTCTCTGCCGATGCCGACGACCACATCAAACAATCCGTATATGCCGCATTTGCTGACTATTCAAGATCCATCCGCCATTGGAAACTGAATATGGGAATACGTTATGAACATCAACAAACAGATTATTATGAAAAAGGGATAAGGATAGATGCACAAAGCCCTACCTATAATGATATTATTCCTGTATTGGCCGCCAGTTGGTCACACAATGGCAAAAGTTTCAGCCTCTCTTACCGGTTACGTAAAAATAACCCCGATTATAGCCTATTGACCAATTCCATCCGCTATCGCAGCAAATATGAGTATTCTCAAGGAAACCCTTTGCTGAAAACCCAAAAGACGCATCGCTTTTCGGCCGGCGCCTCTTGGAATTGGCTCTATTTCTCAGCCTATTTCAGCCGTATTCTCAATATGTATACCAATATAATTATGCCATACAAGGAAGATACACATCCGGGCGTCCTCTTATTTGCCACACAGACCATTCCTACAACCCATAATTACGGCATTAGTCTCAACGCCTCTCCCAAACTGGGGTGTTGGGAACCACAACTCAATGTGAATATGGCTTTTTTGGACATGAATGCGAATAAAATAGGAATCACCGAACACCGGAACCAACCCCG
>OLWW01000583.1_pt1 | contig 19945 bp, 24 predicted proteins | sample 1673991 | NCBI WGS metagenome assembly OLWW01 (sample SAMEA103958136, study PRJEB25191) | human gut metagenome
CATGATGGTCTTCCCGGAACCGCTCTGGGGCAGCTCATCTCTGGCGCGCTCCTTGCGATAGGGGTCGGAGATGCCGGGAATCACCAGCTCCTCCATGATCCGTTTGATGAGGGTCGATTTTCCGGTACGCACCGGCCCGACGACACCCACATAAATATTACCGCCGGTTCTGGCAGCAATGTCCGCATAAATTTGATCCATAGCCAGCCTCCTTCTCGGCAGGAGAAAGGCTCCTGCCATGGGTTTGGAACAGAGTATGTCCCGAGAAGAATAAAAATGCTTCGGCCACTGGAATTTCTGATTGCGGAATTTTGTTGTTATGTCAACCGGCAATGTCAAAAAAGTGCCGCCTTATAAAAAAGCGGCTTCTGACTGCCCTGATTCAAAGGCATTGGTCATCCGGCGAGGGGACATATTCCAATATCTCGTCCACCTTGCAGCCGAGGATCCGGCACAGATCGTTCAGGGTCGTGGTGGTGATTGGCTTGTTTTTGCGCAGCTTGTCGATGGTGGAGCTGGATATATGATGATCTTTTATGAGCGTATACGTGGTTTTAGACGATTTTTTCAGGGTTTTCCAGAAGGGGTCGTAAACAATCACACTATTGCGTCTCCTTTTTTTGGTTACGGTTTCCAGTTGCGGTTTTTTTATTCTAGATTATAAATTTTTTCTTGACTATAGTCGTTAAAAAGACTATAATGTTCATGGGTAAGTGAAAATATACACCACTCGTCCCAAAATTTACTCCAATGGAGGTAGAACGCAATGAAAAAACTGTTCGCATTGCTGCTGGTTCTGGTCATGGTGATTGCCATTGTGCCGGCAGCAGCCGCCGCCGAAGTGGAAGGCACCCCCTCCGCTGTGGCAGGTCAGGAAACTCCCGGCGACCCTAAGGGCGACGAAACCCCTGGGAACCCCGAGAATCCCGGAACCCCTGAGAATCCCGGTAATCCCGAGAACCCCGGCAACCCCGAGAATCCCGATACTCCCGCAACCTGCAAGCATGAGCACACCAGCTGGATAGTCGATGACCAATCGCATGCCGAATACTGCGACGACTGCAACAAAACAATCTCTGCTTACGAACCGCACACTTATGACAGCACGCATCACTGCACCGTGTGCGGCAGACCGGAGCCGAATCCGGAATGCGCGCATAAAAACATAGCCTACTCCCCTGCCGGAAGTGAAGGCCATGTCAAATACTGCTCTGACTGTTTTGCCGATCTCAGTGACATAGAACCCCATCACAGAGTTGGGAACGTATGCGATCTCTGCGGCTTTGACAAATTTGATTGCAGCCATGAACATACAGTCTGGAGTTATAATGACAACTATCACCATCTTCTCTGCAAAGATTGTAATACCATTATTGACGACGGTGAGCATGTTGGTATGAACGACGGCATCTGCGACAAGTGCGGCGGCAGGCTGGTCCAACGGAAAGATGATGAACCTGAGACCGTGAAGGCACGGCTCGAGGTCTATCATAAGGAGACCGAGCCGCTCAAGGATTTCTATGCCCAGCGCGGCAAGCTCGTCAAGGTCGATAACCAGCCGACCATCGAGGCCACGACCGCTGCGATCGAGAAAGCTCTGGGTCTGGAATGATTATCATCAAATCCGATCCTGAAGTGGATCTCATGCGGCAGGCCGGCCGGATCACCGCTGGCGCGCGTACCATCGCGCGTCAGATGGTGGAGCCGGGTGTGACCACCCGCCAGATCAACCGCGAAGTGCACAAGTTCATCACGAAGTCCGGCGCGTCGCCGTGCTTCATGACCGACGGCGGCTTCCCGACGGCGGCATGCATCTCCGTCAATGACGAGATCATCCACGGCATCCCCGGCGACCGCGTCCTGCATGAGGGCGATATCGTCAGCGTCGACGTCGGCGCCCGCTACCGCGGCTTCAACGGCGACTGCGCGGGCACGTTCCCGTGCGGCAAGTGCTCGGATGAGGCCCTGCGCCTGATCCGCATCACGCGCCAGAGCTTTTTCGAGGGCATCCAATTTGCCCGCGTCGGCTACCGCATCTCCGACATCGGCCACGCCGTTCAGGAGTACGCCGAGAGCTATGGCTATTCGCTCGTGCGCGAGTATGTCGGCCATGGTGTCGGCGCCAGCCTGCACGAGGCGCCCGAGATCCCGAACTACGGCAAGCCCGGCCACGGCCCGCGTCTGCAGAAGAACATGACGATCGCCGTGGAGCCGATGGTCAACGTCGGCGGGTACGAGGTCCGTGTTCTGGACAACGGCTGGACCGTGGTCACGGCGGACGGCAGCCTGTCGGCGCACTACGAAAACTCTCTGCTCGTCACCGACGGCGAGCCGGAGATCCTGACGTTCGCAGACGACATTTGACGGGTGCGTCCCGAAAAACCTTAGGAGGTTCAAACACCTTGGCAAAAGACGATGTAATCGAACTGGAGGGCACGGTCGTCGAATCCCTGCCCAACACGACGTTCCGGGTTGATATCGGCAACGGCCACATCATCCTGGCGCACATCTCCGGAAAGCTCCGGATGAACTTTATCAGAATCCTCCCCGGTGACAAGGTCACGGTTCAGATGTCTCCGTACGATCTGACGCGCGGCCGCATCACCTGGAGAAGCAAGTAGGAGGTTAACTACAATGAAAGTCAGACCGAGTGTCAAGCCCATGTGCGAAAAGTGCAAGGTCATCAAGCGCAAGGGCAAAGTCATGGTTATCTGCGAAAACCCGAAGCACAAACAGAGACAGGGCTGATCTGACCCTGTAAGTCCTAACACATCCGCGCCAGAAGGTCGGCTCCCTCCGGCGGGAGTAAGTCGCCTCCCTTTTTGCGCGCGGAACAAAAATTTCGAAAGGAATGATCGAATAAGATGGCACGTATCGCCGGCGTTGACCTGCCCAAGGACAAGCGAATTGAAATTGGCCTGACCTACGTTTATGGTATCGGCAGAACCAGCGCAAAAAAGATTCTTGACATGACCGGCATCAATCCGGACACCCGCGTGAAAGACCTCACCGATGAGGAAGAAGCAAAGATCCGTGAGTGCATCGACCACCACTTCATCGTGGAAGGCGACCTGCGCCGCAGCGTGGCGCTCGACATCAAGCGCCTGACCGAGATCGGCTGCTACCGCGGCCAGCGTCACAGACGCGGCCTGCCCGTGCGCGGCCAGCGCAGCAAGACCAACGCTCGTACCCGCAAGGGCCCGAAACGCACGATCGCCAATAAGAAGAAGTAAGGGAGGGATATGTAATGGCAAACGCAGCAAAAGGCAAGAAAGTTCGCACGCGCCGCAAAGAGCGTAAGAACATTGAAAAGGGAGCCGTGCATATCAGCTCTTCGTTCAACAACACCATGGTCACCATCACGGACACCCAGGGCAATGCGCTCTCCTGGGCCTCCGCAGGCGGCATGGGCTTCCGCGGAAGCAAGAAATCCACCCCCTTCGCCGCACAGACCGCCGCTGAGACGGCTGCCAAGGCGGCTATGGAGCACGGCCTGAAGACCGTCGAAGTCTTCGTCAAGGGCCCCGGCTCCGGACGTGAGGCTGCGATCCGCGCCCTGCAGGCTGTCGGCCTGGAGGTCACGATGATCAAGGACGTCACGCCCATCCCGCACAACGGCTGCCGTCCCCCGAAGCGCCGTCGCGTCTAATCGAAAGAGGAGGTAAAAAGCACTATGGCAAAGAATATGCAGCCGATCGCCAAGCGCTGCAAGGCTTTGGGCATTTCTCCTGCTGTGATGGGCTATGCGAAGAAGACCACTAATCGCAACCCCGGCAGCCAGATGAGAAAGAAGAAGAGCGAATACAGCCTTCAGCTTGCTGAAAAGCAGAAGGTCAAGTTCATCTATGGTATCCTCGAAAAGCAGTTCCGCGGCTACTACGAGTCTGCCGCTGCCGCCCCCGGCAAGACCGGTGACAACCTGCTCATCACGGTCGAGCGCCGTCTGGATAACGTTGTTTACCGCATGGGCTTTGCGATGACCCGCCGTCAGGCCCGTCAGCTCGTCAGCCATGCTCACTTCACCGTCAACGGCAAGAAGGTCAACATTCCTTCCTACCTCGTCAAGGCCGGCGATGTGATCGAGGTCGCGGAGAGCAGCCGCTCTTCCGAGGTCTTCAAGCGCCTGATGGGTCAGGACGCTCCCGTGTTCCTGGTCCCCACCTGGATGGAGCGCGATAAGAACAGCCTCAAGGGCACCGTGGTTCGCCTTCCCGCCCGCGAAGAAATTGATGTTCCCGTTGAGGAGCACCTCATCGTTGAGTTGTACTCCAAGTAATCGGCGGCGAGCCCTCAACAGACACACGCAGAATTTTGGTGTGGACTTTGAGACCACAGAATGGAAATGGAGGGTAACTGCATGATTGAAATTGAAAAGCCCAAGATCGAGTGCGTGGAAGACCCCGCGAACGGCACCTACGGCAAGTTCACCGTAGAGCCTCTTGAGCGCGGCTACGGTATCACGCTCGGCAATGCGCTGCGCCGCATTATGCTCTCGTCCCTGCCCGGCACCGCGGCGACCTCTATCAAGATCGCCGGCGTGCAGCACGAGTTCTCCACCATCCCCGGTGTCACCGAGGATGTGACGGAGATCGTCCTGAACGTCAAGCGGATAACCCCGAAGCTGCACTGCGCAGGCGTCAAAACCGTGCATATCGACGCAGTTGGCCCCTGTGAGGTCACTGCCGGCGATATCAAGACGGAAGCCTGCGCGGACATCGTCGACGATGAGGACAATGCCGTTCTTTGTGCAGAGCTCGCGAACCTTCTGCCAGTAACCGTCTGCGGGAAGCTGGTTGTCGAAGAAGTTGCCGTGGAGATAGGGAGTTGAGATAAACGCAGCTATCTCGCCCTCGTTCTCGGCGATAGCTCTCTCGAGAGCCGGGATATCGTTCCAGTCGATATAGATATTGTTCGCAACGTCCTCTTCGATAACGCCGGGATAGTCGACCTTCTGGGTCCAGGGCGAAATACCGTGATAGAAGCCGTTGATGAAGATTATCTTCTTGCGATGGGTGTGGGCTCTTGCGGTCATGATAGCGGCGGTGGTGACATCGTTGCCGTTCTTTGCGAAGAAAGCCCAGTCTGCGCAGTTGACGGTGTCAACAAGCAGCTCTGCGAACTCAACCGCCTTGTAGGACGGAGAGGTGGTGCAGTTGCACTTCTTTGCCTGCTCGAGAGCGGCGGCGTCAACGTCGGGGTCATTGTAACCGAGGACATTGGGGCCGTAAGCGCACATATAGTCGATGAATTTGTTGCCGTCAACATCCCAGAAATAGGAGCCCTGCGCTCTGTCGCCGAAAAGCGGGAACGCGCTGACGGGGATGAAGCAGCCTTCTGCCGGGCCGAGGTGGCCGTAAACGCCGGAAGGAATAACCTTTTCGGCTCTTTCGAACATCTCTCTGCTCTTTGTGTAATCGTTAATCTTGAAGCTCATTAAAGTTCCCCTCCCTTATGCCAAGTACAGAGCAACTCTGTCGAGCAGTCTGTTCATATTGTCGATCATCGAGATCATGCCCTTCATGGTGATAGCGCCCATGCCGATGCAGGCAACAGCGTTTATCTTTCCGTCGAAGAGGTCTCTTGCAAGATCCATTGAAGCGAACTCCATCTCGGCGCGCGGATTCTCGCAGCGCTTCTTGATGGTGACGAGGCGGCCGTTCTTCGCGCGGATAGTGACCGCGGGACCGTCCTTTATGCCGAAGCCTATCTCGCCGTCAACGATATGGGATGCCGAGAACTGACCTATCTTGTCGTTATTTGCTATTTGAGAGATAGCGACGGCAATGGTATAGAGCATGAGCGTGGTGCTCTGCTCGAAGAAGGTTCTGTCCTGAAGATCCTCGGGCGAGGGACGCATATATTTCGCAAGCAGGTCGGTCAGAGGGGTAAAAGTCTTGAGGAGGAACTTGATGTGCTGGAATCCCTTCGAGGGGATGGGGGTTACGGTTCCGTCGATAAGACCGTTGAATTTTTCGCAGGAAGAGAAAGGCAGCTTGACGTCGCACTTGCTGACGCCCTGCTCCATCCTGCATCTGCCGTTTTTGAAGGTTATTGTGGCGCTCGGGCCGTCCTTCACTTCAAAGCCGATGGAGATGGGTTTGGTGTTGGTGAGCATTGCGCTCGCCTCCGGAACTATCTCGCAGAGATTCTCCAAAGTTCCCAAGACAGCATAAAGGTTAATGTACGCCATTGTTTTCTGATCAGTCAACCTTCATTCCTCCTTTTTAATATTGATAAAAATATTCAGAGCCGGTGTCCCGCACCGGTTATCCTCTTGCACTGTATTCTACCACATTCTATGCCGCAAAGTCAATTGCATACCGGAGATACGGCAAAAAATTCACAAAATCGGCCGATTTTTTCGGGCTTTTATACTTATTTTTTCGGCGTTTTTCGATAAATCCGTAAATTTTTCTCCGTGCTACTGCCGACCCTCCGAATACTTCTTTTTCGGAAAGTAATAATAAAACAATATTTCAGCTCTTATAAACGCAAAACCGCCGGCCGGCAGATAACTGCCGGCTGACGGTAGATTTCAGATTCTTCTGTCGTTGCGCGATTCGTGCTTTATCAGGCTTATCACTATGACATACATCAGCGCCACGAACGCGATGAATATCACGGTCGAGAGGGTGTTGCCTATCATGGCGCAGGAGTCATAGAACCCGTGCAGGAACACGGCAGAGAGATAAGAGGCGAGGAGATTCATCACCTTTTTGCCCTTGCAGCCGAGGTCGGAGAAGAGCTTGGCGCGCCCGTAGAACAGACCCATAAAGACCGCGAATCCCATATGACCGGGAACGGCGAGCACCGCGCGCGGGAGCGCAACGGACAGACCGAAGTTCATGACATATTTTATATTTTCGAACGCGGCGAAGCCCAGCGAGACGGAGACGGCGTAAACTATCCCGTCAAAGCTGTAGTTGAAATTCGGATTCTTCCATGTCTTGAGCTTCATCAGCAGGAACTTTGTTCCTTCTTCGACGACCGCAACGACTGCGAACGCAAGAATGATTTTATAATATTTGTCATCCTGGCTTATCTGATCGTTGAGTATCTTCTCGCCGATTATTTCGAGCACTATCGACATCAGCGCCGCAACGATACCCATGAGAATCAGCGACAACAGCAGCCCGGGTGGCTCCTTGTCGACCGTGTCGTGCTTATAGATATAGCGCAGCAGGAATATCGCGGGCAGAACTGCCGCGAGAATATATATGGCGAATATCGCCGCTGTCGGTAAGACAAAAAACATTTAATCAGCTCCTGTGTTTCAGAGTGTGGCGAACCGCGCGGTCAGAGCGTCGCTGCGCGTGCGCCAAAAGCTGTTTGCAACTATTTTTATTGTATACTCCGTGCCGGCTTTCAGTCCGCCTATGTGCTCGGTAAGAGCCGCGGGCATATCGGAGAGATAGTAGCGCGAAGTAATATTAACGTGCTTTTTTATCAGTCCGTCAGAATCTAAAATGTAGATATCATAGCTGTCCGGGCGTTCTTTTCCGGTCGCCTGAGTGAAGGTTATATCGCAGCCGTCCGCCGTTATGTTTTCGACGGATATCCCGGCATTTTCAAAATACGGCTTCTCCGCCGTGACATAGCGTGCGTCGGTATATTTGAACGAATCTATGTTCCACGGCTCGTCTATCTCCCATGTGTACGGGAAGAAGCGGCTGCCGAGCACATCGTAGGGATATACCCTCACCCTGCCCTGCGCGTCCGCCTCGACTATAAGGAACTGAGCGGCACTGCTGTCCTCGGGCGGAATAGTCCCGTGGGTCTTGTCGAACTCGTCGAGCTCGAAATAGCTCAGCGTACCGGTGCCGAATGCGCTGAAGTGGCGCTGATGCGCCGAGCGCGGATCGTTTATCGGCGCGTGGGAGTGGCCGGAGAAATCGACTATCTGCGGGTAGTTTATAAGAATATCCGTTATCTCGTCCTCGCCCCAGTTGATACTGCCGTAGACAGTATCTGTAATGTGCGGGTGCTGAAAGAAGAATATCGGCTTTTTACCGTCCCGCTCCGCCGCTTTTTCAAGCTCCGCGGAGACGAACCCGCGCTTTTTGTCGTCGAAGTGGCAGCCCCTCGTCGTTGTGACGGCGATGAAATCAAAGCCGTTTATCGCCGCGTGGGTGTCGGGAGTAAGACCGAATATCTCATCGAAGCGGCGCAGGGCATTCTCCTCGCCGTCGGTCATATATTCGTGGCTCGCCATGGTCATTATCAGCCTGACATCGGCGGGCAGACCTGTGTCGAGAATCTTCTTGACCTTGCGCATCTGAATCTCCGACCCGCGCGAAGCGAAGTCGCCGACGATGACGAGCGCGTCAAAGCCGCTGTATCTCTCATCGGACGAGCACAGATTTTTGAGGTCGTCAAGCGCTTTTGCAAACCGCTGTTCCTCGATGCAGTCCTCGTCGTCGATATGTATGTCGCTCATGACTGCGAAGCGCAGCGCGGGAACAAAGTTTTTGTCAAAAGGCATTGTTTTTCTCTCTTTCATCAAAGTATCTTGTCGAACGCTTCAAGCCAGTAGCGGGCTATCAGAGCCGCGCCGTCGGGTGAGGGGTGGACTCCGTCGGGCGCCCACTGCTCGGGGCAGGTGTCAATAGCGGCGGCGTTGAGCAGACCGTCAAGCGGGATAAACGCATCGGCGTAATCTTTCGCCACTCTGCGCACCGCCTGAATCCTCGGGTCGAGATCCTCGCGCCAGCTCGCGCGCTCTTCGGAAACATGGAGCACAAAGGGTTCCATGATAATTATTTTGATATTCGGGTTTTCGCGTCTTGCATCCTCGAGCAATGAACGGTAGATGCTCTCGAACTCGTTGATTTCGGAAGGCAGGTTGCTGTCATATTTTCGCCATGTGTCGTTTATTCCGATGAGCACGGAGAGCACATCGGGGTGGAGATCGAGGCAGTCGGTCTGCCAGCGGTCGCGCAGGTCGCTGACCCTGTTTCCGCTGATGCCGAGATCGAAAAAGTCGATATCAAACTTCGGATTATCCGCGCGGAAATTCGACGCAACGAACAGCGGATAGCCGTTGCCCATGTTGCGGATATTCGAGCGGTCCCTGTCCATATCGGTTATGCTGTCGCCCTGAAAGAGCACTCTGAGTTTTTCCATTATATATTCCTCCGCCGGCGCAGAGCCGTAATGATTCTTTAGATAATTATATATTTATTTCTCTTCTCTTGCAACAGTTTGGGACAAATTTCGGCGATGTGTGTATATACAAAATTTCATACCCGTTTTTGTGATATAATACAAATCGAGGTGTTTATATGGAAACTAAAATCTATAATCAACTCCCGGACGTGGCGAAAGAGATAAGACTCGAGGTGTTCGTAAAAGAGCAGGGCTTCGAGGAGGAGTTCGACGATATCGACGAAACGGCTGCGCATATCGTGCTGTTTGACGGCAGTCACCCCGTCGGAGTCTGCCGCATTTTCACAGACCCCGGGAGCGGCAGGGTCATGATAGGCAGAGTCGCAGTCAGAAAGACTTTTCGCGGCAGAGGGCTCGGCGCGGACATAATAAAAGCCGCCGAAGAGTACACCGCAGAAAGCGGGATCAATAAAATATGGATACATTCGCAGGAGCAGGCAGCCGGATTCTACTCAGCGCTCGGCTACAAGGACACCGGGATCCACGATGTTGAAGAGGGCTGTCCGCATATATTAATGGAAAAGGTATTATAAATTATCCACAAAGAGCATATGCTAACTCGCTTGACTTTTGTGCGAATCTGATGTAGAATAACTATACCAAAATTTCGGAGGAATATGCGATGAACAAAAAACTGATGAGGATAATCAGCGCGGTCATGGCAATCTGCCTGCTCGCCTGCATGATAGTCCCCGCCGCCTCCGCCATGCCTCAGGAGAGCGCAGACGGATCGATAAAGCGCATCAGCGTTGTTATCAACGGCGACGCCAAAACAAGACGCGGCATCTGCTGGTACACGACCGAGAAATGCGGCAGCGATGTTGAAGTAATGCCCCTTGCAAAATACAACGGCAGCTTCGACGGCGCGCTCAAATTTTCCGGCACCTGCACGAAGTGGAAAGAGAACTACTGCCACAAGGTGCTCGCCGAAAATCTTGAGCCCGACACAAAGTATGTTTACAGAGTCGGCGACGCTTCAACCGGCATCTGGAGCAACAACGGCACATTTGAGACAGCCTGCGACGGCGAAGAGCCGTTTTCGTTCATAGCCCTTGCCGATGTTCAGGCGGGCAACGAAATAAACTTCACGAAGAGCGGCGCCGTTCAGCGCACCGCGATGCAGGTCTGCCCCGACGCGAAGTTTCTCATGAACGCGGGCGACTTCGTCAACGACTGCAACGATCAGGAGTGGGACTGGTTCTATGAGAAGAGCTGCGACACACTCATGAACATCACCATGGCGCCGACCGCCGGCAACCACGAGGGCAACCTTCGTTGGGGCTGGTTCGACAATATGTTCAACCTCGACAAGAGCGCAGGCTGGAATCATATCACCGGCGTCTACTATTCGTTCGACTACTCGAACGCACATATCGCCGTGCTCAACACAAACGATATGTATCCCATCAGCGAGGAGCAGATAAACTGGCTTCAGAACGACATGAACTCTTCTGACGCGCAGTGGAAGATAATCCTCATGCACCGCGCCTGCTATTCCGCGGGCAAGAACATAAACAAGCCCGACACCGTCATCATGCGCAAGCGCCTGCTGCCCATAATAGACAGCCTTGATATCGACGTTGTCATCAACGGCCACGACCACATGTATCTTCGTACATATCAGGTCAAGGACGACAAGATCCAGCCGACCGAGTACATCACCGAGAACTACAAGGGCGAGGAGATAACCTACGCGCTCAATCCCAAGGGCACGGTACACATCCTGCCCAACACCGCCGGCACTAAGCGCTACAGCGTTCACGAGGACGCCATGGAGCCTATCCTCAAGAATTCCGCCGTTGCCGCGCAGCCCTACAAGTCGATGTTCAGCACCTTTACCATCGACGGCGACAGACTTATCTACCGCGCATACACCGTTGATGTTGACGACGAGACCTGCGAGGCAACCGGCTACGAGAAGTTCGACGAATACGCGATAAAGAAGACCACCAAGGGCGAAGCCAAGGAGCATGAAGAGCTGCCCACCGACTTCCTTTCAAACTTCACGAAGAATGTCGTGAATGTCCCGGTCGCAATAGTCTATATGCTCGTCAAATATATTCTCATCCTGCCCCATATCATAAAGAACAGATAAATTAAATTCCGCCCGTGCTGATTTTTCGGCACGGGCGGTTTTCATGCAGTGAACAAAATTTATAAAAACAGCCGCCGCAAAGTTTATTCTCTGCGGCGGTTAGTTTATTTTATCATCTTATCGTTTTATAATGACTCGGATCGCGCGGCTTCTGCTCCGGCACTTCATCCGGCACGCCTATCGCAACGCCTATCATATACTGAAGATCAACAGGAATGTCGATCTCCCCGCGCCAATAAGCACCCTTGTCGGCGTCGTCAAACAGCGCGCCCGCGCTGCCGACTATACATGTACCGAGTCCGAGTCCCTTTGCGGCGATGCATATGTTCTCGACCATAATTCCGGCATCCATCTGACTGCCGGGTTTTGCGAATATTGCGGCGAACACCGGCGCATTGTGATAGAACGGGTTCTTGTCGCTTCGCGTGTGAATGGGAGTGTCCCAGCCAACGATATTCTTGAAATCTATCTGCATCTGGCGCAGCATAGCGTCATTGCATATGAATCTGACGTGGCAGGGCTGGCAGTTGCGCCCGCTCGGAGCCATCATCGCCGCCGCGGTCAGCGTATCGAGCTGAGCGTCGGTGAGCATTATTGGCTTATACTCTCTTATTGTCTGGCGTGTGAGTACGGCATCGATGACCTCATTTCTGATTATATCAGCCATCTTTGAGAACCTCCTTGACAGCCTTGTTTACGACCCTGTCGTTGCGCTTGACCGAAAGCTCGGAGGCGTAGCCCTCGACTATCGTCTTGAACTCGTCCCCGCGCAGGCTCTTGAGGCAGTCGTCGCGGTAGCGGTCGTAGTATTGCTTCGCCTCGTCCTCCGAGGGATTCTCTCTGAGAATGAGGAAAATATAGTTGTCCATGATAAGCACGGTGTTCGAGCCGACGGAGAGCTGCTGAACTTTTTCAAAGAAGCCGTCGGGATAGGAATCAGTGCCCTTTTTTATAAACTGGAGCTGATCCGAAACTGTTGAATCCGGATGCTTCTTGGAATAGAGCTCGACTATCTCGTTCATCGTCTGACCGTTGCCCAGACGCGTCGAAAGCTCAATGAACTCCTTGTTCATTGCCGCTTTCTGATCCGCAGTCATAACTACCGTGTCGCCGTTCGCGTCGGTAGTCGTGAGATAGCCGGTTATGGCGCGGAAGGAGATATAATTCTCGTTATAATATTTCTTTATATCGTCCTCGCTGACCGCCTTTTCGCCGCCCTCGTCATAGATATAATAGAAAAGTCTGTTGCGCGAGGTGTCGGCGGTCTCTATCTTCATAAGCGTCTGCTTCGACACGCCGAGCTTCTCATAGTAGCCCGAGAAAACATGCCAAAGGTCTTCAAGATTATTCGAAGCCGAGCGCTTTTCGGAAGCGGAGAGAGTCAGCCCGTATTCGGAGAGTTTCGTGTTGACCGCAACATATTCGCAGCACAGCTCAATCGCGGCGTCGATCATCTGCTCGTTCGTCGCATCGGCGGCAAGCTCATACTTTTCTGGGAACGCGTGAACCTGATCGAAATAATATAAAAATGTCTCATAGTCTATCTGCGCGCCCGAGATATTCAGTGCGCTCTTTTTTGATGCCGAACAGCCCGCAGTGCAGAATACGGCGGCAAGGCAGAGCAGAACGGCGATAAAGCTTTTGAACTTCTTCATTTTCGTTTATCCTTTCATCAGATATCGAGCCATGCGGAGGAATCCGCGTCGGAGGGCATACGCCAGTCGCCGCGAGGCGAGAGGCTGACAGAGCCGACCTTCGGACCGTCCGGTATGCAGGAGCGTTTGAACTGCTGGGAGAAGAATCTCTTCATAAATAACCTGAGCCATTTTTCAATCTGCTCGCGGCTGTATACTCCGTCAAACGCGCGGCACGCCATGAACATGAGCTTGTCGGGTGAAGCGCCGAAGCGCTGGAAATGATATAGGAAGAAATCGTGAACTTCATAGGGGCCGAGGGTATCCTCGGTCTTTTGCGCTATCTTTCCGTTTTTGTCGGGCGGGAGCAGTTCTGGGCTGACAGGAGTCGCGAGTATCTCGCGGAGCACCTCGCCGAGCTTGCCTCCCCTCTCGTCCGCGACGAAATCGACGAGATATCGCACGAGCGTCTTGGGCACGGAGCAGTTGACTCCGTACATGCTCATGTGGTCGGCGTTATAGGTGCACCAGCCGAGCGCAAGCTCGGACAGGTCTCCGGTGCCGACGAGCAGCGCACCCTCTTTGTTCGCGGTGTCCATGAGTATCTGCGTGCGCTCGCGCGCCTGAACATTTTCATAAGTCACATCTAGTATGCTCATATCGTGACCTATGTCCCGCATATGCTGAGTACACGCGGGGACAATATCTATATCCCTGAGCTGCGCTCCGATGCACTCGGTGAGCGTGACGGCGCTCGACTTCGTTCGCCTCGTCGTGCCGAAGCCCGGCATCGTGATGCAGATTATATTTTCTTTCGGCAGGGCGAGAAGATCAAACGCCTTGTCCGCAACAAGCAGAGCAAGAGCCGAATCGAGTCCGCCCGAGATGCCGATGACCGCTTTCTTGAGCCCGATATGCTCGATTCTCTTCGCGAGTCCCGCCGCCTGGATATTGAATATCTCGGCACAGCGCGCGCGTCTGACTTTTTCATCCGAGGGCACGAACGGGTGCGCATCAAAAGTCCTGTCAATATCGCTCTCTTTGAGCTCCGGCAAGGTTATATCAACGCGCCTTATATCGCGGTCAGCGTAACGAGCCGCGTTGTCATAAAATTCGCTGTTGCGTCGCAGAGCTTCGAGCTTTTTGATATCGATGCAGGCGTATACCGCCGCGCCGTTTCGCTCAAAGCGCTCATTTCTCGCGAGTATGCCGCCGTTTTCGGCTATCGTACACGCGCCGGAGAACACAAGGTCTGTCGTGCTCTCTCCGATGCCGGCGGAGGAATAGACATAGCCGCAGTAGCACCGCGCGCTCGTCTGCTCAATAAGGCTCAGCCTGAAATCATTCTTTGTGACCATCTCGTCGGAGGCGGAGATATTTACTATTATATCCGCGCCGCTGAGCGCAAGGACGGTTCCGGGCGACACGGGCACCCACATATCCTCGCACAGCTCAATTCCGACTGCGGCGCCGTTGTCCGCGCAGAAGAGCATATTGCCGAACGGCACCTCCTGCCCACAGAGCGTGACGGTATCACACGGGGTATCAAGTCCCGAGACAAAGTGGCGCTTTTCATAGAACTCGTTGTAATTCGGCAGATAGCTCTTCGGGACAACGCCCACGAGCCTGCCGTTCTGGAATGCGGCGGCGCAGTTAAAGAGCCTGCCGCGCACACGCACCGGGAGTCCGACTATCACGAGCGCGCCGATATCGGCACATTCAAGAACGAGCCTGCCGAGCGCAGCCTCCGCGCTTTCGATGAGCCTGTCCTGCGAAAAAAGATCGGAGCAGGTATAGCCTGTTATGCACAGCTCCGGCAGGGCGATTATCTGCGCGCCGGACGAAGCCGCCCCTTTTATCAGCGGCAGCATATTATCAACATTTTTATCAGCCGCGCCGACCGTCACCCTCGGGCAGACCGCCGCGGTCTTGACAAATCCGAAATCCTTCAAGATATCACGTTCCCTTTCGCGAATCTTATTATACAGATTATAGTATATACTAATTCGCGCTTTAAATCAATCCTTTTCATTTTTCGGAGGTGATCCCACGGACTCGTTTTGTTCTCTCGTTTCTTCGATAAATTCGGTGATCTGGGGAGTACCGCTGCTCGTCGCTTTCACGGGCACGGGGCTTCTGCTGAGCGTGCGGTCGGGATTTTTCCAGATAACGCACGTCGGCACATGGATGAAAACGACGCTCGGCAGTATATTCAGCAAAAAGAGCCGGGAATCCGGCAAAGGCTCGATATCGCAGACGCAGGCGCTCTCCGCCGCACTCGCCGCGTGCATGGGCACGGGCAACATAGTCGGCGTGGCGGCGGCGATAGCCTCCGGCGGCGCGGGCGCGGTTTTCTGGATGGTGATAAGCGCGATAATCGGCATGATGAGCGCGTGTTGCGAAAATATACTCGGCATAAAATACAGATACCGCGACGAAAACGGCGAATGGATGGGCGGCGCGTTCGTCTATATGGAGCGCGGACTGGGATTCAGGCAAATGGCAAAAATTTTCTGCGTTCTGTTGGTCATAGCCTCGCTCGGTATAGGCAACATGACCCAGGCGAACGCCGCCGCGCTCTCGCTCTCGGGCTCATTCGGGCTGAGTCCCGCGATAACGGGACTGATTCTCGCCGCAGGCGTGTTCGCGATAACCTGCGGCGGGCTCAAGAGGATCGCCTCGGCGGCGGAGAAGATAATCCCCGCCATGACGGCGATATTCATTCTCGCGAGCTTCGCGGTCATAATAAAGAACTTTCGCGCCGTGCCGTCGGCGTTTTCGCGCATAATATCCGAGGCTTTTTCTCTGCGTGCGGCGGCAGGAGGAGCGGCGGGCTACGGGATAAAAAAAGCTCTGCGCTACGGGGTGGCGCGCGGAGTTTTTTCAAACGAAGCAGGGCTCGGCAGCAACGCGATAATCCACGCGGCGGCGCAGACGGATTCACCCGCCGAGCAGGGCTGCTGGGGCATACTTGAGGTTTTTCTCGACACAGTCGTCATGTGCACCGTGACTGCAATAACTCTCTTGGTCTCCGGCGCGCCGACGGACGGCGACGGCTCTCTCGCCTGCGCCGCGGCATTCGGCAGCGTATTCGGAAAAGCCGGGAGCATTTTCGTCTGCGTGAGCATCTGCATTTTTGCCTTTGCAACGCTCATCGGCTGGTCATATTACGGGCGGCGCGGGCTTGAATATCTGCTGGGCGCAAAGAGCGCGAAAATATACAACATAATTTACACCGCGGCGGTATTCGTCGGATGCGTCGCCGACCTCGAGCTTGTATGGGAGCTCTCAGACCTCGCGAACGCGCTCATGGCGGTGCCGAACCTCATCTCGCTCTGCCTGCTCAGCGGCGAAGCGACAAAAGAGCTGAAAAAGACATATCATAATTGATATATAGGTGTTGATTTATTGATATAACCATGTATAATATAAGAAGTATAAATATGCTGTATTGTGGGGATTTGTGCGGAAGAGGCAAAAAATCAATCGGTTCTGTACCGCAATCCCTCAGTCTCGGCTTACGCCGAGCCAGCTCCATTTACACAAGGGAGCCAAAATAAAATTCCACAGTGTTATAAAATTTGTTTTCAAAAGTTGGCTATGATAAGCCTTTCCCACCGCTTGCGCGGCAACGGTGCATCGAATACGAACTGCGAGTCAATAAACTTGTGCTAAATCGCGGGCGATATCCGCTCCATACCGCATACATTTCACTTATTACTTCAAACGAAGCCAGCAAAAATATTCGGAGTCGAATTATGCCGGGATTTTTATGTGATCTGCATATCCACTCGTGTCTGTCGCCCTGCGGCGACGAGGAGATGACTCCCTATAACCTTGTCAACATGGCAAAGGTCATGGGGCTGGATATCCTTGCGCTGACCGACCACAACTCCTCGCTCAACTGCCCCGCCGCGGCGCGTGCGGCTGAGGAAGCCGGAATCGCTTTCGTGCCCGGCATGGAGCTGACAACTTCAGAGGAAGTCCACGTCGTGTGCCTGTTTCCTGATGTCGATTCCGCACTCGCGTTTTCGGGCTACGTTGCCGAGCGCCTGCCGAAGATTAAAAATCGGCTCGATATTTTCGGCGAACAGCTGATAATGGACGACAGGGACGGTATTCTCGGGCGCGAGGAGAATCTGCTGAGCACGGCGAGTTTTATTTCAATCGGCGAGGTTTTTCCGCTCGTCTCCGGCTTCGGCGGGGTCTGCTATCCCGCTCATGTTGACCGCCCGTCGTTCAGCGTGGTCGCAAACCTCGGCTCGTTCGACGAAAGCTGGGGATTCGCAAACGCCGAGATGTCCGCTTTCGCTCAGGCGGACAGGCTCATTGAAGAGCATCCGCTGCTCCGAAAAATGAGGCTTCTGCGCGCATCCGACGCGCACTGCCTCGAAAATGTCGGCTCGGCGAGCACCGAGCTCGAACTCCCCTGCGCATCGCCGCAGGCGGTCATTGATCTGTTGAAAGGTAATTACTACCTGCAGGGTATGTAATTGGTATATAGTTTATCGATATTTTTTTCTTTAAACTGTAGCAATTTTCAGACCCGCATGATATAATTACTCTTAATGTGAAAAGGAACCCCCTTTTTGCCTATCTGTTATTTTTCTCAAACCTAAGGAGGGAAAGGCTACAAATGCTCAAAAAAATCAGTAAGATACCTTTTTCCGGCACCCCGGAACAGGAAGAGAAGCTCAATGCCGTTATCGCAGAATGCAACGGCGACAAGAGCCTGCTGATGCATGTCATGCAGGAGGCTCAGCTCATCTACGGTTATCTTCCGTTCGAGGTACAGGCTATGATAGCCGAGGGAATGGACGTTCCGCTCGAGAAGGTATACGGCGTATCGACTTTCTACGCCCAGTTCGCTCTGAGCCCCAAGGGCAGATACAACATCTCCGTATGTCTCGGAACCGCCTGCTATGTCAAAGGCTCGCAGGCTATCCTCGACAAGATAAGCGAGAGACTCGGCATCGGCCCCGGCGAGTGCAGTGACGACGCGTGCTTCTCCATCGAAGCCTGCCGCTGCATCGGCGCGTGCGGACTCGCTCCCGTCATGACGATCAACGACGATGTCTACGGCAGACTCACCCCCGATCAGATAGACGGCATTCTCGACAAATACCTGGACGCTTAACGCCATGCGCGAGCTGTCACTCAACATTCTCGATATAGCCCAGAACTCCATATCAGCCGGGGCGTCGCTGATAACAATAGATGTCAGCGAAAGCAGAAAAGAGCATCTTCTCACGCTCACGGTTTCCGACAACGGCTGCGGCATGGACGAAGAACAGCTTCAAAATGTCTGCGATCCGTTTTTCACCACGCGCACAACGCGCAAAGTCGGCATGGGCATACCGCTGTTCCGCCTCGCGGCAGAGCAGACCGGCGGCAGTTTTGAGATAACCTCAAAAAAGGGCGTCGGCACCTCCACAAAAGCCGTATTTCATTCGGACAGCATAGACTTCACTCCCCTCGGGGACATGACCTCGACGGTAACGGTGCTCATATCAATGAACACCGACAGGGATTTTATCTACCGCCGCTCGGCCGACGAAAAAGAATTCGTGCTCGACACGCGGGAAATTAAAAATATCCTCGACGGCGTGCCGCTCGACAATCCGGATGTTGTGCAGTGGATGAAAGAATATATCGACGAGAACACAGCGCTACTTTAAAAAACCATATGACGGCGCCCGGCGCCGGGAAAGGAATAACCATGAAATCACTTGCTGAACTTAACGCAATAAGAGATAAGGCAAAGGCCAATATGAATATCCGCGAAGACAACGAATACACAACCCGCGTGCTCGTCGGCATGGCTACCTGCGGCATCGCGGCAGGCGCAAAGCCCGTGCTCACCGCACTCGTTGACGAGATTGCACGCCGCAATCTCAGCCATGTCACCGTCTCGCAGACCGGCTGCATCGGCATGTGCCAGTATGAGCCGATAGTCGAGGTTCTCGAACCCGGCAAAGAAAAGGTCACCTATGTCAAGGTAACGCCCGAAATGGTCGCGCGCATCGTCAGCGATCATCTCGTCAACGGCAACCCTGTCGGCGAATTCACGGTCGGCGCTATCGCCAAATAACAAGGAGGAAAATCAATGTATCGTTCACACGTTCTTGTCTGCGGCGGTACCGGCTGTACTTCTTCTCACAGTGCAGAAATAATTGCCGAGTTTGAAAAGGAGATCGCCGAAAAAGGTCTCGCAGACGAAATCAAGGTCATCAGGACAGGCTGCTTCGGTCTGTGCGCCCTGGGTCCGATAGTCGTTGTTTATCCCGAAGGCGCGTTCTACAGCCAGATAAAGGTTGAGGACGTTCCGGAGATAGTTGACGAGCACCTCATCAAGGGCAGAATAGTCAAGCATCTGCTCTACGATGATACCGTCGCCGGCGACACCGTCAAGAGCCTCAACGAGACTCAGTTCTATAAAAAGCAGAAGAGAGTCGCACTGCGCAACTGCGGCGTTATCGACCCCGAGAATATCAATGAATACATAGCCATGGACGGCTATCAGGCTCTTGCAAAATGCCTGACCGAATACACCCCGGACGAGGTCATCCAGATAGTCAAGGATTCCGGTCTGCGCGGCAGAGGCGGCGGCGGATTCCCGACGGGTCTGAAATGGAGCTTCACCCGCAAGAATCAGGCGGATCAGAAATATGTCGTCTGCAACGCCGACGAGGGCGACCCGGGCGCATTCATGGATCGCTCCGTGCTCGAGGGCGACCCGCACTGCATCGTTGAAGCCATGGCGATATGCGGCTACGCCACCGGCGCGACCGAGGGCTATATCTATGTCCGCGCGGAGTATCCGATAGCGGTCAAGAGACTTCAGATAGCAATAGACGAAGCGCGCGAGCTCGGACTGCTCGGCAAGAACATCTTCGACAGCGGCTTCGACTTCGACCTTCATATAAGACTCGGTGCAGGCGCATTCGTCTGCGGCGAGGAGACCGCGCTCATGACCTCCATCGAGGGCAACCGCGGCGAGCCCCGTCCGAGACCTCCGTTCCCGGCGGAAAAGGGTCTTTTCGGAAAGCCC
>OLWW01000591.1_pt1 | contig 19794 bp, 11 predicted proteins | sample 1673991 | NCBI WGS metagenome assembly OLWW01 (sample SAMEA103958136, study PRJEB25191) | human gut metagenome
TATACCACAAAACACAGAAAAAGCCCAGTAAAAACTGGACTTTTTCGACAGTCTGAAGCACTTAAGCTTAAAGCTTAGGTGCTTTTTCGTGGAGCAGGCGGCGGGAATCGAACCCGTGCAATCAGCTTGGGAAGCTGAGATTCTACCATTAAATTACGCCTGCGGCTACATTTGTTATTTACTTTATCACAGTCAAGAGTTTTTGTCAAGATACCTACAGCCGCTTTGTTTGCTATTGTGCTTTATAAGAAGACTGCTTTGAAATTCATCTTCAGTCTGTGCGCAAAAATACAACCGCATATCAGCCCGTGTCTCCGAACGGCACGCCCGTTTTTAACTTGTTGTTTTCTCAGTTTTCAGCTTAGTATAAAACGGGTGTTAAAACCGCTTAGCGGTTTTAACGTCGCCTTTCGGCGACTGTGCCGCGCGGGGACGCGGGCTGATATGCGGTTGTATTTTAAGCAATATTAAAATATTAGACAAAAGTAATTTTAATGGCATGTTTTGAGCAGTTGACTCTGATTGACGCTGTATAATTCCGACTTGCATTAGTGGTATTGATTTTATTCGATATACAACAGTTTCAACTTTCACATTCCTTAAGTATTTTTTCAAAAAACATTGCACTTGTAATTCCGCTCGGTCGATTGTACCGTCCAAGCAAAAGAAGTTCACTCGGATCCCCTGTTAATGTGTTAACCTTTTCGGTGCAGGTGAAAATAACATTGAAGCCGAGCTTTTGCAAAATTCCCACCGTGGTTTTGCTGTATGCTCCGAAAGGTATTGTAAATGCGTCTGCGCGCTTACCGACGGATTGCGAAAATTTGCTCTGAAATTCCTCAATATCGCTTTTAAGCGCTTCGGAATAATCCTGTTCGCTTTCACCGTACTTTTGGCTGCAGCCCTTGCGCGGCCAAATCTCGTGCATATTGTAGGTGTGGCACTGTAATTCAAGTGTTCCGTCCTTCTCAAGGTTTGCTGCCGTTTGCCAGTTAATATAAGCGTATTCCGGATTTACGTCGTCTGTTTCGGTGTAAAACTGCGCCTCTTTTCCGATAATCGATACCACGGCTTTCATATCATATTTTTTAAGCAAAGGCAGTGCATATTCTGCCGTGCTTAAAAAACCGTCGTCAAAAGTTATCATACATGGTTTTGGCGGCGGTGCTTTTTTGTCGTTTACAAAGTTAAGCAGATCGCTTGTGTTAATCGTTGTATAACCTTGTGATTTAAGGTATTTTATATCGCTTTCAAATTGCTTTTGCGAGATAACATAATCGCCGAGGGCTTTGAAGTTTTTAGAAATGTGGTGGTACATTATTATCGGCAGCTTTATTTCTGTTTTTGACTGCTGCACCGCAAACACCGTTACCGCAAGTGAAACGATTGCCATGGCAAAAGCCGCCAGTCTTATTGTAATTTGCCTTTTCACGTGGGCGCCTCCTTTTAAAGCAGTGCTTTGAAAGCAATTATAAAAATTCCGTGCATAAAATTATATTTTATTAAACGTCTGTTTATAACCTTTATTGCAGTCTTATAAAAGTGTTTAAAAAATACCGATAATGTTTCTTTTACGGTATTGAAAATTATGGCAAAAAATGTTATAATACTTCGGAACTGAATAAATAAGAGACACGGTTTGAAAAGTTGTTTGCTGAGTAGATGAAAAGGAGATCCGGTTCGAATCCGGAGCAACCGCCATTACTGTGTTTGAAACAAGTCGCTATGCTGAATATAAGCACGGCGAAAAAAGACTGTTTTCAGCGTTTTTTAACAGGCAATATTATAGCAATGTCAAAAAACGTTTTGAGGCTTTGCCTTGTTTCATAAGTCAGGATACCTGCCGCGTCTTTTTCGGTAACACAGCTTTGGTGTGGAGAGTGCAGCCATTGCCGCCTTCGATTTTCGGCGGACAGACTGTGCTTTTTTGATTTTTTACCGGTTATTCTGTTTCGAATTTTCTGTAAAGGAATGTGAAAAAATGAAAAGAGCAAGCAAATTATTGGCTTCGGCATTTGCTGTTTTAATAGCAATTTCTTCTTTCCCTACAGCAATTGCGACAGCTCAAAGTGATGTTGTTATTTCAACATATGCAGAGCTCAAAGATTTTGCCGACAAGGTTAACGGCGGTGAGAGCTTTGAAGGGAAGAATATTAAACTTGAGGTTAATGTGGATCTGGAATCCGACAGCAACCCCTGGACATCGATCGGCACGGCTAAAGCCACTTCGTTTAAGGGCAATTTCGATGGTGGAAACCACATTATAAGCGGATTGTATATAAACGGCAGCGACAGTAATGTCGGCTTTTTTGGATATGTTGACGGAGGTACTGTTGAAAATTTAACGGTTGAAGGAAATGTTGAGGGAAGCAAGAGCGTTGGCGGCGTTATTGGATACCTGAATATCGGAACTGTTAAAAACTGCGGAAATAAGGCAAGAGTTAAAGGCGGAAGTATGGTTGGCGGCGTTGTAGGCACTGTTAACGGCAATTGTACAGTAAGCGGCTGCTACAACAGCGGCTCTGTAATAGGTACGAGCGGATATATCGGCGGTGTTACAGGTCAGCATTGGCGAGCAGGCCTGGTGGAAAACTGCTATAACGCAGGCGATGTAACAGGTCCCGCAACAGTCGGAGGCGTCACCGGAGGGCATAAGGCTTCGTCACCGGTGCTTAAAAACTGCTATAGCGACGGTGTGGTCGTTGATTCGGCAGGTATGCTTAACAACATCGGCGCCATTCTCGGTGCCGGCAAGGTTGCAACCGTTAATTGTTACTATAAAGACCGCGGCATTGCAGACACAAACGGCGGTGCAAAAGCCGTAGGCTCGTATTCCGAAGCATCACTCGGCGACGCATTTGACAATACCGCGCTTGTTCCGAAGCTTTTGTGGGAGAAAAACGTAAGCGGTGATAAACCTGTTCATCCTGAATTTGCAGAAGCAACAAAGCTTTCCTCGCAGCTTGCGGCATACATAAAAGCAGCAATACAAAGTGCAAAGGCAAAAGCAGGTGTCAGCGACACTCTGCTCGGCAGCGACGGTTATAAATCCGGCGCAAGCTCCACTGCAACCGATTGGATGGCACTTGCGATGGGTCGTTTCGGATATTATAAATCGGGAAAATACTGCTATATGACAGACGACGGCACAGGCTATGACGATTATCTTGCCGCATTAAAAGGCTATATTGAAAAAACATACAGCAAAAACAACGGTGTTTTGCACCGTGTTAAATCGACCGAGTGGCACAGAGCGGTTGTTGCTGCTGCGGCGCTCGGCGGAAATCCCGAAAGCTTCGGCACATATAACGGCAACAATATAGATTTGATTGCCGACGGAAGTTATAACAATGTAACCAAAAACGGACCGGGCGGACAAGGTCTTAACGGCTGGATTTGGGGACTTATTGCAATGGATACCGGCAGTTACACTGTTCCTGCAAATGCAAAATATTCTCGCGAAACATTTATAACCGAAATTCTTAAAACACAGCTCGCAGACGGCGTAGGCGGCAATACATACGGCGGCTGGGTGCTTGGAGGATACGGCAGCACATCCGATATTGATATGACTGCAATGGCTGTTCAAGCGCTTGCGCCTTATTACAACAGCAATAAAAAATATACATACACAAACGGTAATACAGGCAAAGAGGAAACAAGAACCGTGCACGAGTGCGTTGACGACGCAATCGAAAGATTGGGCAGCCTGCAAAACACAAACGGCGGCTATAACTCTTGGGAGACGGAGAATGTGGAAAGTGCCGCACAGGTGCTGACCGCACTTTGTTCTGTCGGCATAGATCCTGCAACCGACAAAAGATTTATAACATCAAGCGGAAAAACTCTGCTTGACGGAATTTTGCGCTTCAGACTTGCGGACGGAGGCTTCTGCCACGTTTTAAACGGCGGCTTTAATTCGATGGCTAATGACCAGGCTGTATATTCATTGGTTTCCTATTGGAGATACGAAAACGGTATGCGTGCGCTTTACGATATGCGCGGTGATTTCAGTGAGAGCGATCTGCAGAGCATAAATACCGCTGTTTCGGCAATAAACGCAATAAAGTCACCAACCGACGCAGATTATAAAGCAAGCATCAAAGCTGCGCTCACTGCTTTCAAAGCGGTTTCGGAAACAGAGAACAGATATGTTTATAATTATTCAAAGCTTGTTTCTGCAATAGAGCTTATCGGCGGCGAATCCGAGCTTGAAACAAACACACCGTATGCTGTTGAGTTGACTGTTAAAAATATGCCTCAAAAGACGGTGTATATTGAGGGCGAAACCCTGAACACCGAGGGATTAAGGATTGCTGTTAAATACAGTGACGGCACGGAAAAGGAAACCGAGGATTACAAGCTTTCGGTTTACGGTGAGCTTACACTTGGCATTGATACGGTTTATGTAAAATGCGGAGGCTTAAAAACATCATTCGGCATTGTTGTGAATGAAAAAACACCATGGGAAGGCGAGGGAACGGCAGAAAGTCCCTATCTTATAAGCGATGCAGAGGGTCTTGAGGCATTGGCAACAAAGGTTAATAAGGGCGAAAACTACCTTGGATATACATTTAAGCTTACTGACAATATAGATCTGAGCGATTATGACAACTGGATTTCAATCGGACAAAATGAGAGAAGACAGTTTGAAGGCACATTCGACGGCAACGGTTTTTCTATCGATAACCTTACCGCAAGAAGGAACGGACTGTTTGCATATGCCGGCGATAACGCTGTTATCAAAAATGTCGGTATTGCAAGCGGCGAGATAGGATATGAAACTCTGTCATTCGTCGGTGCGGTGGTAGGCTACAGCAACGGAGCGGATGTTATAAATTGCTATAATGGCGCAAATGTCGCCTGCAGCGGTTGGAGCGGCGGAGTTGTCGGCACAGTGCGAAACGGCAGCAGCGTTATTAAAGGGTGCTATAATACAGGCAGCATTACAGCAAGAAACACGGTTGCCGGCGGCGTTATCGGTCATCTCAGCACAGGCGTTAATGCAGTTGTGTCGGATTGTTATAATACAGGTAAGGTAACGGCCGAGGACTCGGCGGCAGGAGTTGTTGCAAAGATTCAAGGCGGCGGCAATAAGCTTTCAAACTGCTATAATGTCGGAGAAATATCCGTCCACGGCGTAAATATACTGACGGGCGCTGCTTCGATTGCAGCTGAGCTGACACGTGGCAGCACGGTTGAAAACTGTTACTATAATTCGGATATTTGCAATGTCGGCACACCGGACGCAGTTGAGTCGTCGGTTGCAAAAATCACAGCCGAAATGAAGGAAGACAACATTCTTACATTGCTTGGCAGTGGCTTCAAAAAGGATAAATACGCTCTTGTAAACGACGGCTATCCGCTTTTGCAATGGCAGAAAACAGAGGACGCCGACAGCGTTGAGAATGTTGAAAAGCTTATAAAAGATATCGGAACCGTTACACTTGACAGCAAGGCTGCCATTGAAAGTGCAAGAGCAGCTTATAATGCGCTTGATGATTCGCTTAAAGCAAATATTTCAAACCTTGCGTTTTTGGAAGGTGCGGAAAGTGCCTATAAATTGTTGGTCGGTCAATCCGGAGGAAGCGGCTCGGGCAGCGGTACAGGCGGCAGTGGTGAAAATAACGGCAGCTTTGAAAACGGCGGCGGAGATAATCAAAACAGCGGCCTTGAGAACGATGAAGACAATGAAACGGGCAAAGGCGACGACAGTAAAGGCACAGCAAACAACGAAAAGACCGATGAAAACGAGCAGCAGGAGACTAAATCGCCTAAAACGGGCGAGAGTGGTGTTAATGCAGCGGCTGTAACACTTTTAATTGCTGCGGCATTTACTGCAATCGGCACAAGAAAGAAAAAAGAAAACTGATAAGCAGAGGTTTGGTTTTATGAAAACGCGGAAACGAATAGCGGCGATTTGGCTTATTATTGCGGTAATGCTTTCAGTGCTGTGCCTTGGCGCACCTGTATCCGTAAGCGCTGCGGCAGGGCCTAAAATTGAAACAACGCTTAAAAACGATATGCTGCAGCGCGGCAGCAAAAAAACGTTTGACGTTGTTGCAAGAAACTCAGTCGGCAAAAAAATAAAGGCAACAGTTACCTTTAACGGCAAAAAGCTGTCGCCGACTTGGGACGACAGCCAAAAGACAAGCTATACCCTTGTTTTTGAAAATGAGGGGAACAACACCGTTATCGTTTCCGCTTCCTCAGACGGCGGCAAAAAAAGAACGCTCAGTTATAATATCAACTACAAAAAAGCAAAAAACGGAGAGAAGATCGGCACTGCTTTTTGGAGCATTGAACTTTTTACAATCGGGTGCGGCTATTTGGTTGAGCCTTGCGAAATGCCGATATACGAGGGTGAAACCGCAGCCGATGAGTTGCTTAGGCTGCTTAAAGACAGCGGTTATCTCTGTTATTACGGCGGAACAACAAAGGAATCATTTTATTTAGCATATATTGCAAACGGAAATATAACCGCGGAAAACTATAACGGATACAAAAAAAGCGCTTCTCCAAAGAGCGCAAAATCTCTTTCGATAAACGCAAAAATTCCGAAAGTGCTGGTGCCGCATCTTAAAACAACAATGACATTTTACGATGAAAATGATTATAAAAACAACGGCAAGGGTTATCTCGGTGAGTTTTTATTTACAAACGGCTCGGGTTGGATGTATTGCGTAAACAATGTTTTTCCTAATGTGGGATTTGCGGATACTTACCTTTCCGACGGCGATGTTGTGCGCGTGCAGTTTACATTAGGCTACGGCGCGGATATCGGCGGCGCTGCGGCTGTTGGGTCATCGGGCGGCACACAGCTGCCGCAGGGTTATTACAGTGTTGCGAATAAGGACGAGCTCACGAAAGAAATATGTGCAGCACGGCAAAACAGTTTTTTTGAAAGCGACTCGGCGCTTATTAGCGCTTATAAAAACGCTTTGGACACAGCGGATAAGCTGAATGCGGACAGTAAAGAGGTGCTGTCTGCGTCGGCAGAACTTAAAACTGCTGTCAAAAACGCTGTCGGCACAACCATAGGCAGTTCTTTACAAAACGGCAGCAAAGCACAGAGCGGCTTAGGAACAAAGAGCGCACATTCAAGCTCTAAATATACCAAAGGCGCAGCTGCGGATAAATCTGCTATCGGCGGAAATACGCAAAGTGTGGGTAAAAGCGGCAGCGGATTTTCAAACGAAACAAGCAGTGCGCTTAACAGCGGCGCTGCGGTGAATTCTCAAAACAGCACTGTGAGCAAAGTTGTAAAAACAAGTGAGGCGACATCTGCTGAAGCGAGCAGCTCAAACATCACAAAGGACGAAAGCACCAATGAAAACAACAGCAGCTTTGCGCTTGGTGCAATTGACGGTGAAAAAGAAAAAAACGGCAACAAAGCATTGCTTATTATTACTATTCTTGCTTTCATTCTGCTTGGCGGCGCTGTTACGGCGGTATTACTTACTGTGAAAAAAGGCGGTTTAAAAAAGAAAAAATGACGAAAGTGCTGAAAAGATTTTTTTGCGCAATACTCTTTGTTATAATGTTTATATCGGGGCTTTTTTCAAAGCCCCTGTTTCCGTTTTTCACACAGGCAAAATCTGCAAGCATTAAGAGCAATGAAGAAATCATTAAAACCGTAAGCGACGTTGCAAACGGAATTATAAAATGGAAAAAGGCTGACCTTAACGTCAAGGAAAACGAAAACCTTATAAATGATAAATATTTAGAGCTTGCCGGAACAACACCTGGCGATTGGTATCAAATAGGTCTTTCAAGGCTCGGCGTTAAGGATAATTATCAAGGCTATTTGGCGGTTATCAAAGACAAGGTGCGCGAGCGCTATGAAACAGAGGAAAAACTCAGCGCGGCAAAGGCTACCGAATGGCACAGAATATCGCTTGCGGTGCTTGCCGCAGGCGGCGATCCAACCGATATGGGTAAGGATAAAAAAGGAAACACAATAAATCTTATTGCCGACGGAACATATAACCGCGGCAAAAGCGCATCTCTCGGAAAGCAGGGTATAAACGGGTGGATATGGGGACTTATTGCACTCGACAGTATGCGCTATGAAATACCGAGCGATGCTTTTTACACTCGCGATGACATTATAAAAGAAATACTTTCAAGGCAGCTGCCGAGCGGCGGTTTTACGTTAAGCGGCACACAGCCCGACCCCGATATAACCGCAATGGCGCTGCAAGCCCTTGCTCCTTATTGTGAAAACGAAAAAGAATATATTTATAATGATTTTTTAACCGATGAAAAGAGAAATAAAACAGTTAAAAAAGTTGTGGATGAAGCGCTTAACTGCCTTTCAAAATTGCAGCTGGAATCAGGCGATTTTGAAAGCTGGGGCACGGTTAATGTTGAAAGCACAGATCAAGTTGTGGTGGCGCTTTGCTGCCTTAACATAAATCCGCTTACGGACAAGCGGTTCATTAAAAACGGAAACACATTGCTTGACGGCATTTTAAAATACAGAACACAAGACGGCGGCATTGCACATTCATTTACATACAGCGAGGATAACCCGACGGCAAAGGCAGGCAAATCAAACTCTATGGCGGGCGAGCAAACGCTTTACACAATGGCAGCACTTCTGAGGTTTTATAAGAATCAACGACCGCTGTACGATTTTCGCGCTGAAAAAGGCACTAAAAGCGTAAACGCCGAGTTTACAAATGAAGATAAAGCGGCGGCAGACGCACTGCCAAAGGTGCTTACAACTAAGGAATACTCCACAGTTGTAACATTGCTTGAAAGGCTGCAAAACAGCGAAGATTTTAATGGCAAGTCCGGATATTTAAAAAAGCTTAATGCGGCAAAGGAAGAAATATCAAAAATCGAAGCCGAAATTGCGAGCATTAACGCCGATATTAAAAGCGAGCTTTACCCGTTTGAAAAGCTTACAGTTAAAGACAAAGGCAAAATCGACGGCATTGTAAAGCGTTATGAAGCTCTTAGTAAATACGACAGAGAAAAAATTGAAGGATACGAAGATGTTATAAAATCCAAAACCAAGGTAGATAACCTTTTGAGAGGGTACATAATCGGCGCGGTGCTGGCGTTTTCAGCTGCCGTAATCGCGTTTTTTACCGTCAGGTCGATTGTAAAAAAACGAAGAAAAAAGCAGCGGGAAATGGAGCAGCTCGAAAAGCTTTATGAAGATGAGAAATGATGCAGTTTTACAAGAGGTATTCAGATAATTAAAACAAAAAGAAAGGAGAGTGTCGGCTTGAGAAAAAACATAATTGCTCTGCTTTGCGTAATTTTGCTTGCGGCAATTGTTATTAACGGAACTGAAATACAGTCGGTTGATGAATATTACCTTACCCATATTGACGATATAAAAAAAGACAGCAAGACAGTAACTCTGAGTATCCGATGCGACACTATCCTTGATAACTACCAAGACCTAGAGCCGCAGCTGAGAACGGAAAAATATGTTCCCAAAGACGGCGTTATATTAAAGCCTACCGTATATGTTTTGCGTGAGGGCGACACGGTTTTTGATATATTAGACCGCGCAGTAAGAAAAAACAAGATACAAATGGAATATCAGGGCGCCGATAAAAACAGCTACGGCAGCGTTTATGTTAAGGGAATACACTATCTTTATGAGTTTTCGTGCGGTCCGCTTTCAGGCTGGATGTACCGCGTTGACGGAGTTTTTCCGAATTACGGTTGCTCGAAATATAAGCTTCACGACAAGCAAAATATTGAGTGGATATACACTTGTAACCTCGGCAAAGATGTAGGCTGCGAGTGGGTTGAGGAGGAAGGTGCGCAGTGAAGGCATTTGCAAGTTATCATCCGTCGGTGTTGTTTTTGTATTTTGTGTGCATTATCACCGTTTCAATGTTTATAAATAATCCTATAACGCTTTGCCTTTCGCTTTTGGGCGGTATTCTTTTTTGCTTAATGCTGCAAAGGCGCAGCGAGATACCCGGCAATATCGGCTTTTATGTGCCGCTTTTTTTAATTATTGCCCTAACCAATCCGCTGTTTTCACATAACGGTGTAACGCCGCTGTTCTTTCTAAACGGAAATCCTGTAACTTTGGAAGCCTTCGCTTACGGCGCAGCCTTTGCCGCTGCTGCGGTGGGCGTTATTCTGTGGTGCAAGTGTTACAGCGAGATTATGACAAGCGATAAATTTCTGTATTTGTTTTCGGCTGCTGTGCCAAAGCTTGCACTTGTAATTTCATCGGCTCTGCGATTTATCCCGCTGTTTAAACGGCAGCTTAAAAAGGTTAATGCCGCACAAAAGGCAATGGGACTGTATTCTTCAAAAAGCATTCCCGACAGAATAAAAAGCTGCGGCAGGGTGTTTTTGGCAATGGTGTCGTGGTCGCTTGAAAGTGCAGTGGAAACGTCTATGTCAATGAAAGCGCGAGGCTACGGAACGGCACGCAGAAGCAACTTCTCCGTTTTTCGTTTTAAAGAGCGCGACGGTGTTTTGCTGATGGTTTGCGCTTTGCTTTTTTTAACAGTGCTTTTCGGCAGTTCCTCAGGAATACTGAATTTTTACTATTATCCGGAAATCAGTAAGCTTTCGTTAAGCACTCCTGCCGTAATAGTTTATACAGTGTTCGGCACACTGTCGTTTTTGCCTTTTATGATTGAAGTTAAGGAGGCTGCCGTGTGGAAATACTGCGTGTCGAAAATTTAACATTTAAATATCCCGGTTCCGAAAACACAGCGTTAAACGGCGTTAGCTTCAGCGTTAACAGCGGCGACTTTGTTGTGCTTTGCGGAGAATCCGGCTGTGGAAAAACAACGCTTTTAAAGCTGCTTAAAAAGTCGCTGAGCCCTAAAGGAGAGCTTAGCGGAGAGATCCTTTATTTCGGCAAGAGCCGCAATGAGATAAGCGATAAAACCGACGCCGAGGACATAGGCTTTGTTTTGCAGAATCCGGAAACGCAAATTGTTACCGACAAGGTGTGGCATGAGCTTGCGTTCGGGCTTGAAAACCTTGGTATAAAAACCGATGTTATTCGCCGACGTGTTGCCGAAATGGCTAACTATTTCGGCATTAACGGTTGGTTCCGTAAGAAAACAAGCGAGCTTTCGGGCGGTCAGAAACAGCTGCTCAATCTTGCGGCAGTTATGGTTATGCAGCCGAAGGTTTTAATATTGGATGAGCCCACAAGCCGCCTTGACCCGATTGCCGCATCTGATTTTTTGGCAACACTCAATAAGCTTAACCGTGAGCTTGGACTTACGGTTATTATTGCCGAGCACTGTTTGGAAGAGGTCTTCCCGATTGCCGACCGTGTTTTGCTTATGGAAAACGGCAAGGTGCTTCTTAATGACAGTCCTCGAAATATTGCACCGATGCTTTCGAAAACGAATAATAATCACAAAATGCTTGCGGCACTTCCTGCGGCAACTCGTGTTTTTGGAAGTCTTGAAACTTCCGACGACTGTCCGCTGACAGTTAAAGAAGGTAGAGCGTTTTTGCAAAAGCACTTTGCAAGTAATGCACCTGTCGATTTCAGAACTGAGGAAAAGCGTGAGGAAACCACTGCAATTGAGCTTAAAAATGTGTGGTTTAGATATGAAAAAGACCTGCCGGATATTTTAAGAGGAGCATCGCTTAAAATAAACAGCGGAGAACACTGCTGTGTGCTTGGAGGAAACGGCAGCGGAAAAACGACAATGCTCAATGTTATTTCAGGCATTTCAAAGGCATATCGCGGAAAGGTTTTTATAAACCAAATACCGATTAAAAGCTATAAGGGAAACTCGCTTTACAGAAATAATCTGGCATATTTACCGCAAGACCCCATTAGCGTTTTTATTAAGGACACTGTGCAAGACGACCTTTCGGAAATACTCTCGGCGCTTGAAGTGCCGAAATCCGAGAGGGAAGAGAAAATAAAGAAAGCCGCAAGAGCGGTTGGTGTTGAAAAGCTGCTGTCGCGTCATCCGTACGATTTAAGCGGCGGAGAGCAGCAAAAATGCGCAATTGCAAAAATGCTGCTGCTTAACCCTAAAATTTTACTTTGCGATGAACCTACTAAGGGCATCGACGCCGCGGCCAAGCAGGAGCTTGGCAGAATTTTCAAAGAACTTTTAAAAAGCGGTATAACCGTGCTTACAGTTACACACGATGTTGAGTTTGCGGCTGAATTTGCAGACCGATGTGCGCTGTTTTTCGACGGCGAGATTCTTTCCGCTGCACAGCCGGCAGAGTTTTTTGCGGAAAACAGCTTTTACACAACAGCGGCTAACAGAATGGCGCGAGGTCTTTGCAAAACCGCGATTACCTGCGATAATGTTGTGAAATTTTGCAAAGGAGAAAATAAAGAATGATAAATAATCCGTGGCAAAAGGTAAGAAAATACCTCTGGCTTTGTCTTCCGTGCCTGATTTTTCCCGTCATTGCACTGCTCGGAGTGTTGGTATTTCCGGAAAAAGCGTTTGCTTTTGTAACACTCGCGGCAACCATTCTTGCCACAGTGCCGATGTTTGTGCGGTTTGAACGCGGCAAAGCAGACGCAGGAGAGCTTGTGCTGATTGCGGCAATGACCGCGCTTTCGGTTGTCGGCAGAATGGCGTTTTCGCCTGTCCCGGGATTTAAACCTGTAACCGCAATGGCTGTGATAACGGCAATGTATTTCGGAAGTGAGGCAGGCTTTTTAACGGGTGCGCTTTCGGCTGTGATATCTAATTTTTATTTCGGACAAGGACCATGGACTCCGTTTCAGATGTTCAGCTGGGGCATTTTGGGTTTGATTGCCGGTTTTTTGGCGGATCGACTTAAGAAAAACCGATGGTGGCTTTTGTTATTCGGTGCTTTTTCAGGCATTTTGTATTCACTTTTAATGGACGTTTATACGGTGCTTTGGGCAGACGGATATTTTAATATTAAACGGTATCTTGCGGCGATTTTTTCATCGGCTTATTTTACTGCTGTCTACGCTGTTTCAAATGTGGTATTTTTGCTGCTGTTTGCAAAACCTATCGGCAAAGTACTCTACAGAATTAAAAGCAAGTTTTTTTAAAAGCAAACTAAAAGCACGCAAGACTTTTCGTTAAGTCTGCGTGCTTTTTTCTTAGTTTAGGTTATTTTATAATGGTTATCGTATGTCGAAATAATGAAAGTATTTCATATTTCGACACCAAATCTTTGATTTGGCAACAAATTTTTAAAGAAAATTTGACAATACCGATTGCAATGATATAGTGCGAACCGAAATATAAAAATATTCCGATTCGCAAAGCCGATTTTATCGGCTTGATTGAAACGTCTCTGTCGTTTCAATCCGCTATAATCATTATAGCAACAAGGGTGGTGAGGTTGTTGAAGAAAAAATGGTGGCGTGTGCTGTCGCGTGTGCTTGCTGCGGTGTCAGCGGTGCTGCTTATATTGCTCGGAATATATTTTATATCGATGCGCAAAAATGCCGAAGAAGCCAAGAAGCTGAGCTCAAATGCGCGCAAAATTGAGAATGTGCAAAGCACAGTTCTTCCCAAAAATCCTATCAATTTTAAAACGCTGAAAAAGGAAAACAAGGATATTTACGCATGGATAAACATACCCAATACACAAGTAGACTACCCGATCGTGCAAGCGTACAGCGAGGACGATGATTTTTACCTTGACCATAACATTCAAAAGAATTATGATATAAACGGCGCTATTTACACAGAAAAGCTTAATTCGAAAGATTTCGGCGACCGCAACACCGTGATTTACGGTCACAATATGCTGGACGGCTCAATGTTTCAAAACCTGCATAAATTTCGTGATAAGGTTTTTTTCGATAAGAATAAATACTTTACAATATACACCGAGGGTCACATTTTAAAGTACGAAATTTTTGCCGCTTATAAATATGATGACAGACACATTTTAAATTCTTTTGATTTTGAAAACGATGAAGTTTTCGAGGAATACTTAAAAGAGGTTCAGTCGCCGCGCTCGCTTGAGGTCAACAAGCGTCAGGTCACGCTTACAAAGGAAAGTCGTCTTGTTACCTTGAGCACTTGCATCGGCAACGAGAGCAGTTACAGATATTTGGTGCAGGGGGTGCTTGTTGATGACACCGTCACAGAATGATAAAAACGAGATTAAAATGGATTATATAGGCTTTGATAAGGATAGCCTTAAACGTGATGAGCAAAAGAAAGCGAGAGAGAAAAACCGGCGCGACGAAAGAAAAAAATCGATAAAAAAACGTGTGCTTACGGTTATCGGGCTCAGCGTACCGTCTCTTATTGTTACATTTGCGCTGGCGCTTGTTGTTATGGTTGCTATCGGTAAAAGCCAAATGCTGAGAATGAATACGGCAAGCCTTGATCTGCCGGAAATCGAATCGGTTGCGGCGGAGGACAGCGGAAAAACAATTACTTATAACGGAGCTACCTATAAGCTCAACAAAAATGTTACCGCAATTCTTTGTATGGGTATCGATCGCAGCACCGTTACCGGCGCCGATTCTTACGGCGGCAACGGGCAGTCCGACGCTAACTTCCTGCTAACGATAGATACAAAAAGCGGCAGAACATGCATTATACCTATCAACCGAGACACTATGGTGGATGCCAACGTGTATTCCGAAAAGGGTTCCTTTGCAGGAGCGCAAAGGCAACAGCTATGTCTGGCATTTGCCAACGGCGACGGCAGCAAAAAAAGCTGTCAGAATATGTTAAGGAGCGTTTCGTCGTTGTTTTACGGAATTCCCGTTGAAACCTATATGGCAATCGACCTTGAGGCGATAGGAGTGCTTAACAATGCAGTAGGCGGTGTCACCGTTACAGCACCGGAAAGCTATACCTACCGCGAAGTCGTGTTTAAAAAAGGGGAGGCAATAAAGCTTGATTCTGCACTTAAAGCCGAGGCTTTTGTGAGATACCGTGATATAAACCGTTTCGGCTCTAACGTTGACAGAATGAATCGTCAAAAGCAATTCTTACTTGCTTGGTCAAAGGCGGCAATTTCAAAAACCAAGCAGAATATTACTTTCCCCGTTTCGCTTTACAATCTTGCAGCCGATTATGACATCAACAACCTCAACATTTCCAAAATTTCTTTTTTAACATCAGTTGTAATCGGTAACGGGAAAAATGTTAATCTGGAGTTTAAAAGCATTGAAGGCACGCTGAAGCAGGGCGAAAAGTATGCAGAGTTTGTGCCCGATGAGCAAAAGCTTTTTGAACTGATTTTGGACGTTTTTTACGATAAACAGGACTGATTGCAGAACGCCGACTGTTGATAATATCAGTGTTAAAAAACAAATGGCAAAATCGTGCAAGCCAAGCACGGCTGCGAAAAAAACAGCCGTGCTTTGCTTTTTGATTTGCGTTGAGGGAATATCGGCAAAAAATGATTGCGTTTGCACTTGCTTTAAAATTCATCGCTTGCAAGTCAGCCTAAGCTAAAGCCGCAGCTCCCCCGAGCGCGCCCGTTTCAGCCTTTCCGTTTTTCGGCTTTTGGAAAAACGGAAAGGCTGAAACGGCAAAAGCCCCAATCATACTTGGGGCTTTTAATCGCCTTTAGGCGATGCGCGCTCGGGGGAGCTGCGGCTTTAGCTTTTGGCTGACGGTTTTCGGCGCACGGTACCGTTGCATAAAAGCAGCTTAGCAAAAAGTGCAGCGGCGATTTGGAGGTTAGTTTTGTATATTTGGTTGTGCGCACTGTGAATTTATGGTTTTTGTCTCTGAAAAAACGACAACAAAAACGACACCTTTTACCGTTATTTTAAGGGCAAATCGAAAAACACAATTACCGAGCTTTTTTTAAACTGAGAAGCATTTAAAAGGGCTTGACAAGCATTTCCGAAAAGTTTATCATAAGGGTAAGATTTATATTTTGAGAGGAAGTGCGACATCTTGAAAACCAACAGCATACCACGTCCGGAATATCCGAATCCGCAGTTTGAGAGAAAGCAGTGGATAAACCTTAACGGAAAATGGGACTTTTATATTGATTACGGCAACTCGGGAAAAGACAGAAAAATTTTTAAGCAGCCGAGCTTTGATGAAAGCATTGTTGTTCCATTCTGTATGGAAAGCAAGCTTTCCGGCATTGAGCACCACGATTTTGCACAGTCGGTTTGGTATAAGAAAAGGGTGAACATCGAGAGCGTATGGACAGAAAACGGCAGACGCACGTTTTTGCATTTCGGCGCAAGCGATTATGAAACAGAGGCGTTTATAAACGGTGAATCGGTCGGCATTCATTATGGCGGATACAGCTCGTTTTCTTTTGACATTACAAAATATATTAAATCCGGCGAGAACGATATAACCGTAAGAGTTTTTGATGATAATCGCAGCGGAAAACAACCGCGCGGAAAGCAAGCTTCACAATTTTATTCAAGTGGATGCGATTACACACGCACAACGGGTATTTGGCAAACGGTGTGGCTTGAAAGTACACCGAACAGTTATATAAAATCGGCAAAATTTACACCGTCTTTAAAAAACGGTACTTTATTTATTGAGGCGGAAACCAACGATGCGGCAGAAAAAACACTTACTGCAACAGCATTTTTTGACGGCAAAGAGGTTGCAAGCGAAAGCGTTGTTTGCGGTTGGGCAAGAAATAATATTGTGCTGAAAATCCAAGAGCCGCACGCTTGGGAGCTTGAAAATCCTGCACTTTATGAATTGGTGCTCAGATTAGAAGAAGATACCGTTTACAGTTACTTCGGTCTTCGTGATATTGAACTTAAAGACCGCAGATTTTATTTAAACGGAAAACCTGTTTTCCAGCGATTGATTCTCGATCAAGGCTTTTATCCGGACGGGTTGTATACTGCACCTACCGAGCAGGAGCTTATAGCTGATATTGAACGCTCAAAGGCAATGGGTTTTAACGGAGCAAGGCTGCATCAAAAGATTTTTGAACCAAGGTTTTTGTACCACTGCGATCGTATGGGATATATAGTTTGGGAAGAGCACGCAAATTGGGGATTTGATTGCTGCGGCGCTTATGCATACGAAGGATTTGTTTCCGAGTGGCTTGAAATAATGCAGCGAGATGTTAACCATCCGTCGATCATCGGCTGGTGTCCGCTTAATGAAACCAGCAGGTTTATAAACCAAAAATTTGTCAGATATCTGTACAGCTTTACAAAGGCTTATGATTCAACAAGGCTGTTTATTGATAACTCCGGCTGGTTCCATGTAGACGGTACATATGATATGTACGACGTGCACGATTACTGCGATAATACCGACACTTTTCGCAGAAGGTTCGATAAGCTTGCAAGAGGCGAGGCAGCGGAGCATTTGCTGTTTAACGAGCCGCGAAAAGATAACGGCGGATACAGTAATGCCATTTGCTTTATAAGTGAGTTCGGCGGAAAAAGAATGGCAAATGTCGATAGCGGTGCTTGGGGCTATGGCGAGGCAGCGGCAAATGAAAAAGAGTTTATCGAATATTACGACGGTCTTTGCAAAGCACTGCTTAACAACCCTGCAATAACCGCTTTTTGTTACACTCAGCTTACCGATATTGAGCAGGAATGTAACGGACTCTATACATATGACAGAAAGCCAAAGGTGAATGTAAAGGCAATACACGATATTACCTCTTATCCTGCGGCAATTGAAAGAGAAAAATAAATAAGAATAAAAACCGTTTTGCGCAGCAGACTGTGATTTTTGTATCGTGTCTGTTGCGCTTTGCTTTGTGTGGAGGGAATATCGGCAAAAAAATAATTGAGTTTGCACTTGCTTTAAAATTTATCGCTTGCCTAGGCTGACGGTATTCGGTGCTCTGCGGACTGTGTAAAAAAGTTTGGCAAAAGTATACAATCGACATTTTAGCCGGTCGGTTATATATAACAGGCACGAGGTTGCCCATCTTTCTTTGAAAACTTACAGTTTGCTTAAACGTCGCCGGTTTAGGAAAATATAATTATAGCAAAAAACACAAAAAATAATTAAATTAGGTATTGAAAAGTCGATACATTCAAGTTATAATAACACAAAATACTTTGTATTTTAAAGGAGTGTGTTTATTTGGAAAAACTTAATTACAAAAAATGTCTCGACGGTGAGTGGCGGCTGTTTATTGCCGAGCATTCGGAGTGCAAAAACAATGTGCAAAATCTTTCTTCAGGTGCAACGCTTAAAAACAGCGGTTACTTAGAGATTGCCGGAAGTGTGCCGGGTAATTTCGAGCTGGATATGCAAAAAGCAGGACTTATCGGCGACCCGTTTTACGATGTTGACGTTATAGAAATGCAAAAGCTCGAAAACCGTCACCTTTGGTATGTTTGTAATTTCGATTTTGAAGAGGACAGTGCCGACGGTTTTTACCTGCATTTTGACGGTGTTGATACATATGCTGAATATTATCTTAACGGCGAGTTTATCGGCGAAACAGATAATATGCTTATATCCCACGAGCTGCCGCTTGGCAACAGCGGTTATTCACCTCTTAAAAAAGGCAGAAACGAACTGCTTGTGCACATCACCCCTGCAATGATTGCCGCAAGAGAAAATCCGAACGGACAAGGCGGAAGCCTTTCGGGTTCTAACAATGCCGCCGCGCTTAATACAAGAAAGGCCCCGCATATGTACGGCTGGGATATTATGCCGCGCATAGTGTCGGGCGGAATTTGGCGTTCTGTTTACCTTTGCAAAAACAAGGAAGAATATATTGACGAGGTATATCTCTATCAGCGCGGACAAAATGACCCGAGAGAACAGCATTTATATTATAAAGTAAATGTTGAGGGTGACTTTATACGCGAGTATGCTCTTAAGGTTGTTGCTGTTTGCGGCGACCATAAATTTGAATATACCCATTGGCTGTGGCACACCGAAGGCACTTTTAATAACTATGCATATGACGCAAAGCTTTGGTGGCCGCGCAATATGGGCGAGCAAAATCTCTATGATGTAACGGTTACGCTTTTGCACGGCGACGAGGTTTTGGATACAAAAACTTTCCGCCACGGTATAAGATGTGTTAAGCTGCTTAAAAGCGACTATATTGACGATAACGGCGAGAGTGAGTTTTGCTTTACCGTAAACGGCGAGCGTTTTTTTGCAATGGGTACAAATTGGGTGCCGCTTGACGCATTCCACTCACGCGATAAAGAGAGGCTTCCGAAAGCCCTTGAGCTGCTTCTTGACAGCGGCTGCAATATGATTCGCTGCTGGGGCGGCAACGTTTACGGCGACACCGAGCTTTACGATTTTTGCGATGAGCACGGCATTGCCGTTTGGCAGGACTTCGCAATGGCTTGCGCATATTATCCGCAAACCGAGGATTTTTTGAGCGCAATTGAAAATGAAGCGGAATCGGTTATTAAGAAGTATCGTCAACACGCGTCGCTTTTCCTTTGGGCAGGGGATAACGAGGTCGATGATTGCTTCCGCAATCTGCATGATCCTAATGACAATATAATCACACGCGAGGTCTTACCGCGTGCAATAAATAAGCACGATATGTTCAGGGAGTACCTGCCGTCATCGCCGTACATCTCTCAAAAAGCTTACGACACAGGTCATATCAGAAGCCTGCCCGAGGATCATCTTTGGGGTCCGAGAAAATACTACAAGCAGGAGTTTTACCGCGACGCTAAATGCCGCTTTGCAAGTGAAACGGGATACCACGGCTGTAACTCGCCCGAGTCGGTTAAAAAGTTTATAGCGCCCTCCAAGCTTTGGCCTTGGAAAGATAATAAATCGTGGTTAGCTCACGCAGTTTGCGTGGAGCTTGAGTCAAAGCGACCGGACGGGGCTTTAGAATGTGCATATAGAATACCGCTTATGGCAAGCCATTTGGATGTGCTTTTCGGCGATACAGTGCCCGACGGACTTG
>OLWW01000600.1_pt1 | contig 19446 bp, 19 predicted proteins | sample 1673991 | NCBI WGS metagenome assembly OLWW01 (sample SAMEA103958136, study PRJEB25191) | human gut metagenome
AGCTTGATGCGGGCGCCGGCACTGCGACATTCGTCGATGATTTCCTGATGACGCGGCCTGTCGAGGATGACCACAGTCAGATCATCGATGCCCCGTTCCAGGCCTTCTGCGATGCGGCGCAGGTTTTCCTGTACGGGCTTGGTCAAATCGATGCGCCCTTTCGCCCGCGGGCCGACACAGAGTTTTTCCATGTACATGTCGGGCGCGTGGAGTAAGTTCCCCTTGCGGGCGATAGCCATGACGGCAATGGACCCATCCTGGCCTTTGGCCGTCAAGTTCGTCCCTTCCAGCGGGTCGACGGCAATATCGACTTCCGTACCGCCAGCACCGACTTTTTCCCCGATATAGAGCATCGGCGCTTCGTCCATTTCGCCTTCGCCGATGACGACGGTCCCATCGATAGGCACGGTGGATAAAATCGAATGCATGCCATCGACGGCCAGCTGGTCGGCGCCCATCTTATCGCCCTTCCCCATGAGACGGCCGGCTTTAACGGCAGCTGCTTCGGTAACGCGGACAAATTCCAAGGTCAATACGCGATCCATGATGAACCTCCTTATCTGAAAATAATCGAAACACATATATAGTATTACTTCTAGATAAGTCAAAAAAACTCCTGCCTCGCGGCAGGAGTTTTTTTCGTTCATCGCAGGTCGTTCATCGTTCATCGCAGGCGGACGCCTTTTTGAGTTTGAAGTTGAAAGTTTGATGTTTGATGAAAATGAGGTGAAATTTAAAAGCCATCGCCTCAAACATTAAAGAGAAAGGGACCTTGCATGATGATAGAAGCCTTTGCGCGACAGCCCCCTACTGCTTCGTAATTACGTCGCAATGCATGTACGGGCGGAGGACTTCCGGTACGATGACGGAGCCGTCGGCCTGCTGGTAGTTTTCCAAGATAGCGGCGACGGTACGGCCGACAGCCAGGCCGGAGCCGTTCAGGGTGTGGACAAATTCCGGTTTCGATTTCGGCGTGCGGCGGAAGCGGATGTTAGCCCGACGTGCCTGGAAATCTTCCGTATTGGAGCACGACGAGATTTCGCGGTATTTACCCTGAGCCGGGAACCAGACTTCGACGTCGAAGGTCTTGGCTGCAGAGAAACCGATATCGCCGGTGCACAGGCAGACGACGTGGTACGGCAGGCCCAGGGCCTTGAGGATGTCTTCGGCGTTGTTGGTCAGTTTATCGAGTTCGTCATAGCTCGTTTCCGGAGCGACGTACTTGACCATTTCGACTTTATGGAACTGGTGCTGGCGGATGAGGCCCCGCGTATCGCGGCCGGCCGAACCGGCTTCAGCGCGGAAGCACGGCGTCATGGCCGTGAAGTAAACCGGCAGTTTGGCACCGTCAATGATTTCACCGCGGTAGTAGTTGGTCAGCGGGACTTCTGCCGTCGGGATCATGTACATTTCTTCGCCTTCGACGTTGAGTTTGTACATGTCTTCATAGAATTTCGGCAGCTGGCCCGTGCCGGTCATGGAGTCGCGGTTGACGATATACGGCGGGATGACTTCGGTATAGCCGTCTTTTTCCGTGTGCTGGTCGAGCATGAAGTTGTAGACGGCGCGTTCCAGGCGGGCACCGGCACCGATGTAATAATAGAAGCGGGCCCCCGTTACTTTAGCAGCCCGTTCGGAATCGAGGATGCCCAGTTTTTCACCGACATCCCAGTGATTGAGAGGCTGGAAATCGAATTTCGTCGGTTCGCCCCATTTGCGGACTTCCGGGTTATCGCTGTCGTCATTGCCGACGGGGACCGAGGGGTGGCACATATTGGGGATCATGAGCTGGATAGCGCGCATGTCAGCTTCGACTTTCTTGACTTCCTTGTCGAGGACGTCGATGTCATCGCCGAGTTTCTTCATAGCTGCAATCTGGGCGTCAGCGTTTTCTTTATTGCGTTTGAGCTGGCTGATTTCCTTGGTGACCGTATTGCGTTCGTTCTTCATGGCTTCGACTTTCTGAAGAATTTCACGGCGCTGATTGTCCAAGGCGACGAAAGCGTCGACATCGGCTTTGGCATGGCGGTTCTTAATATTTTCTTTGACTTCTTCCGCATGTTCGCGGATGAATTTCGTATCTAACATGATAATTTCTTCCTTCCTCAGTAAATATGCTTTTATACCCCTCGTATTATAGCCTTATAAGCCTTTTTGTTCAATACCGCTGAACAAATACCCCATATGATTCGTAGAATTGAGCAGGACCAGGCGCCATACGCCATCCTGACATTCCAGGACGTTGATGCACGTATTATCCTGCTTGATCTGCCAGAAATGGCTCATATCCAGACCCAGAATATCGCAGATGATGGCCTTGTTGACGGCATCATGAGCGGCGACGAGGACCGTCTTGCCGTCGTATTTCCGGACGTAATCATCAAAGGCGGCACGGGCGCGGACGCGGACGTCTTCCAGCGATTCGCCGCCCTGACCGGGCATGGTCACCGTATGAGGCTGTGTATGCCAGCGGTGGAAGGCTTCAGGATACTTGGCTTCGATTTCATCGGCCAGTTTCCCTTCCCAGTCGCCGTGGTTGATTTCCAGGAGCCTGTCGTCTTTGAGGACCGGCAGACCGTGGAGGTCCGCGCAGAAGGAGCAGGTCATGTACGACCGTTCGAGAGGACTGGAAATGGCCACGTCGATGGGCGTGTCTTTCAGTCCTTCAGCGACCATATGGCCCTGCTTGAGGCCCCGTTCACTGAGGTGCGTATCTTCCTGGCCCTGGTAGCGGCCTTCAATATTCCATTGTGTTTCGCCGTGGCGAATGAGTATGATGCGTACCATAGTGTTCCCCCTGTTAGTGAATATCGCAGTGAATGAGCTTCATGTCGAGGATGCCGTTGATTGAGCGGAGTTTGACCATGATATCGTTGGGGATATCGTCCTGGACGGCGATAGCCATGATGTTGTTGCCCGATTTGGTCATCCGGCCGACCTGCATGCCCATGATGTTGATGTGAGCCTGGCCGAGGATGGTCGAAATCTGGCCAATCATATTCGGCTGGTCGACATGCGGTACCAGGAGCAGGTAGCCTTCCGGCGTGAAGTCGACGCGGTATTCGTCGATCTGGACGATCTTGGCTTCCGTGCCGTTGAACAAGACGCCGACGATGGCGTGTTCCCCTTTATTGGTGCGGACCCGGACGGTGACGGAATTGACAAAATAGCCATTGGACTGGCTGTTGATTTCTTTAATGGCAATGTGGCGCGTCTTGGCGACTTCAGCTGCGTTGACGTAGTTGACCGATTCCTGGAGGATCGGGTTGAGGGCCCCTTTGAGGACAGCCGTCGTCAGCAGACGCGTTTCCGTATCGGCCAGTTCGCCCGTATATTCGACTTCGATTTCCTTCATCGGCGCATCGGCCAGGTAAACGGCTAAGTTGCCCATGCGTTCCATGAGGTCGAAATAAGGATGGATGACGTTGTAGACATTGGGCGGTACCGGGGCCATGTTGACAGCCGTCGCAACCGGTTCGCCCTTGAGGGCTTCCATGACGCCTTCAGCGACATCGATGGAAACGCCGATCTGAGCTTCTACTGTCGATGCGCCGAGGTGCGGCGTAATGACCACGTTGTCCATGCCCAGGAAGGGGTTGATGTCCTTGGTCAGCGGTTCCGTCGGGAAGACGTCGATAGCAGCGCCGGCGACATGGCCGCTCTTGAGGGCTTCCGCCAAGGCATAAATATCGAGGACAGCTCCGCGAGAGACGTTGATGACCCGAACGCCGTCTTTCATCTTGGCGATTTCTTCCTTGCCGATGAGGCCCCGCGTTTCCTTGGTCAGCGGCGTATGCATGGTGATGTAGTCCGACCGTTTGAGGAGGGTATCCAAGTCGACTTGTTCGACGCCGAGCTGTTTGAACCGTTCTTCCGGGATGTACGGGTCATAACCGATGGTCTTCATTTCCATAGCCTGCATGCGTTTGGCAATGCGCGAACCGATACGGCCGACGCCGATGATGCCGATAGTCTTGTTCTGGAGCTGGATGCCTGTAAAAGTCTTGCGGTCCCAGTTGCCGGCCATGAGCGAATTGTGGGCCTGCGGGATGTGGCGGGTGATGGCCATGATCATGGCACAGGTGTGTTCTGTGGCAGCCAGCGTATTGGAGGTCGGCGTATTGACGACGACGATGCCCCGGGACGTTGCGCTCTTCAAGTCGATGCTGTCGACGCCGACACCGGCACGGCCGACGACTTTCAATTTCGTAGCCGCTTCGATGACTTTTTCCGTAACGTGGGTCATGGAACGGGTGATGAGGCCGTCGTATTCGCCGATGCAGTCGATCAGGCCCTGTTCATCGAGGTTCTTCTTGACATCTACTTCATAACCGTTTTCGCGTAAGAGTTCTACGCCTTTCATCGATACGTCATCGCTGACTAAAATCTTCATGTTCTTTCTCCCCCTATTACTGACACATTAATGTTTCTTCTGGAATTGTTTCATAAAATCGGCCAAGGCCTGGCAGCCTTCTTCGGTGACGGCATTGTAAATGGACGCCCGGCAGCCGCCGATGGACCGATGGCCTTTGACACCGATGAGGTCGTGTTCGGCTGCTTCGGCGACGAACTGTGCTTCCAGTTCCTTCGTCGGCAAGTTGAAGGTGACATTCATCAGGCTGCGCGAATCCTGGCGGGCATGGCCGCGGTAGAAGCCGTGGCTGTCGTCGATGACGCCGTAGACAATGGCGGCTTTCTTCTGATTGCGTTCATACATGGCCTGCAATCCGCCGTGGTCGTCGAGCCAGTGAGCTACTTTATTGACGAAATAAATATTGAACACCGGCGGCGTATTGTATGTCGAATCGTGGTCGACATAGGTCTTATACTGCAGCATGAGCGGCAAATCGCGGCAGACCTTATTCAGCAGGTCGTCCTTGATGATGGCGACGACGACGCCGGCCGGACCGACGTTCTTCTGGACGCCGGCATAGATGAAATCGAAATTCTTCACATCTACCGGGCGGCTGAGGAAATCGCTGGACATATCACAGAACAAAGGAACGTCGAAAGACGGAAAATCATGCCATTCCGTCCCATGGATGGTATTGTTCGATGTCATGTAAATATAGTCCGTATCGGGCTTGACGACGAAGCTGTCTGCCTTGGGGATGTACGTAAAGTGATCGGCTTTACTCGAAGCGACTTCATAGGTTTCCCCGAAGAAGGAAGCCGCTTCCATGGCCTTGTTGGACCATACCCCGGTATTCAAATAACCGCCGCGTTTCTTGAGGAAATTGGCCGCGTGCATGACGAACTGCATACTGCCGCCGCCCTGGATGAAGACGATATGGTAATCGTCAGGAACAGTTAGGAGCTTCTTCAGCGTCGCCACCGTGTCGTCCTGCATTTCCTGATAGGCAGCACTGCGATGACTGATTTCGACGATGCTCATCCCCGTATGATTGAAATCGAGAAATTCGTCCTGCACTTCCTTGAGGACTTCCAAAGGCATTGCCGATGGGCCTGCATTGAAATTGTACACTCTCTTCATATTTCCACCTCTTACTATGAGAAGACCGCAGGGGAAGTCTTCTGCCATACCAATAAAAAAACTCCCGTCCCATCAAAGGGACGAGAGTCGATATTCCCGCGTTGCCACCCAACTTGCCTTTCGGCCAACTTGTACCGCTATATCGGGCGTACCCGTCAAATTCATCATTTGCAGCTCCAGAGCGGAACGCCTTACAGCCCTGCTACCTCGCACCACCCGGCAGCTCTCTGAAAGGACCCATAATTTGCTTCTCCTTCATCGCCTTCTGTAAAATTACGTCTATTATAAACACAAACGCCCTGCCTGTCAAGACAAATTTTAACAGGATCCTCCCCCAACAGCCGTAGGGGCGTACCCGTGGCGACCTCTACAGTCCGGCTACCCATTTCCTAAAAGCCAGCGTCGGCCAGTGGCATGACTCATTGGCTTTTCCGAAATTGCCCCAAGCGAGAGCCTGATTTCGCCTATGGAGGCATGTTGGATTGCGTCAGATTGCCCCGTTTCTCAAGGAAGACGCCCGCAAGGCGTAGCAGGGCTACGTCGAGGAATTGCTGACGCAGGCAGAGGCGTCAAGATGCAGTAAGATGGGCCTCCCTATATGGGGCGTCAGCATCTCAATTACATTTACTCCAACCGCAGTTTTTGCAGGTGTTGCAGCCGCCTTCAAAGACTAAGGGTTCTCCGCACTGCGGGCAGAGCATGCTTTCAGCGGTGACTTTCTTTTCGGCTTTCGGCCGGACCGGTGTCTTTTTGACCGGTGTATGGCCGCTGGCGACAGACGCCGTCTGATGCAGTTCTTTCTGGACTTCGTCGAACATATCCAGGAGGGCATTGCCGACTGCCATGGGGCAGCACGAACCGCGGCTTGTATCGCCGCGCGTCGCCCGACGTACTGAATAGGACGGGCAGTTACCTGTCGAATTGAGCTGATCGACGATGGTATAGAGGTCGATGCCGGCGCGGGCACTGATGGAAATCATGCGCGACAAGCCGATCATAAAGTTATTGCAGCCCCCTGTCGACCCTTTGCTGAGATACGTTTCCAGGAGGGCCCCCGTTTCCGGATCGAAAAAGGCCATGCAGTGCAGGCTGCCGCAGCCCGTAATGAGTTTCCGTTTCTTGCCGATGACATTGTCGTCGATGCTGACGATGTCACCGCGGTTCAAGCCTTCACCAGCCGTCGGCACGGGCTTTTCTTCTTCGTGCGTCGTCAAGATGCCGGCCCGCTTGCAGCCGTCGCGGAATAACGTCAGGCCCTTGCAGCCCTTTTCATAGGCCAGGAGGTACAGGGCTTCCGTGTCTTCAACAGTAAAGCTGTTGGGCACGTTGACCGTCGAGCTGATGGACGCATCGATGTGCTGCTGCCAGGCGGCCTGCATTTCGACGCGTTCATGGTAATCCAGGGTCAACGCCGTGACGAAGTATTCCGGCAGCTGGCTGTCGTCTTTGATATGGTGTTTCTTCATATACCGTTCGACAATAGGCGTATAGACTTTGTAATATACATCCGTCCCGTGAAGCGATTCCGTCTTGCGTTCATAGAAGTTCGCATAAATCGGTTCGATACCGCCGGAAATGCCGAGCATCGTCGACAAAGTCCCGGTCGGGGCGATGGTCAGGAGCTGGGAATTACGCATGCCATAGGCCTTGACCAAAGCGGCCGTAGCCTCGGTCGTATTGGCTTTGAAATAAGGTGTACTCATGATTTCATCAATATGGCATTTATCGAAGGCGCCGCGCTGGTGAGCCAGTTCCGCCGAAGCGGCAATAGCTGTATCGGCCATGGCAAAGCCAATATCGTGGCAGAAGGCGATGGCATCGGTGCTGCCGTAGGTCAGGCCCATCTGGATGAGCATGTCGCCGAGGCCCATGATGCCCAGGCCGATCTGGCGCCAGGCTTTGACGCTTTCCCGCTGTTCTTCCAAGGGATGCAGGGGCAGGCCTTCTTCGAGGACGTCATTCAAAGCCCGTACGGCGACGCGGACGCAGCGCTTGAACTCGTCGAAATCAAAGGTCGCATTGGGCGAAAAGGGGTTATTGACGAAATTGGCCAGGTTCATGCTGCCCAACAGGCAGGAGCCGCCGGCCGGCAAGGGTTCTTCTGCACAGGGATTGACACCGGCGAAGGAAAATTCCGGCGTATGAGCCAGGAGGTTCCAGGACTTGATGCGGTCCCAGAAAAGGGCACCCGGTTCGGCATAGTCCCAGTTCGTTTCCGCAACCAGGCGGAAGACGTCAGCCGCATTGACCAGGCTTTCGATGACCTGGCCCGTTTCCTGGCGCTTGAAGTGGAGGCGGAACTGTTTGTGTTCCTTGACAGCTTCCATAAATTCGTCGCTCAGGCGGATAGAAATATTGGCTTTCGTTACCTTATTGAGGTCCGTCTTGAGTTTAATGAAATCCAGCACATCCGGATGGGCGCAGTCAATGGAAATCATCAAGGCCCCGCGGCGGCCATTCTGGCCAATCAGTTCCGTAACCAGGGAATAGAGGGTCATGAAGGAAATGGAGCCGCTCGTTTCCTTGGCCGCATTGTTGATACGCGCCCCCTTCGGGCTGAGGCGGGAAATATCGATGCCGCAGCCGCCACCATAGCTGTAAGTCCGGGCTAATTTCCCGGCCCGGTCGAAGATGCTTTCGATGCTGTCTTCTGGCGGCGTCATGACGTAGCAGTTGGACAAGGTAATCTTCTTGCCTTCATATTCCAGCCCTCTGTTGGCCAGGATACGGCCGCCAAAGAGAAATTTCTTGGCTTTGATCAAAGCGGCGACTTCTTCATCGCCGCCGCTGATGCGGCTGATCCAGTGTTCAAAAGTTTCACTGTTATCGCAATATTTATTCTTCCAAATATCGAGGCCGAGCTGATTATCTGCACCGAGCCATTCTTGTTCGTTCATAATCTTCCTCCTCCACTGCACATAGCAAACGCATGACCGCCATCTACTATATATAGTAGATGGCGGTCATTTACTGTACTAATAATAGCAGGATGACGAGAAATAGTCAAGTATCGGAAATGCATAGTCCGACGCCTTCCTAGTCATTGTGGACATCCTTTTCTAAGAAATGGCTGACGACGCGCAGGTATTCTCTGCGGTCTGTCTCGATACCGACGGCATGAGGCGAGTCGGCAAAAATATAAAGTTCCTTTTTCGGGCTCGTACAATTATCGTAGAGGCTCTTGGCCGTCTTGACCGGTACCAGGGCATCCTCACTGCCGTGAAGGAAGAGGACAGGCATCTTCATCCGCTTCACAGCCTGAGCCGGTTCCAGGGAAGATACAGTCTTATGCGTATGGTAGAACATAGCCGCCTGGAAGAAGGGATCCAGGAGGTCATAGCTCCAGATAGCCCGTTTGTCCCCGGAAGCCTGCCATAACTTCTCCCGTCCCAGGGAAATGATGTTGCCATAAGAGCTGTCGGCTACGACGAAGGACAGGTCCTTGCCGTATTCACTGCCAGCATACAACAGGGCCATGGCTGCACCGAGGGAAACACCGTGCAGGCCGATGGTCATCTGTTCATCGCGGTTGCGCAGCCACTGGCACCACATGGCCAGGTCATCGATTTCGCGGATGCCCCATTCCGTGTGGGCACCTTCACTTTCCCCGTGGCCCCGCAGGTCGATGAGCAGGATATTATAGCCCAGGCGGCGATACACTTCCATATACGGCAGGCACATGGAGCGGTTCTGGTACAAGCCGTGGATGAGGATGACCGTCTTATGGGAATCATGGCGGTTCTCAATATATGTCCCGCGAAGTATCGTCCCGTCCTGGCCGTTGACCCGGACCGGTTCCCAGCCCCGTTCCTTTTCCCACTGCCGGACCGTAGACACGTCGCGGCTGTGGTTCTCGATACCCAGGAGCTGGTCCCAGGGCGCATCATAAAATTCTTCATAAGCCATGTTGCCAATGTAAGCCCCGATGCCGCCTAAAACAATGGCCAGGCAGACCAGGAACAAAAGCAGGCGCTTCAAGAATCGTTTTATCATCGTGATTTACAGCTTCCTGTCCCGGCTGGCTTCTACTTTGTCCTGCATGGCAGCCAAAGGCGTCCCGCCGGCAGCTTCAATGGCTGTGATGACAGCGCCTTCGACAAAGGGGCAGTCCAGCAGCTGGATTTTCCGGTCCTCCAGGCTTTCGACGACCATTTCCGCCGTCATGACGGCGCTGCCCATATCCATGATGCAGGCGACGCCATCACCCTGGTCGACGGCTTCCACAGCCGCCATAATCTTTTCAAAGCTCGTTCCCAAACTGCCGTCTTCCAATCCGCCGGCAGCCGCAAGAGGCGCATCAGGCGCCATCATGCGGGCCAGTTCAACGGCCCCTTCAGCCGCTTTCTGGCTGTGGGAAATCAATACGATTCCTACCATCTTTTCTTTCACTCCTAAAAATCAAGCCATCTCCGCCAGGACCTGCAGCAAGTAGAGCGACGACGTAGCACCCGGATCCTGATGGCCCAAGCTGCGTTCACCCAAATAGCTGGCACGCCCTTTGGTCGCGATAATGGTCTTCGTGTATTCTACACCTTTTTCTGCAGCCGCTGCTGCGTCCTGCAAGGCTTCTTTCAATGATTTGCCGGCAGCCACTTCATCCTGCATGACCTTCAGCGCCGGGCACAGTGCATCGAGCATGGTCTTTTCGCCTTCCGTCGCTTTGCCGCGCATCTTGATGCCGTCGACAGCCGCTTCCATAGCTTTGACGAAAGCCGGGCCATCCAGCTCGGTCAGGCCCTTGCAGGCCATGCCGGCTTTCATGAAGGCCGTCCCGTAGAGCGGTCCCGATGCGCCGCCGACAGTCGACACGAGCTGCATGCCGACGCCTTTGAGCAGGGCGCCTATATCACCGCCCGCCAGAGACGGTAATTTCTTTTCGACAGCTTCAAAGCCGCGGGCCAGATTGATGCCGTGGTCGCCGTCACCGATTTCGTTGTCGAGCTGGGTCAAATAATCTTTTTCTGCTTCGATTTTCTTAGCCATCCCTTCGATAATGGCTGCCATCTGCTTCGTATCCAATGAACTCATCCCCTCTTATTTTTTCCAGGCCAGCGTATCAGCCGGTGCGTCATAGAGCCCTTTCAGTTCGTCATCCAGGCGCAGGAGAGTGATCGAGAAGCCGGCCATTTCGATGGACGTCATGTAGTTGCCGACCATCGTATCGTATACGGCAATGCCTTGTTCCTTGAGATAATCCTGTACGAAATTGTTGACGATGTACAGTTCCATGAGCGGTGTGCCGCCCATGCCGTTGATGAGGACGACAACTTCATGGCCCTTGTAATCGAGGTCAGCTAAGATCTGGTCTACGAGCATCTTGGCGATTTCATTGGCCGGACGGAGTTTTTCACGATGTGTCCCCGGTTCACCGTGGATGCCGATGCCGATTTCCATTTCATCATCAGCCAGTTCAAAGCCCGGTTTTCCAGCAGCCGGGACCGTGCAAGGTTCAATGGCCATCCCCATGGAGCGGACATTGGCGATGACCTTTTCAGCGACGGCTTTGACTTCCGGCAGTTCGGCCCCTTGTTCCGCTTTGGCCCCGGCGATCTTATGGACGAAGATCGTACCGGCTACACCGCGGCGGCCTGTCGTATACAAGCTGTCCCGGACGGCTACGTCATCATTGACGACGACATAATCGGCCTTGATATCTTCATCAGCTGCCATTTCGATAGCCATTTCAAAATTCATGACGTCGCCGGTATAATTCTTGACGACGCAGAGGACACCTTTATCCGTAGCCACAGCTTTGATGCCTTCCAGGACCTGGTCCGGTGTCGGTGACGTGAATACCGTACCGGCTACGGCGCAGTCGAGCATCCCCGTGCCGACATAGCCGGCATGAGCCGGTTCATGACCGCTGCCGCCGCCGCTGACCAGGGCGACTTTGCCTTCCTTCTTATCGGCCCGGACGACGATGGTCCCATAGTCGAGCTTGCGCAATTTCTTCGGTGCCGATTTGACCAGGCCCTGGATCATTTCCTCTTCGACATTGTTAACGTCATTGACAATTTTTTTCATGATAACCCCTTCTTTCCAGATATAGTCAAAAGGGGCTGTCGCACGTGCGACAGTCCCTTTTTAAGTTTGAAGTTGAAAGTTTGATGTTTAATGTAGATGGGTTTAAATTTTCCCCCATTACCTCAAACGTCAAACATCGAACCCCAAACATTCAACCAAGGATAACCAGATAAGATGGTCGAAAACTTCGTGCGATGTTCACTTAAGTATAGCAAGAAACAAGGGGAAAATCAATTCTCTTCCCGCAGGACGACGCGGTCGCAGGAATCCGTTTCCTTTAATTGTACCGACACGTCTTCTTTGCGCGATGTTGGCACATTCTTGCCGACATAATCGGCGCGGATCGGCAGTTCCCGATGGCCCCGGTCGACGAGGACTGCCAGTTCGATGAACTGGGGCCGCCCCAATTCCATGATGGCGTTGAGGGCCGACCGGACAGTCCGCCCCGTGAATAAGACGTCATCGACTAAAACGACGGTCTTGCCATCGGCATCGAATTTCCCGGCGTCGCTGACGGCAATGGGACTCTTGCGGTCGTCATCGCGATAGGCCGAAATATCGAGATCATAGACGGGGACATGCCGGCCTTCGATGGCTGCCAGTTCCCGTCCCAGCCGCTGGGCCAGGGGGACGCCGCGCGTATGGATGCCGACGAGGACCGTCTTGTCCAATCCTTTATTGCGTTCGATAATTTCATGGGCAATGCGGCGGATAGCCCGGCCGATTGCTTTTTCGTCCATGAGCAGTGTCTTTTCTTTCCACATATGACTCACCACCTGTCAGTCTTTCTCTTCCGCCCGTTTGAGGCAGGCCAGGAAATCAGCCGGTGCCGGCGCTTCAAAATGCATGGCCTTCCCCGTAATGGGATGGACCAGGTCGAGGCAGTGCGAATGAAGGGCCTGGCCTTCGATGGGGAAATCATCCTTCTTGTAGCCATATAAGGGATCATTGACGACGGGATGATGGATATAAGCCATGTGGACGCGGATCTGATGAGTCCGGCCCGTTTCCAGTTTACATTCGACCCAGGTATAATCGCCGTAGCGTTTCAATACTTTGAAGTGGGTCACGGCTTCGCGGCCGCCTTTAAAGGTGACAGCCATCTTGATCCGGTCCTTAGGGTGGCGGCCAATCGGAGCATCGACGATACCCCGTTCTTCCGAAATATTGCCGTGGACCAAAGCCCAGTACGTGCGGTGTGCCGAATGGGCCTTGATCTGTTCCGCCAGCCCTTTATGAGCTTCATCGGTCTTGGCAGCGACCATGACGCCTGACGTATCTTTGTCCAGGCGATGGACGATGCCCGGACGGATAACGCCGTTGATGCCTGACAATTCCCCCTGGCAGTGATAGAGCAGGGCATTGACCAAAGTCCCGTCGGGATTGCCGGCTGCCGGATGGACGACCATGCCGCGGGCCTTATTGATGACGATGATGTCTTTATCTTCATAGACGATATCCAAGGGGATATCCTGAGGGACGACCTTGTATTCCTCCTGCACTTCGATGACAGCCTTTACCTGGTCGCCTTCGTTGAGACGGCGGTTGGCTTTGGCGTTCTTTCCATTGACTGTGACTCCCTGGCGCTGAATGAGCTGCTGGGCATAACTGCGTGAAATATCCAGGGCCGATGTCAGATAGACATCCAGGCGCTTGCCCTGTTCCTGTTCTGTGACAATTAAATTCTTTTCTTCCATGTCTTCATCCTCATTTATCTGAAATATGGGTCCAACTATACCATAACAAAAGAACGACGCCGACAACAATGCCGATATCAGCGACATTGAAGACGGGCCAGATACGAAAATCGAAGAAATCTGTGACGGCCCCGCGGAACGTCCGATCCAGCGCATTTCCCAGGGCACCGCCTAAAAGCAGGCCGGATCCGCCATAGACCCAGGGGTTCGCCGGCAGCTGCTTGCGGAACAGGCCATACAGCAGGAATAAGACCAGGGCTATGACTAAAAAGAACCACTGCTGATTTTCCAGGATTCCAAAAGCAGCACCGCGATTCAAAATATAAGTAATATGAAAAAATCCCGGAATGACCGGAATGGATTCATGAAGGACCATGTCCTGTTGTACCGCCAGCTTGGTGAGCTGATCGACAACGGTCACGGCCAGGGCAATGCCTAACACATACAAAGCAAATTCCTCCTATTATGTATCTTACAGTGCTTTTATCCTATCACAGAAGCGAGGAAAGTTCAACAAAAAAAAGGCTGCCGCACAATAGCCGAAGCCTTATGCGACAACCTTTTGCCGAAGCAATTATTCAGCGGAAATAGCGCCTGTAGGACAAGCGGATTCGCAAGCACCGCAGTCGATGCAGGAATCAGTTACAACGTATTTCGTTTCGCCTTCTTCGATGGCACCGGTCGGGCAAGTGCTAGCGCAAGCGCCGCATTTTACGCATTCGTCGGAAATAACATGCATGGTTTTCACCTCCAAACATCAAGCCTTCGGGGGAATCCCCCTTCGTTCTTCCTCATTATTACACGAATAGACAGACTTGTCAATGAATACCGAATGAGTAAAGATATAGGTATTTCCTAGGTTTTTCAGATTATTAAAAAAATTTTTTCAAGTTTCACCAGAATCATTTGATACAGAAACAGAAAAAAGCCGGCGAGGGGAGCCGGCTTTCTCTTTTTGCAAGATATCATCGGGGGAAGACAATATCTCAGCAGTTGAAGAAAATAAGATAGGGGTGTTCGAGGGGTATATGAACAACTTACCTCTTCAACGTCTCGTAGATGATCTGTTCTACATATACTATAATAGCAGGTTCTGGCAAAAAGTAAATCCCTAAAGATTAAAAATAGATTAAATTTTCGTGATATTTTTGTAACAATAACGGACTGACCAGTACAAAAAAGAGGAGTTATACGTTATAATGGTATGTATATGGCTTAGCGTGTGCAAATTCTTCTCATGGGAGGTTGTTACATGAACGAAAATACACACATCTTAATCGTCGAAGACGAAAAACAAATCGCCCGTTTCCTGCAAATGGAATTGGAACATGAAGGCTACATCTGCAGCATCGAATACAACGGAGCCGCTGCCCTGGACCGCATCGGTCAGGAGCACTTCGACCTCATCCTGCTGGACATCATGCTGCCCGACGTCGATGGCCTGACCATCTGCAAGCGAACTCGGGAATTATCGAATATCCCGATCATGATGCTGTCGGCCAAAGACGACATCGAAACGAAGGTCGTCAGCCTGGACATCGGCGCCAATGACTATCTGACCAAACCCTTCAACAGCAAGGAACTCTTTGCCCGGATCCGCGTACTCCTGCGGGAACGCCATCAGTTAGCGGACCAGGGAAATTTTCTCCAGCTGAATGACCTCACCTTATTTCTCGACCGCCATGAAGTCATGAAGGGTACGAAGAAAATAAAACTGACGAAAAAAGAATTTGAGCTCCTCGCTTATTTAGTCCGGAACAAGAATATCGTCCTCTCACGGTCGCGCATTGTCGAAGAAGTTTGGGGCTATGATTACATCGGCGATACGAATATCGTCGACGTCTATATCCGTTACCTGCGCAGCAAGCTGGGACCGAATGGGCGCACCTATATCCGTACGGTCCGTGGAGTCGGTTATGTGGCAGAAGATTAATCATTGGCTGACACAGCATCTACTCATCGCTCCCCTGCCCATTTTTGCCAAAATGGTCCTGCTCTATTCATCCATCGTCTTTTTCATTCTCCTCACCGTATCCGTCGTAACCATTACCAGCGTCCACTATATCATGAACGACTCCCTGCGCGACGAACTGAAATCCCGCGCCGCAGCAGCGGTCCACTATCTGGATGACTATGGAAAAGTCGATACGACCATTTTCGTCCGCGCCAATGTACCGCCGTCGATGAATTTACAGATTTACGACGGAGCAGGCCATCTCATCGTCGACAACGGACCGACCCATGCCGTCCGCAAGATGAGCGACCGCTATATCGACGACGCCATCAGCAACCCGCAGAAAAATCCGCTGCCGGCGGCAGTCCAAGGCAACGAATCGTCTGAATTCTCATATTACCGGATCTGGACCAGCAAAGATGGAAAAAATTATTATCTGCGCTTTTCCCAGCGGCCTGACAAAGAAACGGGCTTTGTATCGCTCTTATCGAAACAGCTCCTGGCCTCGGTCCTCATCAGCCTGATTCTGACCATCTTCACGGGCATGTACCTCATGAAGAAATCCCTGGCGCCCTTGCAGGTCATCAACGATACGGTCAAGACCATCGAAGTCAATCGCCTGGACAACCGTATCGCCTTGTCCGATGACAAGAACGAGCTCCACGAACTAGCCGTCAGCATCAACCAGGCCCTGGACCGCATCGAATACGGCTATAAGCAGCAGCAGCAGTTCATCAGCGACGCCTCTCATGAATTGCGGACGCCGATTACGGTCATTGCCGGGTATGCTGATCTCCTGTGCCGCTGGGGCAAAGAGGACCCGGCAGTCCTCAACGAAAGTCTGGCAGCCATCAAATCGGAAACAGACTATATGAAACAGCTCATCGAACGCCTGCTTTTTTTCGCCCGTTCCAATAACGGCACGCTGATCAAGCATTTTACCGATATCAATACGGCTGACCTTTTGCAGGAAGTATACAGCGAAATCAGCCTCATCGATAAGGAACACCATATCCGGCTCAGCCAGAATGACCAGGCCCTCATCACAGCCGAACCAGGCAGTGTCAAACAGATGCTGCGCATCTTCATCGACAATGCCCTGAAATATACGCCAGCCGGCGGTACAGTCACCTTATCATGCCAGGCAGATGACCAGACCGTCCGCTACATCATCAGTGATACGGGCATCGGCATCCCGAAAGAAGACCTGGAACGGGTTTTTGAACGCTTCTATCGCGTCGATTCATCCCGCACCAAAGACACCGGCGGATCCGGCCTGGGCCTGTCCATCGCTAAATACATTGCCAAAGCCAATAACGCTAAACTGGGATTGGACAGCACTCTCCATAAAGGAACCACCGTCACCGCCATCTTCCAGCGGACTGTATCGTAGAGGACGCCCAAAGGGCGTCCCGCTGTGAATCGTGGGTATGACCATTCTGGGATATGGGGCTTTTTTCACGCATCACCTGTCATGAATAGCGTGTACACCATCATTCCGGACGGGCGCCCCACGTGGGCGCCCTTACAAAACATGGAATATCAGGTCCAATTGTAGGGGCTTGCACGTGGCAAGCCCGCTATGGTTATGTGAACATAATGCATGCTGATATATGTGTATGTTTTCATGCATTACGTGTACACCATCGTTTCAGGCGGGCCGCCTTACCAGGTCGGCCCCTACGAATCCAGGGAACCCGGGTCGGATAGGAAGCCGCTTATTCCCCACAAGCCACGAGCCACATCTTGTTATCTTCTCCTGGATACCGTATAATAGAAATATTAACGAAAGGAGAATTCTATGTTCGATTTTAATATACTTTCTATTATCGCAGGCCTTCCGGGCCTGCTCATTGCCATGGTCGTCCATGAATACGCTCATGCCCAGGTAGCGGACTGGATGGGCGACGATACGCCGCGTATGACTGGGCGGCTGACGTTGAATCCCGTTGCCCATATCGATCCGGTCGGGTTAATTATGCTCCTCGTGGCGCAGTTCGGCTGGGCCAAGCCGGTCATGATCAATCCGGGGAACTTCCGCAACTGGCGGAAAGGGGAAATCTGTGTATCCCTGGCCGGGCCCATGTCCAATCTCCTCATGGCCTTCCTGGCCCTAGTCGTCGAAGTCATTTTCGTCAAGGCCCATCTCTTTACGACGACAGCCCTGCCCATGGTCCTTCACCTCATTGTCTTGTACAATGTCAACTTTGCCATTTTCAACATGCTTCCCTTGCCGCCCCTCGACGGTTCGCGGGTCCTCATGTGCTTTTTGCCGACGTCGTGGAATTATAAGCTGGCCAGCCTGGAACGCTACAGCTTCCTCATCCTCATCGCCTTGATGATGACGCCGTTCTTCACGTATATCCTCATTCCCTTGCAGCGCCTGGTCTTCGCGCTGTTCAGCTTGATCCTGGCACCGTTTTTATAAAGGAGGCGCGTTTCTATGATGTACAAAAAAGTAATGGCTTCGGCCTTGTTGTGGGCAGCCTTGACAGCTTCGGCCGGTGCTTTTGATTATAATCAGTCTGTCGATGAAATCGCGGAAAGCCCGCTTACGGCCTATCAGACAGTCTATCTCGGCATGCCCCGGGCCGATTTCGATGCCAATTTCTCCATCCTGCCGGACTGGACGTTTTACGGCAGCTCCGTGTCCTTTACGGAACGGGCCGAACGGACGTCGGTCGTCAAGAACGTATCGGTCACGGAAGGCATTGAAATCTTTTCGGCCGACACGTCGGCCAAGGGCAAGGTCCTGGCTTTCGACAATTACTTCAAGACGACCGACAAGGCGACGGCCAAGAGTATTTATTCCCGCCTGGTCGCCACGATTTATTCCAATATGGAAAATTTCCCGGTCAAACAGACCAGCAAAGAAGTGGAATGGACCCAGGATGACGTATCGATTACCGTCGCTTTTGACGGCCAAAAGGACAGCGACGGGAACTATATCGTCTATATCCGGCGCTACAACAACAAGATATTGAAGTAACCTCTTTATTGATAACCATATTGACAACGAACATAAGACCGTATATAATGAGAATGTAAACAATTTTACCTTTTGACTTTTAGCTTCTTGATAAGGAGTTGATTTTATGAATCGCGTAAAAACGGTATTCCTCATGACGGCCCTGGCCGGTATCCTCATGGCCATCGGCGGCCTTATCGGCGGCCGCAGCGGCGTCATGGTCATGTTCCTCATCGCTACGGGCATGAACTTCATTTCCTACTGGTTCAGTGATTCCATGGTCCTTAAAGCCTATCGGGCGCAGGAAGTTGGGGAAGACCATTACCTGTACCGTATTGTTGCCGACCTGGCTCAGCGGGCGGAACTGCCCATGCCGAAAGTTTACATCATCCCGACGGAGGTACCCAATGCCTTTGCTACGGGTCGAAGCCCCTCCCATGCCGCCGTTGCGGCAACTGCCGGAATTTTGGATCTTCTCGACGAAGATGAAATCCGCGGCGTCCTGGCCCATGAAATGAGCCATATCCTGCATCGGGATATCCTCATCAGTACCATCGTCGCCACGTTTGCCAGTGCCATCGGCATGATCGCCAACATTGCCCAGTGGGCCGCCATCTTCGGCGGCGGCCGCGATGATGATGGCGACGGCAATCCCATCGCCCTCTTGGTGACGGCTATCGTCGCGCCCCTGGCCGCTTCTGTCATCCAGCTCGGCATCTCCCGGACAAGGGAATACATGGCCGATGAAGAAGGGGGACGCATGATCGATGACCCCATCGCCCTGGCCCGGGCCTTAGCGAAAATCGACAACTACGCCCATCATTACGCCCTGCCCGGCGCGACCAAGGCGACGGCCCACATGTGCATCATCAATCCCTTCGCCGGTGCCGGCAGTGCCATTGCCAACCTGTTCAGCACCCATCCGCCGACAGAACAGCGCATCGAACGCTTGGAAGAACTGGACAAAGAATTACATGATTAATGTTTTACCGTAGGGGCCGTCCTAAAAGGCGGCCCGCCTGCTTCCTTTATCATGGCGAGTCGCCCTTGGGGCGCCCCCTACAGAAAAAAGGCTTGTCGCACATGCGACAAGCCTTTTTCTATTGCATTTTCCGTCAGACAAGATATAATAAAACCATTGCAATAGAAATGAAACAGGTGAGGGGGAAGCTGGTTGGCACAGTACATCATGCTGCAGGGGACGAGTTCTCATGTCGGCAAGAGCATCATTACGACGGCGTTGTGCCGTATTTTCTTACAAGACGGGAAGAAAGTCGTGCCTTTCAAGGCTCAGAATATGGCCCTAAAT
>OLWW01000612.1_pt1 | contig 19183 bp, 13 predicted proteins | sample 1673991 | NCBI WGS metagenome assembly OLWW01 (sample SAMEA103958136, study PRJEB25191) | human gut metagenome
TACGAGGTTAAACCTCTCCGGCCCATTCGGGCCACCTCTCCTAGCAGGAGAGGCTTACGAAGCCTTCGTGCGGCCTCCCCTCACTCGCCCATGACGGCGATGGTTTCGGGGACGATGAAGTCCGCTTCGGTGCAGGCTCGGATATCTTCTACGGTATAGCCCGGGGCCAGTTCCCGCAGGACCAGGCCTTGCGGTGTGACTTCAAAGTAGCAGCGTTCGGTCACGATGTCGGTCACGCAACGGGCTCCCGTCAGGGGCAGCGTGCATTTCTTCAGTATCTTGGAATGGCCGCTCTTTTCGCAATGGTCCGTGGCGACGATGATTTTCTTGACACCGGCACAGAGGTCCATGGCCCCGCCCATACCGGGCACGAATTTCCCGGGGATGGTCCAGTTGGCGATATTCCCTTCCTGGTCGACTTGCAGCGTCCCCAAGACAGTCGCGTCAATATGACCGCCGCGGATGAAAGCGAAGGACGTTTCGTGGTCGTAGACACTGCCGCCGGTAATGACCGAAGCCGGCTGGCCGCCAGCATCGATGACGTCGATATCGACATGATTCCAGTCCGGCGACGGGCCGCTGCCAACGGTGCCGATTTCAGCTTCCAGCCAGAGGGATACGCCTTCGGGCAGATAGTTGACGCACATCAGGGGCAGGCCGATCCCTAAGTTGACGAAGTCCCCATTTTTGAAGAATTGGGCACAACGCCAGGCAATCAAAGCTCTTCCTTTCCGTTCAACCATGACCTCATCCCCTTTCCTGCCGTTCCCGCGCCTTGGCTTCGGCACGGGCCCTGGCCTTTTTCCACATCGGGCAGATAAACCGTTTTTCGCCCTGCCGTTCATAGACCATGTCGACGACAGGAGCCGGGATGGCGATTTCTTCCGGCAAGAGCTGGCCGACGGGGACGATTTCTTCGACTTCGGCGGCGACGAAATCAGCCGCATAAGCGATGGTACTGTTCGTCGCCCGCGAATTCATGCGGAAATAGAGGTTCCCTGCCGTATCGGCTTTGGTCGCCTTGACCAGGGCTACGTCGGCATGGAGCGGTAATTCCAGGAGATATTCCTTCCCATCGATGACCAGCTTCTGTTTCCCTTCTTCGACACTCGTACCGACACCGGTCGGCGTCAGGACGCCGCCCAGGCCGGCACCGCCGCAGCGCACGCGTTCGGCCCAGGTCCCCTGGGGGACGAATTCGACGGCCAGTTCACCGGCCAGCATCTGTTTCAGCGCTTCCGGATTGAGGCCGATATGCGTCGTAACGATGGACGACACGCGATGAGCCACGATCAGCTTGCCTACGCCCTGGCCGGGATAGCCGGCCGATACGGCGATGGCTTTGATATCCTTGACGCCTTTTTCCAGCATGCCGTCGATGATTTCATCAGCCGCGAATTGGCCATGCCAGTCACCGAACATGATGGTCTGTCCGTCATGGATATGCTCCAGGATATCTTGGAGAGAAAATACCTTCGATAACACCGTACTCACTCCCTTTCAGAGGACAGCCTTACTGGCCGGTAAAATGGGGACGCCGTTTTTCCATGAACGCGCAGACGCCTTCGGCAAAGTCCTGGGTCCGGGCACATTCACGCTGGCACGGGACTTCGATGTTTTCCAGGTAGTGCTGATATTCAGCAAAAGCAGCGGCATAAATCTGGCGCTTGATGTTCTTATAGGAAATAATCGGTCCGGCAGCCAGTTTCTTGGCAAATTTCATCGTTTCTTCATCGAGGGCATCGTTGGGCACAATGCGGTAGACAATGCCCAGATCCTTGGCTTCCTGTGCGCTCACAGGGCGTCCGGTAGCGCAGATGTCCATGGCCCGTTTCGGCCCCAGCTGTTTGACCAGGAGATAGGAACCGCCCGTATCGGGGACCAGGCCCAGATTGACGAAGGCCATGATGAACTTGGCGTTTTCACTGCAAATGATGAAATCCGCCGTCAAGGCCAGACTGGCACCGGCACCGGCCGCAGCCCCGCTGACCGAGGCGATGACCATCTTGCTCATCTTCTTCAGGCCATCCGTGACCTTGCCGACCTTGCCGATAAGGCCGTCCATATTGACATCGCCGCCGGCCTTGATGAGCTGGTAGAAGTAGCCGATATCGCCGCCGGCCGAAAAAGCACGGGGCAGCCCTTTGAAGACGACGACCTTTACCGATTCATCCGCTTCAGCCGCCTGGACGACATAAAGGAGTTCATCGGCCATTTCTTCATCGATGGCATTGAGGTTCTTCGGATAATCGAGCTGAACGACAGCGATGCCATCTTCAACGGTATAATGTAACTTGTTGAGTTTCATATGAATCCCTCCCCATTATTATAACAAAAACGAATGAATATCTTTCTTTATAATCATATTATATCATAGGTTCCAGAAAAAAGCCTATACCAGAAAGGCATAAAAAAGGGCTTGTCGCACGACGACAAGCCCTTTAAAGTTGTTAGTGGCTAGCAGTTAGTTGTTAGCGGATGGCTTTAAATTTGAAGGTTTTCTCTGCAAACTACAAACTCTGTGCTACAAACTATAAAGTAAACGGGGCCTCTCATGATGGCAGAAACCTTCATGCGACAGCCCCTTTTTTTAGTGGCTCGTGGTTCGTGGTTCGTAGGGGCCGTCCCAAAGGGCGGCCCGCCTGAAATAATGATGCCCACGTTATACATGACGGGTGATGTATAAAAACATCCCCCTACGAGGTTAAACCTCTCCGGCCCATTCGGGCCACCTCTCCTAGCAGGAGAGGCTAAACACCTTCCATCCGCTAGCCCCTAACAGCTAGCTGCTAACTGCTAAAAAAAAGGCTGCCGCACGTGCGACAACCCTTTTTTATCAATCTACGCAATACTGACAGAAGATGCCGCGGAGGTCGAAGCGGCGGCTTTCTTTTTCCTGACGAGCCGTTTCTTTCGGCTGGCCCATGGAAGCGACGAGTTCCTGGCCGCGGCAGTAGATGCCTTCGCCGTTGGCAGCGCCGCTGATGGGCAGGGGCATCATGGTGTTGATCATATCATCAAAAGTAAAGTGTTTATCCATTTGAAAAGCCTCCTCTGAAGATGCTCAAGTTTTTATTATCTTGCTTGAGCATAAGTTTACGCTTTTCAATGCCTTTTTGTCAATGCTAATCACGAATTACTTTTGCATTTTATCCATTCAATATTAGAATCGTTCTACGCTTTATTCAATACCTTATGGACCAAAGCGCTGACGGCCATCAGGATGACGACGACAGGGACGGTGATGCCCACGGGCGTATCGACATTGAGCAGGAAGCGGTACAGGGCGACGCCCAAAACCCAGAGGACGAGGTTGAGCCAGTTGACGCTGTCTGCTGTATGGTCCTGCTTGAGGATGAAGAAGTCCGACAAGAGGATGGCCGTCATCGGCGCAAAGACGGAACCGATGAGGTAGAGGAAATCCTGGAACTGGTCCGGTGCGGCGAAGATGGCCAGCAGGACGCCCAGGACCGTCGCGATAAGCGCTAAAATCTTATCCGATACCTTCGGGACCAGGCTCTGGCAGCTGACGCCGGCCGAAAAGGCATCGAGGAAGGTCGTCGTGACCGTCGACAAGAGGACGACGAGAATCCCGGCGACGCCCAGGCCGGCCTGGACCATGATGGCCGCAATGTCATCCTGGCCGGTGAACAGGGCCGCGCCCATGCCGATGAGGAACATCCACGAGCTGGCGATGAAATAGGCACTGCAGCTGGCCGCCGTAGCCAGGCCCGGCTTTTCAGCTGTCCGCGTATAGTCCGAAATAATGGGCAGCCACGACAGCGGCATGGCGACAGCCAGTTCGACGGCGCCGCCAAAGGTGAGGTCGCCAGCCGGTACCTGCGGCGCCCCGCCTTTGAAGACGACCAGGCTGAGGACAATCGTCAAGATGAACAGGGCCGCCATGACGACGACGTTGACCTTGCTGAGGTTCTTCAGTCCCATGACGATCCACACGGCGATGAAGGCGCCGATAATGAGGCTCCACCAGGACACGCCGATGGCGGCGATGGTATTGGCAGCCAAAGCGGCACTGGCGACCATGACCGCCGTCCAGCCGACGAGCTGGATGACATTCAGGCCGGCAAAGAGCTTGGCCCCCTGGGTCCCGAAGGAAATGCGGACCGTTTCCATGGCACTGCCGCCCGTCCGGCCTCCGATGAGGCCGGCCAGGTACATGACGACACCGCCGATGAGATGGCCCAGGATGATAGCCGCAAAGGCTTTGGCAAAGCCCAGCGGCGCCAGGAGCATACCCGTCAGGATTTCGGCGATGGAAATGCCGGCGCCGAACCATAACAGGCCGTTGGAAAAGACAGACGTCTTACGTTCATTCATAATAAAATACCAACCTTTCTTTTATAATGCTACATCAGTATAACACATTCTCCGGGAAAACCCTACGTACACAACATCTTTGTTACAATTCCAACTCACTTTACTAAGAAAAAATGGCTTTACCTTTATTGCTATAAAATGACATGCTATACTTAATGAATCAATGATAACTATACCTACTTATTTAACATCATGACTGGAGTGATACCATGCAAATTGACAAGCGCCTGAAAATCGTCATTGCCGCTGTCATCGTGGCTGCCTGTGCCTTTGGCGGCTATAAATACTATGAATCCCATCAAGCCGCAAAACAATCCAAGGCCATCGAAACAGCCGATGTCGTCCGCAAAGACCTGCGTTCGACCGTTTCCGCCACAGGGACCATCAGCCCTGTCGATTCCGTCGAAGTCTCGCCGAAGATCACGGCCCGCATCAGCCAGGTCCTGGTCAAAGAAAATGACCGGGTCACAGCCGGCCAGACCGTAGCCGTCCTCGACGGCAAAGATTATGAAGCCAAACGCGACCAGGCCCAGTATAAGGTCACCAACACCAAAGTCGAATACGACCGGGCCCAGCAGCTCTATAACCTCGGTGCCGGCACCAAACAGGCCCTGGATACGGCGAAATTCAACTATGACACTGCCGTCAGTACTTTGACGGAAGCCGAATCGGACGTTGCCGAAACGGTCATCACGGCGCCCATGGACGGCGTCGTCGTCGGCGAACCGAAGACTGTCGGCACCATGGCCGTCCAGGGTAACAGCAACCCGACGGTCATCATGCGCATTGCCGACACGTCGACGAAGCAGATTCTGGCCAAAGTCGATGAAACGGATATCGGCAAGATCAAGCTCGGCCAGGATGCGACCTTCACTGTTGACGCCTTTACAGACCGGACTTTCACGGCCCACGTCTCGAAAATCGCCAAGACTGACACGAGCAACACATGGGACACGAATGGCACGAGTTCGACGTCAAGCTCCTCATCAAGTTCCTCGGCCAGCGTCATCTACTACTACGTCACCCTCGACGTCGACGACCCGGATGACGTCCTGAAACTGGGCATGACGGCCCGCGTCGACATTACGACCTCGCAAAAAGATGACGCCCTCGTCGTACCCATCGCCGCCTTGAAGACCAACGACTCCGGCTCTTACGTCATCCGCGTCGATGCCAATGGCCAGACGGAACAAGTACCGGTCACGACGGGCATCTACAGCGATGAATACGTGGAAATCCTTTCGGGCCTGACCCAGGGCGACAAGGTTTCCATCGCCTATACGGCCTCCAGCAAGTCGTCGTCCTCGTCGAACAGCAATAGACGCCAGGGCCCGCCGCCCATGTAAGGGGGCCTCGCCATGAAGCATGTCATCGAATTGAAAGATATCAAAAAGATTTACCACATCGGCGGTGAAGACTTCGCCGCTCTGGCCGGCATTACCTTAAACATCGAAGAAGGCGAATTTGCCGCTCTCATGGGGCCATCGGGCTCAGGGAAATCGACGCTCATGAACATCCTGGGCTGCCTGGACCGGCCGACGTCGGGTTCGTATAAGCTCGGCGGCAAGGAAGTCGCCCACCTCGGCGACGATGAACTGGCCGTCGTCCGCAACCAGCACATTGGCTTCGTCTTCCAGAACTTCAACCTCTTGTCCCGCATCTCCGCCCTGGACAATGTCGCCCTGCCCCTGGTCTACGCCGGTGTCGGCCGCAGGGAACGGACGGAACGGGCCATGGAAAAGCTGAAATCCGTCGGCCTGGAAACGTGGGCCCACCACAAGCCCAACGAACTGTCCGGCGGCCAGCGCCAGCGCGTCGCCATCGCCCGGGCCCTGGTCAATAACCCGCATATCATCATGGCCGACGAACCGACGGGCAACTTGGATACGAAATCGACGAAAGACATCATGCGCCTTTTCGAAGCGCTCCACGAAGAGCACAAGACGATCATCCTGGTCACGCATGAACCGGAAATCGCCGCCTGTGCCAACCGCCAGCTCCTGCTCTCAGACGGCAGGATCACAAAAGACGCCGGAAAGGGGGTCGTCATGGATGTTATTTAGTGAAAGCGTGCAGATCGCCATTACGGCCCTGCTGTCCAATAAACTGCGCTCCATCCTGACCATGCTGGGCATCATCATCGGCGTCGGCGCCGTCATCGCCATGATTTCCATCGGCATGGGCGTCAAGCAGAACGTCACCAACTCCATCGCCAGCCTGGGCAGCAATATGCTCATCGTTTCGCCAGGCTCGACCAATCACGGCGGCGTCCGTTCGGCAGCCGGTTCGAGCCAGAAATTGAAATACGACGACGCCGTAGCCATCAAGAATAAAATAAAGAACATCGACTACGTATCGCCGACAGTCAACAGTTCCTACCAGATCGTCAACGGCAACCAGAACTGGAATACGTCGGTCTACGGCGTCACGCCAGAATACCTGCACATCCGGTCCCTCGTCGTCCAGTCGGGATCCTTCATCACCCAGAGCGACCTCAACTCGCGCAACCGCGTCGCCGTCATCGGCCCGACGGTCGCCGCCAACCTCTTCGACGAAGTCAATCCCGTTGGCAAGAACATCCGCATCAACAACCAGCCCTATAAGATCATCGGCGTCCTGGAAAGCAAAGGCCAGTCCTCCATGGGCCAGGACCAGGACGACATCGTCATCGTCCCCTTGACGACGGCCCAGGAACGCCTCATGGGCATCACCTACGTCCGCTCCATCAACATCCAGGTCTCCAGCGCCGATAAAATCGAACAGGTCCAGGCCGAAGTCGAAACGCTCCTGCGCCAGCGCCACCATATCCGCAGCGGCAGCGAAGATGACTTCACCGTCCGTAACCTGACGAGCCTCATGGAAACCATGACCAGCACGACGACCATGCTGACCCTCTTCCTGGGCAGTATCGCCGCCATTTCGCTCATCGTTGGCGGCATCGGCATCATGAACATCATGATGGTCTCCGTCACTGAACGGACGCGGGAAATCGGCATCCGGAAAGCCCTGGGCGCAACTTTTCAGAACATTATGATGCAGTTTCTCATCGAATCTGTCGTCATCGGCGTCATCGGCGGCCTCCTGGGCATCGCCTGCGGCGTCGGCATCGCCCTGGCTATCGCCAAGTCCGGCCTGTTCCAGACGGTCATCACGGCGGCGCCGATCATCATCTCTTTCAGTTTCTCCGTAGGCATCGGCCTCTTCTTCGGCATCTACCCAGCCCGGAAAGCAGCCAAACTCGATCCCATCGAAGCCTTGCGGTATGAATAAAAAAAGGGCTTGTCGCATGACGACAAGCCCTTTAAAGTTGTTATTGGCTAGCAGTTAGTTGTTAGCGGATGGCTTTAAAGCTGTAGCGGGCGTCCCGGCTTTCCTGCTAGGAGAGCTGTCAGCGCAGCTGACTGAGAGGTTGCTTTTGAATCTGGAAATTCAACCTCTCCGGCCCATTGGGCCACCTCCCCTATCAGGGGAGGCTTGGCGCTCTGCAATCGGCGGGCCGCCCCTACGAGCCACGAGCCACGAGCCACTAATCTCTCAGCCAGCGGCGGATGTCGTCTTCGGCATCTTCGATGGTCGTACCCAGGAGGGCCAGGCTCTTGCCGAGTTTGGCCGTCGGGCAGAGAGCGTGGATGTCTTCCAGGCTGTGACCGACGCCGCTGCCTTCATGGGTGCAGAAAGGATAAATCGTCTTATCCGTGAAGTCGTGGCTTTCCAGGAACGTCCACAAGGCCATGGGCATGGTGCCGCACCAGTTGGGATAGCCCAGGAAGATGACGTCGTAATCATCGATGCTGTCGATGTCCCTTTCCAGGACCGGCCGGGCATTGTCGGCCTTTTCTTTCCTGGCAATCTTGACGACTTCCTGATAGTCATTGGGATAGACCGAAGCCGTGCGGATGTGGAAGAGGTCGCCGCCCGTGAACAGGCGCAGCATCTGTGCCGCCCGTTCCGTATTGCCCACGGGCAGGTCGACGATCTTACCGCTGACATAGTTCATGCCGGCGTGTGAAAAATATGCAATGAGGCATTTCTTACCTTGATAATCCATCAGTCAATCAAACCTCCCTGATATGTTTGACTTAAAAATTCCCGATACAGTTTTCATTATACGGCAAAAATCGTTGCCATTCAATCACTATCATGAATGACGGCCATTTTATTTTATCATGCCTGCCCGGCGCCCAGTATCTTTCCAAGGCCCATATAATGTAGTAAAATAGAGTTTGTCAATAGATTACTATGCTAAGCAATACAAGGAGGTCCCTTTATGGCTCATGTAAATGAAAACTACTTAAAACTCCCCGGCAACTATCTTTTTGCAACCATTGCAAAAAAAGTTGAAGCTTATTCCAAAGCACATCCGGAAGCGAATATCATCCGCCTCGGCATCGGCGACGTCACCCGTCCCCTGGCCCCGGCTATCATCGACGCCATGCACAAGGCCGTCGACGAAATGGGCAAAGCCGAAACCTTCCGCGGCTACGGTCCGGAACAGGGCTATGACTTCCTCCGTCAGGCTATCATCGACGGCGACTACAAGACGCGCGGCATCGACCTCGATCTGGACGAAGTCTTCGTCGGCGATGGCGCCAAGACCGATGTCGCCTGCATCCAGGAAATCTTCGGCGACGACCTGAAATTCGCCGTAGCCGACCCGGTATACCCGGTTTACCTCGACTCCAACGTCATGTTCGGCCATACCGGCGAATGGAACGCTGAAAAAGGCATCTACGACGGCGTCGTCTATCTCCCATGCACTCCGGAAAATGGCTTCAAAGCCGAACCGCCGAAGGAAAAAGTCGACATCGTCTACCTCTGCAACCCGTCCAACCCGACCGGCACGGCTATGAGCAAGGAAGAATTGACCAACTGGGTCAAAGCCGCCAAAGAAAACAACTTCATCATCATCTACGATTCGGCTTATGAAACGTACATCACCGAACCGGACGTTCCCCACAGCATCTTTGAAATCGAAGGCGCTAAAGAAGTAGCCATCGAACTCCGCTCCTACTCCAAGTGCGCCGGCTTCACGGGTACGCGCTGCTCTTATGTCGTCGTCCCCCATGCCTGCGTCGCTTACAAGAAAGACGGCACGGCTGTCGAACTCAATCCCTTGTGGAACCGCCGTCAGTGCACCTTCTTCAACGGCACGCCGTACATCGTCCAGCGCGCAGCTGAAGCTTACTACAGCCCGGAAGGCCAGAAACAGTGCCTGGCTGACGTCGAATACTACATGGAAAACGCCCACATCATCCGCGACGGCCTGACCGAAGCCGGCTTCACCGTCTACGGCGCTACCAACTCGCCGTACGCCTGGGTACAGACGCCGAACGGCATGAAGAGCTGGGATTTCTTCGACCTGCTCCTGGAAAAAGCCCACGTCGTCACGACACCGGGTTCGGGCTTTGGCCCCCACGGCGAAGGCTATCTCCGCCTGACCGCTTTCGGCACCAAAGAAAACACCGTCGAAGCTGTCAAACGCATTGCTGATTTAAAATTATTCAAATAAAGGTGGTTTAACCATTGAGTACCAATCTGGAAGTAGGCATCGTCGGCCTGCCGAATGTCGGTAAGAGCACGCTGTTCAACGCGATTACCAAGGCCGGCGCAGAAGCGGCAAACTATCCCTTCTGCACGATTGAACCGAATGTCGGTGTCGTAGAAGTCCCGGATAAACGCATCCAGGTCCTGACCGACATGTACAAACCGAAAAAAACAATTCCCGCTGTCATGCGCTTCGTCGATATCGCCGGCCTCGTCGCCGGTGCCTCCAAGGGCGAAGGCCTGGGCAACAAGTTCCTCAGCCACATCCGTGAAACCGATGCCATCGCTGAAGTCGTCCGCTGCTTCGAAGACTCGAACATCACCCACGTCGACGGCTCCATCGACCCGATCCGCGACATCGAAACAATCAATACGGAACTGTGCCTGGCCGACCTGGAATCGGCCCAGAAACGGGCGGACCGCATCGCCAAAGTCGCTCAGTGTGGCGACAAGGACGCCAAAGTCGAATACGCCGTCCTGAAAAAAGTCCTGGCCTGCCTGGAAAACGGCGACCCGGCCCGCAAAGCCGGCCTGACCAAAGATGAACTGCCGCAGGTCAAAGAACTCAACCTCCTGACCTTGAAGCCGATCATCTACATCGCCAACGTCGCAGAAGACGAAGCAGGCAATCCCGATGCCAACCCCAACGTCAAACGCGTCGAAGAATACGCCGCCAAGGAAGGCGCTCAGGTCGTCGCCGTCTCGGCCAAGATTGAAGCCGAAATCGCCGAACTGCCGGACGACGAAGCCGAAGTCTTCCTGGAAGAACTGGGCCTGCCCGAATCGGGCCTGGACAAGCTGATCAAAGCCAGCTATTCCCTGTTGGGTCTGATCAACTTCTTCACGGCCGGATCTGACGAAGTCCGCGCCTGGACCATCGTCAACGGCACGAAAGCCCAGAAAGCAGCCGGTAAGATCCACACCGACATCGAACGCGGCTTCATCCGCGCCGAAATCGTTTCCTACGACGACCTCATCGCCTGCGGCAGCGAACAAGCTGCCAAAGAAAAAGGCCTTGTTCGTCTGGAAGGGAAAGATTACGTCATGCAAGACGGAGATGTCACATACTTCCGCTTTAATGTATAGGAAAAAAAGGCTTGTCGCATATGCGACAAGCCTTTTTAAGTGGTTAGTGGCTAGCAGTTAGGGGTTAGCGGATGGGTTTTAAATTTAAAAACCATCTGCTACAAACTATAAACTCCGTACTACAAACTAGTATCGTCCTCCCGATGTTTTGGGCGTGGTTCCCGTTCATCTGTCAATCCGGCAATGTAATCGAGTGAGGTGTGGTACAGCCTTGCCAGCTGGATCAACTTTTCTACGGGGATCTTCCGTTTCCCCAATTCATACATGCCGTATCCAACTTGTGAACACTTCAAGATTTTTGCCACGTCGGCCTGAGAAAGCCTTGCTTCCAACCGAAGCGTCTTTAAGCGGCTGTAGTATTTCATGTCATCACCTGTTTTCATAGATCTAGGACTATAATAAGTACATTAGTAAATTCCTTGATTCTATTATAGTAAATATATAAAAAGACGGCAACGATTATTATGAATATAATCGTTGCCGTCTTTGCAATTTGACTTCCCCTCTATGAAATAATTAGCCGATTTCTACTAATTTTCCAGGATTCATGATGTTATTCGGGTCCAAAGCCTTCTTGATGGCTTTAATGACGTTAAGTTCCGCCTGCGGTGTGCAAAGGGCAAATTCTTCTAATTTTTTATAGCCAATGCCGTGTTCACCGGACATCTTGCCGCCCAGGGCATAGACGCGCGGGAAGAGGTCGCGATGGAAGGCCTTGATCTTCTGGAACCATTCTTCCGGCGACAAGCCTTTGGCATTCAGAGGCAGGACGTGGATGTTACCATCGCCGATGTGAGCAACCGTGACGCAGTAGAGGTCGTATTTTTCGCGCAGTTCCGGAATCTGTTTGGTGATTTCCGGAATCTTGTCCAAGGGGACGACGAAGTCTTCCGTCTGGAACATCTTGTCGACGTCGCGGGCGGCTTCGGCGAACTGCTTGCGCAGAGTCCAAATCCGTTTATCCGCTTCAAATTCGTCGATCGAGCCGTTGGCTTCCGCCAAGTCGCAGAGCTGTTCCATCTTGCGGTCCGAGTCGTCTTCGCTGAACGATTCGACCGTGACGATGACGTAATCACAGCCTTCGTCGACATGAGGCATCTTCATGTCCAGGAATTTGCAGGTCATGCGCAGGGCTTCATTGTCCATAAATTCGATGCTCGTCGGGTCGATGCCGGCTTTGAGGATCTTATTGGGCAGGGCAAAGGCTTCTTCATCGGTCTTGAAAACGCAGACCATATTGAAGGCATACGGCGGCATGGGACGGAGTTTGACCGTGACTTCCGTAATGATGCCCAGCGTGCCTTCGGAACCGGCAAAGAGCTGTTCCAGGCAGAGGCCGGTAGAACTCTTCTTGAGGCGGGCACCGGCGTCGAGGATGTCCCCTGTCGGCGTAACGACTTTCAGGCTGTAGATCTGATGGCGCGTCGTGCCGTATTTAACGGCTTTATTGCCGCCGGCATTGTTGGCGACGTTGCCGCCGATCATGCTGCTGTCGGCACTGGACGGGTCCCCGGCATAGAGGAGGCCGTGTTTGGCAGCTTCACGCTGCAAGTCCCCAGTGATGACGCCAGTCTGGCAGACGGCATACATATTGTCGGCATCGAATTTGAGGATCTGATTCATCCGTTCCAATTCGACGACCATGCCGTGATAAACAGGAATAGCACCACAGGCAACACCGGAACCAGCCGAGCGCGGCGTAATCGGAACGAGGTACTTATTGGCCAATTTGACGATAGCGGCCACTTCTTCCGTCGAGCCCGGGAAGACGACGACTTCCGGTTTATGGAAATAATGGGAGTTCCCTTCTTCGTCTGTCTGGTATCTTTCCAAATAATCTTCGTCCGTCTTGACGTATTTATCACCGACGACCTGACGTAATTCTGCTAATAATTCCGGCGTAACCGGGTTAAACTGTGCTGCCATATATAAACGCTTCCTTTCTATCGGAATCTTTCCGTATGCTTTAAAGATATAATAAGTTTATCCTCCGAATGGGAGTTGAGCATAGTATACCACGTAGCAGAAACTTGTAAAGCCCGTTTTCTTGACATTTTTAAAAAACGCATCAAGAAAACAGGCTTTTTGAAACCACACATCGGGATGGATACGTAAAGTTTTACGTTTTACGCTATTTCCAATCCTAAAGTTTATATTTATTTTTCATATTTTCCATGCACGGACAGTTTTAAGACTCCGAAAGGGCTTCCCACTTTTCATAAGCCTCATCGAGCTGGGCCTGGGCCACTTCGTATTCCTTCGTCAATTCCATCATGGCGTCGGCATCGGTCTGGTTCTGAGGCATATTCATCTGCACTTCATACATCTTGATGGTCGCTTCCAGTTCGGCAATCTTCTTATCCTGCTGATCCACCGTATTTTCCAGGCTTTCAATCTTCTTGGCCATGGCCGTCTTCGACGTCGTGATGCCGCTGCCACCTTGACCAATCTTGAAGCTCAAGCCGGCGTTAAACATATTTTCCCCGTTGCCGAAGTTCGTGCCCAGACTGAACATGGTATCTTCATTAGGACGATAGAAGGCACCCAAAGCGACACTGTTGGCATTGCGGTAATTGCCGTAACCAACGGCGAAATCCCACTTGTCATCAGGGTCAAAATCCAATGGATGAAGCGCTGCCAAAGCGGCCGCACCGGCACCGACCTTATTGACGCGGTTATCGAGGTCAGAAATACGACCATTCATATGGTAAATAGATTCCGTGTTGGCCGTTACCTGGTTGTCCAAAGCCGACAAGTTTTCGCCAGCCGTGTTGGACTGTTTGACGAAATTGCCGTCTTTTGCAACTCTCGTTTCGTTGTATACCGTACCACCGCTGACAATCTTCGTGCTGCCAGATTCTACCTTGCCATCAGCCTTGACATTGACCGTGTATTCATGGCTGCCGTCAGCATTGTCCTTGGTATCGAGAGTGACATTTTCTCCGGCTTTCACCGTATTTCTCGTATCCTTAGTTGCCACAGTCACACTATTTTTATTCCCCTTGTTATCGTTCAAAGTAATGGTGGTCGTATTATTGTCCGGATTTGCCTCGCCCGTAAGCGTGTAGGTCGTATTGGTATCGACGGCCTTGGCAATCTGGGACAAGTCTACAGAACCGGATACTTTATGACCAGCTGTGTCTTCCACATTCATGGACAAGGTATTGTCCTTCAGCGTCAAGGCATTCGTATCGGATTTCAGCGTATCGTTGCCATCCTTGGCTCCAGAGAGGGCACTCTTCAGCTGGGCAACGTTGACAGCATCCGTGGCTTTAGTACCAGCAGCCACGCCTGTAATCTGACGCGTCATAGAACCATCGGCCTTACCAACAGAAACGGCTGCATCAGTAGATTTCCAAGTTCCTGCAGGATCTGTACTTGTATCGACGCTGGAATTCGGCTTATACCCTTCAACACCTTTATCGACCGAAGCCACAGATCCACTACCGATAGCTGCGCCACCGGCAACGCTGGCATTGGCATTATAACCAACAGCTACCGTCTGATCACCTTGGGCTGTACTATTATTGCCTACAGCTAAAGCATATTCACCTTTGACTGTCAAATGATTACCAAGTGCAACTCCCCACTGGCCGCCGCCTTCCTGTTTGTCGTAGATAGTATTGACATGGCCAAAGGAAGTGGCATTCATGACATCCTGGCCATTGACCGTAGTAGCGTTACCTACAATGATAGAACCGGAACCTTCGACACTATTTTTCACACCGATAACCACATTTTCATCACTCTTGACTTTTGTGTTATTTTTACCGATACCTACAATATTACCAGCTCCCAGTACAGTATTACGGTCACCGTAGACCTGCGTCAGTTGCTGGATAGATCCATTCTGATAAAATGTACCAAAGACGGAGTTGTAACTGCCGGTAGTATCTAAATATTGGCCTACAACGGTATCGTACATACCAGAAGCCTGACTCGTCCCTCTCTTTTTGGCAGAACTGCCCATACCAATTACAGTACTATAACCGGCATCAGAAGAAGAGCCAATACCAAGGACTATGCTTTCCTGGCCCTTGGCACCATCGTTATTGTAGTTGCTCCCATCACCCTGATATTTGGATTTCACACTGTAATAATGGACTTTGTTGGCATTAATGTTATTATTGATGACATCGCTAACCTGTTTCAACTGAGCTACGTTGACGGCATCCGTATTGTCGAGACCAGCAGCCACACCCGTAATCTGGCGGGTCATGGTGCCATCCGCCTTGCCAACAGAGACAGCCGCATTCGTTGCTTTCCAAATGGCCGAATTCTTTTCAGATGCTTTTTTCGTTGCCGGGTCATAACCCGCCACACCCGCTTCCCGGGAAGCTACAGAACCGGCACCGAGGGCTACACCGCCTTCCACCGTGGCATTGGCATTATGACCAACGATGGTGACCTGGGAAGCAGCCGTCGAGAGGGCACGGTCTGCCGAACCGAGGATGATGTTGTTGCTCTGATTTTCCAGGGTATGGTTGTCGCCAATGACGATATTGGAATGGTTCTTTTCTACGCTGTCACCGGTTACCGTATTATGGGCACCGATGAGATAGTCGTTCTTGCCATTGATCAGCGTCGTATAGAAGCCATCGATATAGTTGAGCTGCGAAGAGGCATCGTTATTAAATCCTGTATTCCCATCAGAAGACCAGGTACCATCATTTTTCTTCTGATTTCCTTTGACCGTATTGCCAACACCCATGACCTGAGTCATGTAGGCATTATCTACGACGTTGCCGCCGCCAAAAGCCATGACCTGTCCGCCACTGGTAGGAACGGCAGCCTGCAAGGCTTCGCCTAGTGCTTTCGGATCCTTCAGGTTGCCAGTGATGGCTCCCATTTTCGTGATATCTATATCACGATAGGAGTTAGAAATGACGTTGCCTGCCCCATAAATGAGAGCTGCATTGGAATCTGTCGTCATATTGGCCTGGCCGACAATACTATTGGCCACACCGCTGAAGGCTCCGGACTTATCCGAATTATTGTTGATGTTAAAAGTACCATAAGACAAGGCCGTAGCCCCACGGAAATCCTGACTGCCTGGAGCAGCTGCCTGATTAATAACACCAGACAGAGAACCCGTTACCGTTGAAGCGATGCCGCCGGCATAGGTCATATACCCGGCTGCCAGAGCCCCCATTTCCTTGGCTCCGTCATTCTTTTCATTAGTATATGCAGCATATTGTGCTGATGTAAACGGTATATCCCGGACACTGTAATACTTCGTCTTCGAAGCATCAACGGTATCGCTCACAGCTTTGAGCTGTGCCACGTTGACAGCATCCGTATCTTCACTGCCGGCAGCAACCCCGGTAATCTGACGGGTAATAGTCTTTTCTGCATCCAGTTGTCCTTGTTCATTTTTTACAATTTGACCAACGGAAACAGCGGCAGCTTTCGACTTCCAAACGCCAGTTGTATCTTTACTGTGGTCACCTTTAGCTAAATCATAACCGACTGCACCCATATTGACAGAAGCTACAGATCCGGCACCGAGGGCGACACCGCCTTCGACAATAGCGTTGGCATTATAGCCGAGGATGGTAACGTTTTTCTTATCCGTCGTCATCGGAGTTGTTGCATCAGCCGAGCCAATGATAACAGCACCGTCAATGGTTGCTCCATCTGCACCTGTTACTACACGGTTATCACCAAAAATCTGAGAATTTTTGGCGCTGGTCACGGAGTTCTTGGACCCCATAACAGCCACATTCGTGGACTTCTTCACCTCATTGCCGTTACCAACAATAGCTGCTGCGCCGCCGCCATTGGCGTTTTTGATAGAAGTGCGCATGGCTTCAGACAAAGCATTGGGGCTGGCGATGCCATTTTTTGTCTTGATTTCTGATGCATCAAAATCGTTAATCGAATCTTCTACCACGTTCCCTGCACCGACCATAATCGTGCCATTGGCATTCTTGGTACGGTTAGCAGAGCCGAGAATGCTGTCTGCCATACCTGCCGTGTTATGTTCTGTACTGCTCAGGCCTTCTACACTGTTCAGCGAGCCGAGAACAGCAGCACAAAAATTCTGTACGCCGTAAGGCTTTTCGCCCCATTTCTGATTATGATACAAGCCAGACACAGCGGTATAACTACCTACTACTGTCGAGAATACGCCATTGTTGTAGCTGTTATTGCCAATGGTCGTAGCATCGATGCTTTCCTGATAATTGCCAATACCGGAAGACCCTGCACTCTTTCCCTTTGTGAAATCGACCTCCAGATCGCCAATCGTCCCCTGATAATCGTGAATACCAATCATGGTACTGCCAGAACGAGCATAGGAATTCTGACCGATGGCAATACTACCGGAATACTCCTTGCCCATGGGTCTGCCAAAGGCAAAGGCCTGTTCCAGGGAGCCATTCATATTGATGACGCTGGCATTCTTACCGATGGCAATGCTGTCGCCCTGGTTCACATAACTGCTGATATAGGCATTGCTGCCGATGGCCACATTGCCTGTGTCGTATTCATAGCCATTACCGCCATCACGTTGGATTGTGATATTTTTCCCGATAGCAATGCTTTCATCACCATTTTGTACCGTATTCCCATCACCGATTACAATGGTATCTTTCATAATTCGGTCTGTGTTATTGGCAATACGGTTATTGTTATCTCCCAATACGATGGAATTGGCCATATTCACAAAACGGTTCTTCGTCCCGACCACATACGTATTCTGGGAATTGGTCACCTTGTTCTGGAACCCATCCACCAGGTTGTACGTGCTGATGGAATCTTTCGTTCCCTTCAGTATATTGCTGACACCCATGACCTGGGAAGACTGGGCATAGTCAACTGTGTTGCCGCCGCCCATGACCATGACCTGGCCACCGCTGTTCGGAACAGCTTTCTGCAGGATTTCTGTAACTTTCTGCATATTATTTTGCTGGTATGCCTGCCTCAATGCCTGCAAGGTCTTTTCATCCAGCTTCACGTCCTTATAGGAATTGGTGACTTTATTGCCGGCCCCCATAATGACTGCTGCATTGGCATTCTTGGTATAGTTCACCTGACCGATGACACTATTGGCAACTCCATCGAAGTTAACCTCTGCAGCGGCATCGATGACATTTAAAGTACCTGCAGCTATAGCAGTAGCACCCTGATACATTTTACCCTTATTAGCGACTACTTGATCACCAACCCCAACAGCGATGCTGGCAATCCCGTCTGCTTTGCTGGCCGGTCCATTTTCAGTGGCTGCCGGACCTGCTGCATCAGCCAAACCATAAGAACCGAAAGTCAGCAGTCCGGCGACGATGGCAGCTACGGCCGCCTTACCTAATACCCCCCCCCGGTGTACATTTGCGCTTATGAGTTCACTCTTACTGGACGATTTGTGTTGGCTTTTCGTTAATTCCGATACGACGACATAGCAATGTCTGGCTTTACTCCAAATGACCTTATACGTTCGATTCATAAAAAGCATCTCCTTTTCGTTATTATATGCATTTTATATAACTAATAAAAAGCATATCTGTAACAAAACTGTTATTTTATTATAGCATATAAAGTCGCAAAATAAAGCAGTATATAGCCATTCTTAAGTTGTTGCCAAGTCGTTGTTCTGTACTTTATATTAACTTTTTAATATATTTTTAATACAATTATTTGCAATTATATATACAAAATAAAGAAAAATTTTTCTGTGATTTTTTTGATGAGTCTGTCGCGGCGGAACGCCGCATCTGAGTCCGAGGAAAAGCCGTGGCTCGTGGCTCGTAAAAACCTGCCATTATACTCGGATGGACTGTGGTCGAATCTCACAGCGGGCTCGCCACGTGCGAGCCCCTACGCATACTACGCACAAGGCCGTGGACCGTGTTTTTTTTGCGGCCTGCGAACTGCGGTCCCCTACTTATTGTCTTCCAGAAAGGCTTCCGCATCTTGGCGGATTTTTTCCAGGTCCAGGCCCTGGTCGCGGGCGCCGAAGATGCAGCCGCAGTAGGGCTGGCGGTAGAGGTGGTAGGCTTCGGTCATTTTCGTCGATGTGAGGAAGCCGTTGTTTTTCTTGAAGTCCGTCGGCAAGTAGGCGTAGCCGTACTGGTCTTCGATATCCCGGCCGACTTCGTTGATGACCTGCGAGTTCTTATGGGGGCTGACGGTCAGGGTCGTCGTGAAATAGTCATAGCCCAGTTCCTGCATCTTTTCAGCTGTCGCCTTCATGCGCTGGACGAAGCAGACGCGGCAG
>OLWW01000622.1_pt1 | contig 18984 bp, 14 predicted proteins | sample 1673991 | NCBI WGS metagenome assembly OLWW01 (sample SAMEA103958136, study PRJEB25191) | human gut metagenome
AGATTCCCAACTTCGACAAGCTGATCGCCACCATCCGCAGCCGGGAAATCTCGGCATCCATCATTTTGCAGAGCCAGTCGCAGCTAAAAGCCATCTACAAGGATGCGGCCGAAATCATTTCGGACAACTGCGATTCTGTTCTCTTTTTGAGTGGGCGGGGCAAGAATGCCAAAGAGATCTCCGATGCGCTGGGGAAAGAAACCATCGACAGTTTCAACACCAGCGAGAACCGGGGTTCTCAAACCTCCCACGGACTGAACTATCAAAAATTAGGAAAGGCGTTGATGTCAGAGGACGAAATTGCAATCATGGACGGCGGCAAATGTATTTTGCAGCTGCGGGGTGTGAGGCCGTTCTTCTCGGAGAAGTTCGACATCACCAAGCACCCGCACTACAAGTACCTTGCGGACGCGGACAAGAAAAACACCTTTGATGTGGACAGGTTCTTATCTACCCTGCGCCGGAAGCGGCAGCAGGTAGTCGCACAGGACGAAAGTTTTGACCTGTACGAAATCGACCTGTCGGATGAAGATGCAGCCGCCGAATGAGGCGGCATTTTTTGAAAAAATTTTTGAGTGCCGCAGAACAAGCGGCAGAAAGTGAGGACCTTATGGAATTTTTCAACAGCGCAGTCGATACTTTGCAGACTATCGTGGTCGGTCTGGGCGGTGCCCTGTGTGTCTGGGGCGGCATCAACCTGTTGGAGGGCTATGGACAGGATAACCCCGGCAGCAAGAGCCAGGGCGTGAAGCAGCTGGTCGCGGGCGGCGGCGTTGCCCTGATCGGCGTGACCCTTGTCCCGCTGCTGTCCGGGCTGCTGGGCTAAGTCCTGCATCGCTGCCACAATTTTCCGAACAACGAACACTTAAAATCCTACTCCGCGCTCTCCCGCTCACATGGGAGGGCGCGGGAAAGGAGGTATCTTTGCTTGATTAGTGAGATCATCGAGAAATGGATAAAAGGCATTTTGATAGATGGCATTACGGGCAACCTCTCCGGCCTGTTCGATAACGTGAACGCCAAGGTGGGCGAAATCGCTTCGGATGTCGGCTCTACCCCGCAGGCGTGGAACAGCGGCATTTTCAATATGCTGCGTAGTCTTTCCGAAACGGTGGTGCTGCCCATTGCAGCGGCTATCCTTGCCCTTGTGATGTGCCATGAGCTTATCCAGATGATTACCGAAAAGAACAATATGCACGACTTTGACACTTCTATGTTCTTCCGCTGGATTTTCAAGTCTGCCTTTGCCATCCTCATAGTCAGCAACACATGGAATATCGTTATGGGTGTGTTCGATGCCACCCAGAGCGTTGTCAACCAAAGTTCCGGCGTTATCATTGGCGAAACATCCATCCACTTTGACCGCCTGATACCCGGACTGGAATTTCAACTGGAAAGCATGACCATCGGCAGTCTGCTCAGCCTGTGGTTCCAGACCCTTGTGGTGGGCCTGACCATGAACATCCTGTCCATCTGCATCTTCCTTGTGACCTACGGCCGCATGATTGAGATTTACGTTGTGACCGCACTGGGGCCTATCCCGCTGGCGACCATGGGCAGCAGCGAGTGGCGCAGCACCGGGCAGAACTATTTGAAATCGCTTTTGGCGTTAGGCTTCCAAGCGTTCCTGATTATGATTGTCGTGGGCATCTATGCGGTGCTGATACGCAACATTTCAGGTGCAGCGGACATTGCCGGGGCCATCTGGGGCTGCATGGGCTACACCGTGCTACTCTGTTTCTGTCTGTTCAAGACCGGCAGCATCAGCAAGTCGGTGTTTGGTGCCCACTAAGGCCGAGAAAGGAAAAACGTATGGCGTATGTGACCGTTCCCAAAGATTTGACCCATGTAAAATCCAAAGTCTTATTCGGGCTGACCAAGCGGCAGCTGGTCTGCTTCGGCGGCGCGCTCCTCACGGGCGGGCCGCTTTATTTTTTGACCCGGGACTATCTTTCCAACAGCGCGGCGGCCCTGCTGATGATTTTTGCCATGTTGCCGGGGCTGCTGTTCGCTCTGTTTGAGCGGCACGGCCAGCCCCTTGAAGTGGTGATTCAGCAAATGATTCAGTGCTGCTTTATTCGTCCCAAGGAAAGGCCCTATCAGACCAACAATGCTTACGCCGCCCTTGTGCGGCAATACCAAATGGAACAGGAGGTAAAGGCCATTGTCCAGAAAAACGATACCCCGCGAAACCGAAAAGCCCAAAAAGCTCACCCGCGCCCAGAAAAAAGAAATTGATGCCGTTCTCCGCAAGTACAAGGGTGACGGCAAGCCCCGCACGGCACAGGCCACCATCCCGTATGAGGCCATCTACCCGGACGGTGTGTGCCGCATTGACCGACGCACGTTCTCCAAGTGCATTGCCTTTGAGGACATCAGCTATCAGCTGGCCCAGCCGGAAACGAGGACCGCCATCTTTGAACACCTGTGCGACCTGTACAACTATGTGGATGCCTCCATCCATGTGCAGCTTTCGTTTCTCAATCGCAAGGTTGACCCGGTGCAGTACGCAAAAAGTTTTGAGATCGCACCGCAGGGGGATGATTTTGACGACATCCGCGCCGAGTACACCGCCATCCTGCAAAAGCAGCTTGCCAGCGGAAACAACGGCATTGTCAAAACCAAGTACCTGACCTTCACCATCGAGGCAGACAATCTAAAAACCGCACGGGCGCGGCTGACCCGCATTGGTCTTGACCTGCTGGGCTATTTCAAGACCATGGGCTGCGTGGCGCACGTCATGGACGGACAGGCGCGTTTGGAGGTGCTGCACGGCATCTTCCACCCGGACGGGGAACCGTTCCGCTTTGACTGGGACTGGCTGGCGCCCTCCGGCCTGTCCACCAAGGACTTTGTGGCACCGTCCTCCCTCTGCTTCGGTACGGCCAAGACTTTTGGTCTGGGCGGCAAATATGGAGCTGTGAGCTTTTTACAAATCCTTGCGCCGGAACTTTCGGATGAAATGCTGGCCGATTTTCTCAAAACGGAAAGCGGCATTCTCGTCAATCTCCATGTGCAGGCCATCGACCAGACCGAGGCCATCAAAACCATCAAGCGGAAGATCACAGACCTTGACGCCATGAAGATTCAGGAGCAGAAAAAGGCTGTCCGTTCCGGGTACGACATGGACATCCTGCCCAGCGACCTTGCCACTTACGGCGAGGACGCCAAAAAGCTGCTGAACAAATTGCAGACCCGGAACGAACGGCTTTTCATGCTGACCTTTCTTGTGCTGAATGTGGCCGACACCAAGCAAAAGCTGGGCAACGATGTGTTCCAAGCCGCAGGTGTGGCACAGAAGTATAACTGCTCGCTTGTCCGGCTGGACTACCAGCAGGAACAGGGCCTTGTGTCCAGCCTGCCGCTGGGCATCAACCAGATAAAGATTCAGCGCAGCCTTACCACCTCCAACGTGGCGGTGTTTGTGCCCTTTGTCACGCAGGAGCTTTTCCAGAGCGGTGCGGCCATGTACTACGGCATCAACGCAAAATCCCACAACATGATCATGCTGGACCGCAAGCAGGCCCGGTGTCCCAACGGCTTGAAGCTGGGCACGCCCGGCAGCGGCAAATCCATGAGCTGCAAGTCCGAAATCGTCAGTGTGTTTTTAACGACTGCTGACGATATTTTTATTTCAGACCCAGAAGCCGAGTATTATCCGCTGGTCAAGCGGCTGCATGGGCAGGTCATCAAACTTTCGCCCACCAGCAAGGACTATGTGAATCCTCTGGACATCAACCTCAACTACTCCGAGGATGATAGTCCGCTTGCCCTGAAATCGGATTTTGTGCTGTCGTTCTGTGAGCTGGTCATGGGCGGTAAAACAGGTCTGGAAGCGATTGAGCGCACCGTGATAGACCGTGCCGTGAAAGCCATCTACCGCCCCTATCTGGCGAGCCCCTGCCCGGAGAATATGCCCATCCTCTCCGATTTGCACCAAGCCCTGCTCGACCAACACTTGCCGGAAGCGGACCGGGTAGCGCAGGCATTGGACCTGTATGTGTCCGGCTCGCTGAACGTGTTTAACCACAAAACGAATGTGGACATCCACAACCGGCTTGTGGCCTTTGACATCAAAGAGTTAGGAAAACAGTTAAAAAAATTGGGGATGCTCATTATCCAAGACCAGATATGGGGCCGCGTCACCCAGAACCGCAGCCAAGGCCGGGCCACATGGTATTTTGCAGACGAGTTCCACCTTTTGCTGAAAGAGGAACAGACCGCCGCATACAGTGCCGAGATTTGGAAGCGCTTCCGCAAATGGGGCGGCGTGCCCACAGGTGCCACCCAAAATGTGAAGGACCTTCTTTCTTCCCCGGAGATTGAGAACATTCTGGAAAACAGCGACTTCATCACGCTGCTGAATCAGGCATCCGGCGACCGCAAAATCCTTTCGGAACGGCTGAACCTCTCCGCAGACCAGCAGAAGTACATCGACAATTCGGAACCGGGCGAAGGACTGCTGATTTTTGAAAACGTGGTGCTTCCGTTTTCCAACCCCATCCCGAAAAACACACAGCTCTATAAGATCATGACCACCCGGCTCAGCGAGGTGGTGGAGCTATGAGCTTAACACATTTCAGCTTGTTTTCCGGCATCGGCGGCATCGACCTTGCCGCGGAAGCAGCGGGGTTTACCTCTGTCTGTCAATGCGAGTGGGCGGCATTTCCCGCCGCTGTGCTGGCAAGCCACTGGCCGGAAGTGCCCCGTTTTCAGGACATCACCACTGTAACAAAGGAGGCTTTCTTTGAAAAAACAGGACTTCGCACCGTCACCCTCATTTCAGGTGGCTTCCCGTGCCAGCCGTTCTCCACCGCAGGGCGGCAGCGCGGCTTCCACGATGAACGCTACCTGTGGCCCGAAATGCTGCGGGTCATCCGGGAATTGCAGCCCCGTTGGGTGCTTGGAGAAAATGTTGCTGGCTTCCTCCGTATGGGGCTCGACAAAACGCTCATTGACTTGGAGCTGGCAGGTTACGATGTTCGGGTTTTCGTATTACCTGCTGCTGCCGTTGGCGCGTGGCACGAACGGAAACGGGTATTCATCATCGGCTCCGCTGCTTCCCACACCCCTTGCCAGCGACACCGGGGATGTGGGCAAGGGGCTGGACATCCAAATCTCTGCGAATGGCAGTTACCGCAAGATGAACAAGGATGGCAAGGCGTGGACGGCGCGGCTTTCCCATGTGGTCTACCGGATGACCCCCACCACGCTGGAAAAGCCCTACCTCAACCCGGACTGGGTAGAGTGGCTGATGGGTTTCCCGCGCAAATGGACGGACATTCCCTTTGGGCCGAAGAACCCGCCGACATCCCGCGTCTGACCGAGGATGTGCCGAACCGCAGCAAGCGGATGAAAACACTGGGCAATGCAGTTTCGCCGCCGCAGGTGTTCCCGATTCTCAAATACATTGCGGACATTGAAACGGGCCGCTGTCCGATGGGAGGTGAAGAACTTTGAAAGAATTGCAGGCAAAAGCCAAAGTCACCCAGACCATGACCCGTGACGGTCTGGTGGTGGAAAATCAGGCGGACGGTACTGTGGAGAACATTTCCAGCCGGGAGGCGGAACAGGACTACTCCACGGATGCCGAGGGCAAGGCTGAAAAAATCTTAGAACGGGTCGAGGACATCAAGGACAAGCACAAGGCAAAGAAAAAGGCCAAGCAAGCTGCGGAAACTGCCGAAAGCGAAGATGGCCTGCACCGCTCTGCTTCCCGTCTGGAACTGACCGAGGAAGAACGGGCAGACCCGGAATTACAGCCGTATATCCACAAAGCGGGGGCAAAAGCCGACAAGCTGGATGCGGCCCGCGCTGCTTTGCCGAAAAAACGTGTCCCGGTCAAGGAAAAAATCTACGATGCCGCCAGCGGCAAGGCAAAATCCACCCTGCGCTTTGAGCAGCAGGACAAAGGCCCGCCCAGCCTGAAACCAAACCCGGCCAGCCGCCCGCTATCGGAAGCGTTGCTGTTCGCTCACGGAAAAATCCATGAAGTCGAACACGAAAATGTGGGTGTGGAGGGTGGCCACAAGGGTGAAGAACTTGTGGAGCATCAGACCGCCAAGGTCATCCGCAGCGGCATCCGGCACCACAAGATGAAGCCCTACAAGGCCGTGGAAAAGGCAGAGCGGGAATTGCGTTCGGCTAACGCCGAGTATTTCTATCAGAAGTCTTTGCGGGACAATCCGCAAATTGCACAGGCGGCCAGCAACCCCATTTCCCGGATGTGGCAGAAACGGCGTATCAAACAGCAGTATGCCAAAGCTGCACGGCAGGCCGGCCAAGCCGCCGCGCAGGGTGCAGCCGCCACCGCGGAGAACGGTTTCCGGGTAACAAAGCTGGCGGCCGAGGGCGGCGAACGGGTAGCCGAATTTGCGGCCCGGAATTGGAAAACCATTCTGATCGTGGCGGTGTTCAGTCTGCTGGCTCTGCTCCTGATAACAGGGTTGCAGTCCTGCACCGTGATGGCGGGCACCGCTGGAACCGGCGTGACGGCATCCTCTTACTTTTCCAAGGACAAGGATATGCTGGGTGCAGAGAAAGCCTACGCCAAGCTGGAACAAAAACTGCAACGGTATCTCGACACCTACGAGGCCACCCACAACTACGATGAATACCATTTTTATCTGGACGAAATCGAGCATGACCCCTATGTGCTGATCTCGATTTTGTCCGCGCTCCATGACGGCGTTTTTACATTGGCCGAGGTGCAGGGCGAACTTGAAATGCTCTTTGAAAAGCAGTACATCCTGACCGAGACCGTGACCATGCAGATACGTTACCGTACAAAAATGATGGTCATTATTGGCCCGTATGGTGTGCCGCAGGTTATCACCTATCAAGAACCGTATGAATACTACATCTGCACGGTCAAGCTGAAGAACAAAGATTTGTCCCACCTACCCGTGGAAGTGCTGACCGAAGAACAGCTCAGTGCCTATTCGCTCTATATGCGCACACTGGGCAACCGGCCGGATTTGTTCGGCAAAGCGCAATACCCCAATGCGTCTACCATCAAGCAGCCCACCTACTACGATATTCCCCCGGAAGCACTAAAGGATGATAGGTTTGCCGCCATGATGGAGGAAGCCACGAAGTACATCGGCTACCCGTATGTGTGGGGCGGCAGTTCGCCCAGCACCAGCTTTGATTGCAGCGGCTACATTTCGTGGGTGCTGAATCACTCCGGCTGGAACGTGGGCCGCCAGACCGCACAGGGCCTTTACAACCTCTGTACTCCTGTTTCGACGGCGCAGGTCAAACCGGGCGACCTTGTGTTTTTCAAGGGAACCTACGATACCCCCGGCGTGAGCCATTGCGGTATCTATGTAGGCAATTCCATCATGCTGCACTGCGGCGACCCTATCTCTTACACAAACCTCAACTCAAAATATTGGCAGGAACATTTTTACAGCTATGGGCGTTTACCGTGACGCCAGAAAGGATTTTGTATGGCAAAAAGACTTTCCCGCATTGAGCGCGACATCGAACGGCTCAAAGAAAAAATCAGCGAATACCAGCAGCAGTTGAAAGAACTGGAATCTGCAAAGACTGAACAGGAAAACCTGCAGATCATTCAGCTGGTGCGCAGCATGAACATGAAGCCGGACGAGTTCGCGGCCTTCCTGCGCAGCGGTGCGTTGAATGCTGCACCCACCGCCACCCCGTACCACAAACAGGAGGATGCCGCCGATGAAACCTGACAACTGGAACCGCTTCGCTGCCGGACTGCTGGCTATCCTGCTCTGCCTCTGTTCGTTCTCCATGCCTGTTTTTGCAAGCGGCACTGACCCTGCCCCGGAACCTCTGCCAGAAATTGCCGAGGAAGAACCGACTACGGGCGGCATGGAGCCGGAGGGCGTGTCCATCACGCCCAAAGGCAACGCAACACTGGTGGATGATTTTTACGGCGACAAGCAGCTTATCACCGTGACCACCAAGGCCGGGAATTATTTTTACATCCTGATTGACCGCGCCAACGAGGACAAGGAAACTTCTGTCCACTTTCTGAACCAAGTGGACGATGCCGACTTGCTGGCTCTGCTGGATGAAGAACCGCAGGACACCGAGTTCTGCACCTGCACCGTGAAATGTGAGGCCGGAAACGTCAACGAAAACTGCCCCTTGTGTGAAAAGAGCCTGCGCAACTGCACGGCCCCGGAAGCGGTGAAAACCGACACCGAAACGCCGCAGGAAAAGCCCAAGTCCAACATGGGCAGTCTGATGATCCTGCTGGTGCTGGCTCTGGCGGGCGGCGGCGCGGCCCTCTATTATTTCAAGTTCCGCAAGCCCAAGGCCGATACCACCGGGCACGATGATCTGGACGAATACGATTTTGGCGAGGACGAGGATGCAGACGAGGAACCGGCTGAAATCGAGATTCATTCGGAGGACGGACAGGAGGACGAAACATGAGCTTTCAGCTGGTGATCGCCGAAAAACCCAGTGTGGCCCGCAGCATTGCCGCCGTGATCGGGGCCACTGAAAAGCAAACCGGCTATTGGCAGGGCGGTGGTTATTTGGTCAGCTGGTGCATCGGGCATCTGGTGTCCTTTGCCGAGGCGGGCCAGTACGATGAAAAATACTGCAAGTGGAAGTATGAAGATTTGCCCATCCTGCCCCAGCCGTGGCAGTTCATTGTCCCGGACGAAAAGAAACAGCAGTTTGAAGTTCTGCGTGCCCTGCTCAACCGCCCGGATGTGGACAGTGTGACCGCCGCAACCGACGCAGGCCGGGAGGGAGAACTTATCTTCCGCTTTGTCTACCAAATGGCCGGCTGCACGAAACCTGTGAAGCGGCTCTGGGTTTCCAGCATGGAGGATGCCGCCATCCGGGAGGGCTTTGCAAACCTGCGCCCGGATTCGGATTACGATGCGCTGTACCAATCGGCCCTCTGCCGTGCAAAAGCAGATTGGCTGGTGGGCATCAATGCAACGCGACTGTTTTCGGTGCTGTATCACAAAACCCTGACGGTAGGCCGGGTGCAGACCCCGACACTGAAAATGTTGGTGGACCGGGACGCAAAAATCCTGCGCTTCCAGAAAGAAAAGTATTACACGGTCGGCATCCATTCCGGCAGCCTGAAAGCAGACAGTGGGTGCATTGCGGATGCAGAAACCGCAAATTCTCTCAAAGAAAAATGCACGAGTGCAGTTGCCGTCTGTACTTCTGTCAAACGGGAGAAAAAGACAGAACAGCCGCCCAAGCTCTATGACCTGACCACCTTGCAGCGGGAGGCAAACCGCCTGTTCGGTTTCACGGCAAAGCAGACCCTTGATTATGCCCAGCAACTTTACGAAAAGAAACTGCTGACCTATCCCCGCACCGACAGCCAATATCTGACCGAGGATATGGGCCAGACAGCACAACATCTTGTGTCTGACCTGCTGGGGCTGCTGCCCTTTGCCCAAGGGCTTGGCTTGACCCCGGAAGTGGGCCGGATTCTGAACAGCAAAAAGGTATCGGACCACCACGCCATCATCCCCACGTCCGAATTTGTAAAGCAGGGGTTCACTGGTCTTGCGGAAAGTGAGAGCAAGCTGATGAACCTTGTCTGCTCCAAGCTGCTCTGCGCCGTGGCTGCGCCCCATGAGTACGAAACGGTGACTGCTGTGTTCTCCTGCGCCGGGAACGAGTTCACCGCCAAGGGAAAGACGGTGCTTGTTCCCGGTTGGAAAGAAATCGACCAGCGGTTCCGCTCCAACCTGAAAGCGGATACCGAGGAAGAAGTGCTGAACACCCTGCCGGAACCGGCCGAGGGACAGAGTTTTTCCGTGATGGCTAACGTTTCGGAACACTTCACGTCCCCGCCGAAAGCCTACACCGAAGATACGCTCCTGTCGGCAATGGAGCGGGCCGGGGCCGAAGATATGCCGGAGGACAAGGTGAATTGCTCCGCAGGAGCAAGAGAGGGTGGCCTAGGCCAAGCGGAACGTAAGGGGCTGGGCACTCCGGCCACCCGTGCCGCGATTCTGGAAAAACTGGTGCAAATGGGCTTTGTGCAGCGCAAGGGTAAGCAGCTTGTCCCCACCAAGGACGGCATCAATCTGGCGGTGGTTCTGCCGGAAAGCCTGACCTCTCCCGCTCTGACTGCTGAATGGGAAAACCGTCTGACCGAGATTGCCAAAGGCAGCGCAGACCCGGACGAGTTTATGGCCGAAATTGAAGCGCAGGTGCGTCAGCTGGTCAAGACCTATTCCTGCATCAGCGCGGACAAACAAAACCTGTTCCAGTCGGAACGGGTTATCATCGGCAAGTGTCCCCGGTGTGGTGAAAACGTCTATGAGGGCAAAAAGAATTTCTACTGCGGGAATCGTAGCTGTCAGTTCGTGATGTGGAAGAATGACCGCTTCTTTGAGCAGCGCAAAAAGGCGTTCACCCCAAAGATCGCCGCCGCTCTGCTCAAAAACGGTAAGGCAAAGGTCAAGGGCCTCTACTCCGAGAAAACAGGCAAAACCTATGATGCAACAGTACTTCTAGCAGATACGGGAGGCAAGTACGTCAATTACCGGGTAGAGCGTAAGGGATAAAGAAAACGAGGGCCGGTTATGGTAAGGTGAAGCATTCATTTTGCCATAACCGACTCTCTCTATCCGTAGGATAGCAAAAAAGGAGTGTGACCAAATGAGCGAACTATTTTCCATCCAGCTGCAAAATCGACAGCAACAAGGCGGAGATGGCGTCTGGCTGGACCTGCCCACCACAACCGAACAGGTACAAGTGGCCCTGCGGCAAATCGGCATTTCGTCCGATAATCCGCAGGGCCTTTTCATTTCTGGCTACTTTGCCGAGGAAGAAAAACGCTTTGCAATTTCTTATAACATGGTGCTGGCATCCAATGTGGACGAACTGAACTTTCTGGCATCACGACTGGAAACACTCTCTACCGGGGAACGCGCAGAGCTGAACGCCGCCCTGCAAGCCCCGCAGAGTGAGCTTTTCAGCATCGGGAGAATCACCGACTTTCCCGAAAACGTGGACTACTATGTGCATCTGCCGGATGTGCACGGGCCTGCCCAGCTAGGAGATTACTACCTGAATCGCTCCGGCATGGTGAATATGCCGGAAGAATGGAAAGGCGGCATCGACACGGCACAGTTTGGCCGGTATGTGGCTCAGCAGGAACAGGGTGCGTTCACCCAGTACGGCTACCTTGTCAAAAGCGGGGACGAGTGGCAGAAAGTCCACGAGGGCCAGCCTGTGCCGGAGGAATACCGGGTACTGTCCTTTCCTGCGCCGGAAGTTTTGCGAGATTCGGCCAACATCCCGCCACCTGTTCAGCCTGAAACGGAACCGCAGAAAGTTATTCCCATTATCCTAAACGGCAAGGACAGCGCGGAACGCATGAAAGAAATCACGGACCGGCTGGAAACAGGCATTCAAGAATTATTCGACAGTGACCGCTACAAGGCCTACCTCACCACGATGGCGAAATTCCACAATTACAGCTTCAACAACACCTTGCTGATCGCCATGCAGGGCGGGCAGCTGGTGGCGGGCTTCAACAAGTGGAAAGACACGTTCCACCGCACCGTAAAGAAAGGCGAAAAAGGCATCAAGATTCTGGCTCCTGCGCCGTACAAGGTCAAGCAGAAGATGGAAAAGCTGGACGAACAGGGCAAGCCGATTCTGGACAAGGACGGCAAGCCGCTGACCGAGGAAAAAACGGTACAGATTCCGGCGTTCAAGGTGGTGTCCGTGTTCGATGTCAGCCAGACCGAGGGCGCACCTCTGCCCTCTATCGCGGTGAATGAACTGTCCGGCAGCGTGCAGGACTACCAAGATTTTTTCAAAGCGTTGGAGCAAGCTTCCCCGGTGCCCATCGGGTTTGAGGACATCGAGGGCGGGGCGCACGGTTATTTCCACCTGCTTGACAACCGCATTGCCATCCAAGAGGGCATGAGCCAGTTACAGACCATCAAGACGGCTATCCATGAAATTGCCCACGCCAAACTTCACGCCATCGACCCCACCGACCCGGAACAGACCAACCGCCCGGACAGCCGCACCCGCGAGGTGCAGGCCGAAAGCGTAGCTTATGCAGTCTGCCAGCACTACGGGCTGGACACATCCGAGTATTCCTTTGGTTATGTGGCCGGGTGGAGTTCGGGCCGGGAACTGGCCGAGTTGAAAGCCTCTCTGGAAATTATCCGCAATGCGGCCCATGAACTGATTTCCGCGCTGGACGAACATCTGGCAGAACTGCGCCAGCAGCGGGAAACAGAACTTTCCACTGCACAGGAGGCTGCATTTGCGCTGGACAACTGCAATACGCTGTTCATCCAGACCTGCGATTCCGGCTATGACTACACACTGTATGGCCCGGATAATAAGGCTCTGGACGGCGGGCAGCTGGACGCACCCGGTCTGACCTTAAAAGATGCCGAAGAAGAAGTCCTCAATCTGCTGGGGCAGACAACCACAGTGTCGGAAGTTTTGTTGGGTGATAAACTGGCAGCGTTCCAAGAGGCAACCGAAAAAGCGAATGAACTTCCCGAACCTGCTAAAATTCCTGACCCTGCCGCAGAGCCCACAGTCACAATTCTGTGGAGTGAAAGCGACAAGCTGCAGGACGGCGAAACCATGCCGCTGTCCGTGGCAAACCGTGTCTTTGAAGAGCTGGACACGGCCCAGCACACAGAACGGGAAAAGGACGGTTACGAGGGCGGCTGGTACGATAAGACTGCATTCCGCATTGATTTTACCCTGAACGGCCAGCCGGACAGCTACGAGGGGCGGCAGGATTTTGGTGATGGAGAGGGCTCTTTGGTGCAACATATCCAGAACTATCACGAATACTACGCCAAAGATGAAAACTGGAAGAATTTTGTTCTGCACAACAAAGGCCCGGAAGCGTGGGAGCAGGACAAGGCAGAGCGGGAAATGGTGCTGACCGAGTTTATCCCGTACCTCAAACAGCACTGCAATCTTTCGGTTATGGAGCAGACGGCCACCACCGCTTTGCGGGAAGGACAGAATATTTTGCCGGAACAGACTTCCTATTACACTGCGGTTGTGGCCTATGTGCAGGACTGCCGCTCGATGCTCAACCAAGGCCGGTATGACTTGCCGGAACCGCCCAAGTTGGCCGACTTCGACCAGAGTTTGCAGGACTACGAGGCACAGGTGCAGGCCGAGATCGCGCAGGAAGCGGCCGCTGCCGGAATGACCGTAGAGGAATACGCGGCGGCAGGTTTTGAGGCACCGCAGCAGGACAGCTTTTCCATCTACCAGCTACGCAATGAGGATTCCACCCGCGTTTACCGTTTTGAACCTTACGACCGCCTGCAGGCTGCTGGCCGGACAGTGGACAAGGCAAACTATATGGAGGTGTACGCCGCGCCGTTGGCTGTTGGCACCACCTTAGAGGACATCTACCGCACGTTCAATGTGGACCATCCGGCAGACTTCAAGGGACATTCACTGTCCGTTTCGGATGTGGTGGTGCTTCATCTGAACGGGCAGTACACCGCCCACTACTGCGACAGTGTGGGCTTCCAGCAGGTGCCGGAGTTCTTGCGGGAAAATCCGCTGCGCACCGCAGAACTTTCCACCGAACAAAACGAAAACATGATTGACGGTGTTCTGAACAACGCGCCCTCTCTGGGCGAATTGGAGGCAAAAGCAAAAGCCGGAGAACAAATCTCTCTGACGGACCTTGCCGCCGCAGTCAAGGCCGAAGAAAAGGCACCAAAAGCCAAGAAGTCCCGCGCCGCAAAACCGAAAAAGCCGTCCATCCGGGCACAGCTGGATGCCGCAAAAAAGGAGCAGAGCAAGCAAACGCAGCCACGGGAAAAGACAAAGGAATTGGAGGTATAAGCCGTGCAAAAATTTGAAAATATGGACTTGATCGCTGCGCTGGAAGCCATTATGCACCAGAACACCGCATACTATCAGAGCGATTTTGCCTATGACATCAAAATGCTGCGGGAGGCCGCCCGCAGCGACCAGCCGGAAGATAAGCTGCTGTTGTGGCTGTCCCGGCCTTCTGGAACATTCTGCTTCCGGGAACGGGACGTGCTGCTCAAAGACACGCAAGCCTACAATACATGGAAATTTTGCGGTGAACAGACCCATGACAGGATTCTTGCCTATGCAGTGGAGTTGACCGGTGCGGCCAACGGAACCGTGCAAGGCAATCTGTATGAACTGGACTACCAGCAGCATTTCCAGCATATCCGGGAAGCCGCCCTGCCCGTGGGTGCCAACCGTCTGATCTACGAAAGCGGGATGCGGGAGATTGGCCCGAAAGAGCATTTCGACAGCCGCCCGGACAAATATTTTGGAGAGTTCGTGCGGTATGAAATGCAGCCCCGTGACCCGGAACTTCTGCAAGCGGTCATCCGGCAGGAGCAGCGCAGCCGGGAACCTGCACGGCCCGGTGATTTCAAAGAACATCTTGCGGCACTGCACACTGGGCTGATCGAGGCCGAGGCCCAGCGCATTACGGCAGACATGAAACGTATGGCTGCTCCCAACAGCCCGGACAAGAATCATTTTATGGTGGAGGTATCGCCCTACTTCACCAAACTGGCATCCAGCCGGGACACGGATCGGCTGATTGCCATGCTGCCGTACAAGTCCCTGCACCTGTCCAGCGTGAAAGACCGTTTCGGTATCTACGCGCTGATTGACAAAAACGAGAACCGAGATAAGGGCATCCATAAGCCCCGTGCTTCCGTCCGCAAGCAGCTTTCCGAAACAAAACAGGCCGCCAGCCCGAAAAAGGCAGCGGCCCGCAGCAAACAACATGAAATGGAGGTCTGACACATGAATTTTAGCGTGGAAGAAGAAAATTTGATTTGTATGTACCACACTTCTGACCGCCGCCGGACGATGGCGCGGATGCGGGCTGCCCTGCCGGATATGGATACGGAAATGCGGCGGCTGGCAAATGGCACCATTGCAAAGTTGGAGCGCATGACCGATGCAGACTTTGACGGACAGAGGTTTGATTTTACGGGTGAATAATACCGTCAGCTTGACAATGACGCATTATTTTTAATCAAAGTAATGTGTCATTGTCAAAACGAAAATAGCCGGACACGGTGGCCTTGGGGTTGCTGTGTCCGGCTATTTTTCATGTATCAGTCTTTATCTTTTTTCTCGGTGGGATTTTCCGGCAGTTCGGCGGCATCTTCTACAATGTCGGTCACAAGCTGCTGGAAGTCAAACGCATTCTTTTCTGTAATAACGGGCTTGCCAGTTTCTGCTTCAAGAGCCTGCCGTGCAATACCGGCTACCTTGCCGCCGCGTTTAGCAACCTGCTTGTTTTCTTCAAAGGTCTGCGGCTTTGCAGTCTTGGAAATATCCGTGGTAGATGCTTCCGCCAGCATGGTCAGCACAAGTTCCAAATCGGTCATGTTGTCCCGGAGATTTTCTTTTGTCAGACCTTTCAGCCGCTTGTACTGCCCCGTGGTCATGCCGGACCATGCGCGGGAGATTTCATCGGTCAGGATGGCGTACTCCTTGCCCTTTTGCACTCCGCGCTTCTTCCATTCGTCCGTTAGTTCGTTGCGGATGCGGATTGCCAAAAGCCGCTGGTGAATCCATTCTTCGGAGTAGCCTTTCTTCAAATAGGTATCAAGCGCACGGTCAATAGCTTGCTCCGGGTCGATGGTTTCTTCGATGCGTTCCTTGCCCACCATTGCCAGCCATGCCTTGAACGGTTCAGCTTTCGGGGACGGGATGGACTGGATGATACGCAAAAGCTGTTCGGTGTTGGCGACATCTGTCTTGTACCGTTTTCCATCAGAGGACAACATTTTCAGTTGTACGATTCTTTCGTACAACTCATTTGCCCCCTCAGCTTTCAGCTTACGCTTAAGGTCGCTCCAATAACGCCGTGGATTGGCTGTTCCAGTTAAAACAGAAATAACATCAATAATCGAAAAATACCATTCTTCCTTTTCTGCATCCCATGCAGTACGGATTTTCTGATCTTCAAAAAGCTGGATAGAGCCGTTATCGTTCACTTCTGCCATAGAGGGTTCCTCGCTTTCATTGTCTAGTTCTATTTTACATGATTTCGGGTGGAAACGCCACCCGGTCTAAGTGTTTACGGTTCAAAAATCCGAACAATATTTTGTGCAAATTTACCGTTCCTGCATCTGCTCCTTTCCCGGTGTTGTCCGTAGGATGCCGTCCACATTCTGCTTGATGATGTCATATTCCTGCATCTGGCGTTTGGCTTCGGCGTACTGCCGCTGCAGCTGGTCTTTCTGCTCGGCCAGTTGCTTATACTCGGCTTTCAGGGTGTAGAGGTCGGGCAGCTTTTGAAAGCCCTGCTCTTTCAGGGCCTTGGCCGCCGCTTCATAGAGAATCAGGGTGCCCTCGTGCTTGTGCCGGAACTGCTTTTTGTCAGCAGCCTGCTGATATTCCTGCACCAGTGGGCGCAGTTCCTTACAGGTGGTGACATCCTTTATCAGCACGGCCATTTCAGCAAGTCGACGCTCTGCTGTTTTCAGCGCGGCGGCCGCTTCGGTGCTGACGGCGGTGATCTCGGCCACCCGGCTTTCCAAATCCGGGTAACTATCAATTTCATGCTCCGTCAGAAAGTTCAGCGTCCGGGCAGCCTGTTTCAAGTTGTGGAGCTTTGCCCACTTCTCGTACTCTGCGGACTGCTGGGCCTTGATACTGTTTTCCAAATCAATCCGCAGAGAAATTTTGCGGGTTTCTTTGGGCTTCCTCTCCGCAAACCGCCCTTTGATGCGCTCGGTGATGGCTTCTTCGGTGTAGGCTTCGCCCAGCGTTTTGCAGCGGGTGAACCGCCCCTGTCCGGGCGCACGGAACGAAACATACTTGCCCCGCTTGACTTCATAGCCCTGCTCCTGCAGGAGCCGCAGAAAATCGTCAAAATCCTTGGCCTGCGGGATGGCTGCATTTATGGCAGCTTTCAGCTTCGCCTTCCAGCTCATGCCCTTGCGGTGTGCGTCCCACTCGGCATAGCTTTTGCCCCGGTCTTGACCGGGCATTACCACGGATAGGTTATGTTCCTTGCATAGCCGGTCACTGGTGCGCCGGATGTAGGAATAGCTCTGTCGGTTGGAAACATACTTTCGTTGGTTCACCATGTCCACGGCGCAAAAGATGATGTGGTTGTGGACGTGCCCTTTGTCAATGTGCGTGGTCAGCACATACGGGTATTTGCCTTGCAGTACTTCATCTGCAAGCTGTCGGCCAATTTCGTGGGCCTGCTCCGGCGTGGTTTCTCCCGGCGCAAAAGACTGTATCAGGTGGTGGGCCAGATTGTTACCTTTCTGCATGGCCTGTGACAACAGCAGTTCAAATTCGATGTCGGCGGTTTCGTAGGAGCAGGCAAAGGAGGATACCAGCATTTTTTCATCCGTCTTTGCCGGATTCTCGATGTAGTCCAGTGCCTTTTTCAGCGTTGACTTGATAGGATGTATCTTTGTAACTGCCATATCTGCGCCAATGCTCCCTTGATGTCCGCAACGTCTTGTGTGTACAGCGGCCCCATGCTGTTCAGCCGCCGCGCGATCTGATTGACATTGACACCAATCTTTTGCAGTTCGGCGGTTTGCGCTTGGATGTCGGTGGTGTCGATGTGGACAACATAACCGTCTATCAGCATCTTCCGGGCGTATGCAGAAAAATTCCGTGTGTGCAGCAGAGCCATCTTCTGCCGGATAAGTTCCCGTTCCTCCGGCGTCACGGGAACACGCAGAACAATTTTTCGGGTTCGGTTCGTCATAGTTTCACCTCGTTTCTTGGGGGTCTGGGGTACTCCCCAGCAAGCATTTCTGCCGGGAGTGGCTACACTCCCTATGCTTGCTACGTTACCTTTCCCCACTACTATGACACCACAACACCCCCGTTTTGCCCGCAAAATGCAAAAAAAAATAAGAGGACGCTTTTGCATCCTCTCAATGACCGTGCATGATAATCAGACGCACACGGGCTCTTTTTCCTGTTCATGGATTCGTAAGGCACCGTCAATGGCACCCTCTACGATGGGTAAGTATTCTTCCGGGCAAAGCTGCAGCTTGTGGCTGACCCGCTGACGTTCCGCACTTTCTTCCCGCATGAGTTCCGGGTTAAAGTACCGCTCCACGGGCAGACCACATATTTTTATCAGCTGAATCACCACCGGCAGGCTGGGCAGCGTGCCTTCGTTCTCAATATTCGCAAGATACCGGCTGTCACAATGTATCATGTCAGCCAGCGCACTGCGGGAAAGCTGTTTTGCCTTTCGTGCTGCCTTGACATCCGCTCCGAACGTTTCAAAGCCGGGACAGTCCTCGATTTTCGCCATTCTGCATCACCCATATACATTTTATAGTTCATGGACGATTGGCGAAATGATGCAAAGCGCATTGTTGCTAAACTTTATTGTTCATAGTTTGAGCATTGTATTGTAAAGTGGGCTATCCTATAATAAGGAAGAAACCCTTTTTTGAAAAATCCGTCCGCTGTAACATTTCGCGGACATTTGCCTGTTATACTATCTGCAAAAAGCAAAGGAAGTGAGGATATGAAGCAGATTTTAATTGTCGAGGACGACAGTTTTTTGAATAAGATGTTGGCCTATAACCTGACCGCAGACGGCTACGGCGTGACCGCCGCCCTAAATGCCAGAACCGCAGCCGACGCCATCCGCCAGCGGAAATTTGATTTAGTGCTGCTGGACATTAACCTGCCAGATGGGAACGGTTTTGAGCTGTGCAAGCTGATAAAGCCCCAGCACCCGGACACTATCGTAATTTTCCTGACCGCCAACGATCAGGAGAGCGACCATATACGGGGCTATGAGGTGGGCGCGGTGGACTACATCACAAAGCCCTTTGTGATCAGGGCCTTGCAGCGAAAAATCAAAGCCATGTTCGCCATGCTGGAACACCACAAACCGGCCAAGGATATTTACGACGACGGGCGGCTGTTTCTGGACTTTTCGGAGCAGACGGCTTCCTTAAACGGCAAGCCCCTGACCCTATCCCCGATGGAGTACAAAATGCTGAACCTGTT
>OLWW01000656.1_pt1 | contig 18342 bp, 15 predicted proteins | sample 1673991 | NCBI WGS metagenome assembly OLWW01 (sample SAMEA103958136, study PRJEB25191) | human gut metagenome
AGAACCCCGCAGGCGAGGACGGAAACGGCGACTATCTTCAGAACATCAACCCCGATTCTCTCAAAATTATCGACGGATGCCTGCTCGAGGGCGGACTCCGCGACGCAAAGCCGGGCAATACATTCCAGTTCATGCGCCAGGGCTACTTCTGCGTCGATAAGGACAGCACTCCGGGCAATCTTATCATAAACCGCACCGTTGCGCTCAACTCCTCGTGGGACAAAAAGAAGAAATAATCAAGTAAGAAAGGTCGGTCAGGATGAAAGCTCTCAACAGAATTGTGACTGCGCTGCTCGCGGCGGCAATTTTCCCCGTCGCATATTTCACGGATCTCATAACCGTCTATGCGCACGCAAACCTCTATGACTCGAATATCGTAGAGGCGCTGAGCATAAAGCGCATCGTCGAGCTTTTCACGGGAGACGGTCTTTTTGCCGGTGTTTTTAACAAGGATAATATGTCCGAGATTCCCGAGGGACTGCTTAAATTCAAGGGCAACTTCATAGCCTTTGCCGTTTGCTTCGCGCTCGCCCTGCTCATCGCGTTCGCCATTATCATTGTTGCCGCGGCGACCAATTCGAGAAAGACGACCGCCGCACTCGGCGCGGCAGGCATTTTGTGCCTCATCGGCATGAAAATAGCGTTTTCGGATATCGCGGCCGCCGTCGACGCGGGCACGCTGACCCTCGGTTCGCTGACTGACATGTCGTTCATGAATCTCTTCGGCAAAATAGTGCTCGTCACGATGAGCACGGCGCCTGCGGTGATGACGGTTTTGTTTTTGGCGATACTCATCTGGAACGTCGCGTTTATCGTAATCGACCTCGGCGAGGGACAGCCGAAGAAAAAAGCCAAGCACGCGAAGAAAAAATAAAAAAACGAGGGAGTCGGATTTCCGGCTCCCTTTTTTTCGGCAAAACAAGTTATCATCAATTTGAATTTTATCGGCTATTGCCGATTGCGGACAGCCGCAAGGGCTGTCTATACGAAGTAAGTTGTCCGAAAACTACAGAAAATTTAAAGGCGAACAAAGTTCGCCCCTGCGGTCGGTAAGATAAACTTTTGCGAAGATTTCGTGCCACTTACGCGGCATAGGTGCGTCGGGTCGCCGCATCCTGCAAGCTGCGTGCCAATAAAATCGTGCGAATTTCGCGGGCGGATAATATCCGCCCCTGCAATATTGTGTTGATTTGTAATATTATTGCGCTTGCCAATCAGCAACATCTGCAATAACGAAGCCCCGGAAAACTCCGGGGCTTTATCATATGTATCACTGTGTCAATCCGAGCTTCTTTGCCATCTCGGCGGTCTTGAGTTCGAGCAGTTTGGAAACTCCGTCCTCCTGCATCGTGACTCCGTAGAGAACATCAGCCTCCTCCATCGTGCCGCGTCTGTGCGTGATGAGGATGAACTGCGTGTTCTTCGTCATGCGGCGGGCATACTGTGCGTAGCGCGTGACGTTTACATCATCGAGCGCCGCCTCGACCTCGTCGAAGAAGCAGAACGGCGCGGGAGTGACCTTGAGGATGGAGAACAGCAGCGCAATTGCCGCCAGTCCCTTTTCGCCGCCCGAGAGCAGGTCGATGTTCTGAACATTCTTGCCCGGGGGCTGAACCTTTATCTCAATGGCACATTCGAGCACGTCGAGCGGATTCTCAAGAATAAGCTCCGCCTTGCCGCCGCCGAACAGCTCCGAGAACGTCTGACCGAAGATAGTGTTTATGCGGTCGAACTGCTCCCTGAACCGCTCCGACATCTTACCGGTCAGGTCGCCTATGAGCGCAAGAAGTTCCGCGCGCGAACTTTCGACATCGTCTATCTGAGTTTTCATGAACTCGTAGCGCTCGGAGACCTCTTTGTATTCCTCGATAGCGCCGACATTGACATTGCCGAGAGCTCTTATCTTGTTCTTTATATCATTGAGATCGCGCTGCGCTTTTTGCGGATCTTCGATAATTATTCCGAGTTCCTCCGCCTCGCGGCGAGTGAGCTGATATTCGTCATAGAGCTTGTTCTGCGCGTTTTCAAGCTCGCGCTGCATCGAGTCGCGGCGTTCTTCGAGCCTTGCCCGCTCGCCGGACAGCCTCTCGCGCCTGTCGCTGACCGAGCGCTCCTGGGCGCGAAGTTTGGTGCTCTCGCCCTCGACTCCGCTTCGCTTCTGGGCGAGCGAGGATATCTCGTCCTTCTTCTGCTGAGCCTCGGCGCGAAGTGATGCCGCCTCGCCTTTGAGCTGTTCAATCAGCTCGTTCGTTGCGGTCATCTGCTCGGTTATCGAGTCAATCTCCGATTTGAGTTCATCGGCATGACCCTCATGGGAGCTTCTGCGGCGTTTGAGCGTTTCGATAACTTCCTCTCGCGCCTGAATATCCTTTTTGAACGCAAGGATGCTGAGGTTGATACTGCTCTCTTTGTCCGCGTTCTGTTCGCGGGTGCTGAGCAGTTCATCGCGGCGCGATTCGATTTCGGTTATCTTTTCATTGACCGAGTCGAGCTGAGAGGTAAATTCATCTATCTTCTTCTGCGCCTGAGTCTGAATCTCTTCGAGCTTTGCGGTGCGCTCTGCGGAGCTGCGCTTCTCCGCTTCGAGGTCATTGAGCGCTGACTCGGCGGTTTCTATCTTGTCGTCTATCATGCGCAGTTCGCCCTCGCGGCGGATTTTTTCTTCCTGCGCTTTCTGAAGCTCCGCCGTCACGCCGTCGTATTCCGCCTGCGCCGCCGAGACTTCGCCCGCGAGCTCTTTGTATCTCTTCTGCCGCTCGGCGAGGTCTTTTTCAAGCTTCGCGACGGTCTTTTTGAGCTGTTCGATATCATTGCCGCGGCTGAGTATGCCCGCGTTCTGTCCGCGCGAACCGCCCGTCATCGAGCCGCCCGCGTTCATGACCTGACCGTCGAGCGTGACGACTTTGAATCTGTGGCCGAAGCGCTTGGAGATGGCTATCGCGCTGTCGATATTATCCGCAACGGCGGTGTGGCTGAGCAGATTCCTGATTATCGGCAGATACTCGTCGTCGCATCGAAGAAGCCTGTCCGCCATGTCGATGAATCCGACGCAGGAGTCGAGTCCGTCCTCCCTGAACGGGCGCGGCTTTATCGCCGTCATCGGCAGGAAAGTCGCGCGTCCTGCGCGGCTCTCTTTAAGATAGGCTATGGCGCGCTTTGCCGCCGACTCGTCGTCGGTTACTATATTCTGCACGGCGGCGCCGAGAGCCGTCTCGACCGCCGCGGCGTACTTCGCATCAACGGTTATCAGCTGGGACACAGGTCCGTGGATTCCGCGCAGCGTTCCGCGCTTTGCTTCGCGCATGACCGCTTTAACGGAGCCTGAATAGCCCTCCATGTTCTTCTCGAGATCCTCGAGCATTCTGATGCGCGCCTGCTTCTGGTGGATGTCGAGCGTTGCAGCGTCGAGCTCGCGGCGCATCTTCTCCGCCTTTTCGGATCGCGAACGGACTATCATAGAGTAGCCGTCTATTGAATTTGAAAGTGATTCTATATTTTCAAGGCACGCATCAAGGTTCTTGCGGCTGACTTCGGCCTGCTCGCGAAGCGCGTCAAGCAGTCCGCCGCGCGAAGCGATGACTTCGTCGACTGTGCCGAGGCGCGCGGCTATCTCCTGCGCGGAGGAGCGCGCCGTGCTCTGCTCGATTTTTGCGGCGGAGAGAGATTCGTTTATGGTCTTCGCCTGCGCCTCCGCGCTGTCGCGCTCGGCGGTTATCGCGCTCTCCTGCTCCTTGAGCTTGCCCGTGCTGTCGAGCAGTTCGAGCAGCTGCGCTTGGCAGCCCTTTATCTCGGCGTCTATAGATTCTATCTCTTTTTGGGCGGCGTCAATCTGCTCCTCGAGGTGCTGCTCGGTGGCGGTCGCCGCTTCCATGTCGCGCTTTATGCGCTCTATCGTCTCGCGGTTATGCGCGAGGTTGTTGTGCTCGACGGCGATTCTGCCGTCAACTGCGGTCGCCTGCTCTTCGTCAGAGGCGGCTTTCGTTCGCAGTTCTTCTATCTGCACGGTTATTCCGCTGCCCGTGCTCATCAGCTCTTCTATCTGAGCCGATATCTGTTCGAGCTCGCGCTCCGCCTGCTCATAGTCAGCGGCGGCGAGGGATATTTTATCCTCCTGCGCCCTGAGCCCCTCGCGGGAGCGCTCTATCGTCTTGAGCCAGAGTCCTATCTCAAGCTCCTTTTTCTCCCCTGCAAGCACAAGGAATTTCTGCGCCTTTTCGCTCTGCGTTTTGAGCGGTCCGACGCGTCCTTCGAGCTCGGTCAATATGTCGCGCAGGCGAACGAGATTTTCCTCCGCCTGTTCGAGTCTGCGTGTCGCGTCCGCGCGGCGGTATCTGAAATGGGATATTCCCGCCGCCTCTTCGAGCATATCGCGCCTCTGCGGCGAGCGCGAAGAGATAAGGTCGGCGACTCTGCCCTGGCTGACCATGGAATAGCCGTCGCGTCCGAGTCCCGTGTCCATAAACAGTTCATGGATATCGCGCAGACGCACTGTCTCGCCGTTCAGCTGATATTCGCTCTCACCCGAGCGGTAGTAGCGACGGGTGACGGAGACATCGTCCTTGTCGCAGTTGTTGAGGGTACGATCGGTGTTATCGAGGCGCAGAGTGACCTCGGCAAAGCCCATCGCCTTTCTGAGCGACGTGCCGCCGAAGATGACATCCTCCATTTTCGAGCCGCGCAGGCTCTTTGAGGACTGCTCGCCGAGAACCCAGCGAACGGCGTCGGAGATATTGCTCTTGCCGGAGCCGTTGGGTCCTATGACGGCGGTTATGCCTTTTCCGAATTCAAGAGTCGTCTTGTCGGGAAAAGATTTGAAGCCCTGCAGTTCGAGTGCTTTTAGTAACATTTATCTGCCTGCCTTTATAATAAGTTGACTTTTTCCAAGGTTATATCACGCGCCGAGAGAGCCGCATTTTCTTTTATCCTGCATTCATAGCCGAGTTCTCTGAGCTTTTCGATATTGCATCTTCTCTGCCCGGAAGCTTTTGAAACTTCACGCGGGGCAACATATATTATGTACTTCCCCTTTTCTTTTCCAGAGAGAGCTTTATTAATAATATCAAAATATATATGCCCCTCGCACATCTCGCGCAGAGCCGGATGATATGCGCCGGCAACGAAAGAGCCCTCGACGTCGCCGCCGGAATGAAGTCCGAGGCGGATGACCTTTATCCCCGCTCGCTCGAACATCGGAAGTATCTTCGCGCAGAGCACCGCCGCCTCTTCAGGAGTCTGCGGGCGGTATTCGCCATTGCGGTATAGCTCGGCGAGCTCGGTGTTTTCTATAACAACCGTCGGATATATCCGCGCGGTATCGGGTGAAAGCGAGATTATATCCCGCGCCGTCCCGATGCTGTCCTCATCATTCGAACCGTAGAGCCCGGTCATCATCTGGAGTCCCAATTCGAAGCCGCGTTCTTTTAAAAGCCGCGCCGAGCGGAAGATATCCTCGCGTGTGTGCCCTCTGCGGTTCATCGCGAGCACTTTATCATTCGTGCTCTGTGCTCCGAGTTCGACCGCCGTGACGCGGTATTTCTCGAGGATATCGCAGATCTCCCCGTCAACGGCATCCGGGCGGGTGGATATTCTGATGCCCTTGAAGCCGTTTTCGCCGATGAACTCCTGTGCAGAAGAGAGCAGCTCGATCATATAATCGCGGTCGATAGCCGTGAAGCTGCCGCCGAAAAATGCTATCTCCCCGTCTTTTATCCCCTCAGGTGACGAGCGCATGGCGACGAGCGCCGCGTCGCGCACATCCTGCGCCGTCGGCTGGCTCTTCGCGCCCGAAATACTCCTCTGATTGCAGAAGCTGCACTGGTGCGGGCAGCCCGCGTGGGGAACGAATACGGAGACGTTTATATGTTTCATGCCTTGAGCCCCATGAGTTCCAGAGCCTCTTTTGCCGCCGCCTGCTCGGCTATCTTCTTGCTTCTGCCCGAGCCGTGGCCGATAACATTGCTGTTGAGATGGACTTCGACGCTGAAGGTCTTGTTGTGGTCGGGTCCGCTCTCGCCGACGAGGACATATTCGACCGCCTCTTCGGGATTGCGCTGGACTATCTCCTGCAAGGTGGTCTTGTAGTCCGTGACGACCGGCTTCTCCTCGTCCGCCTTATCGATAAAACGGAAAACGAAATTCTTCGCCGGCTCTATGCCGCCGTCGAGATAGATAGCGGCGAGCACAGCCTCAAACGCATCGGCGAGGATAGACGGGCGATCCTTGCCGCCGGTGAGCACCTCACCCTTGCCGAAGAGCAGATAGTCGCCGATGCCGAGAGTGCGCGCAAATTCGCTGAGTGACTTCTCGCAGACGAAATAAGCGCGTCTCTTCGTCAGCTCGCCCTCGGGCAGGTGCTTGAAGTGATGGAAGAAATGCTCGGCGGAGATAAAGCCGAGCACCGAGTCGCCCAGAAATTCCAGGCGCTCGTTGCAGCGCGTGCCGTCCTGCCGCTCGTTGGCGTATGACGAGTGGGTCAGCGCCTCGGTGAGCAGCTTTTTATTCTTGAAATTGTAGCCTATTTTCTTTTCGAGTTCTCTGTTGTCCATTTTCTTACTCCGCGTCGGCAGCTTCCTTGACGCTCTGTGCAATGGTGCCGACTATATTTTTTTCTGCGCAGGTCTTTGCCTGCCTTATGGCGTTGCGGATAGCCTTCGCGTCGGACGAGCCGTGCGACTTGATAACAACGCCGTTGACTCCGAGCAGCGGCGCGCCGCCGAACTCGGAATAATCCATTCTCATTTTAAGACCGAGCAAGCCGCCCTTGACCATCATGGCGGCGAGCATGGTTATCGAGCTCTTCTTGAAGATGTTCTTGATATTCGCCATCATCGCGCCCGCGACACCCTCATAGAGCTTGAGGATAATGTTGCCCGTGAAGCCGTCCGCAACGAGCACGTCGCAGCAGCCGTAGGGCACGTCGCGAGTCTCAACGTTGCCGATGAAGTTGATGCTCTTCGTCTCTTTGAGCAGATCGAACGCCTCATGGCGCAGGCGGTCGCCCTTGCTGTCCTCGGTGCCGATATTCGCAAGAGCCACGCGCGGAGACTGAACCTTGACGAATTTCTCCGAGTATATCGCGCCCATCTGGGCGAACTGCTTTAAATGCTCCGCGGTGCAGTCTGCGTTCGCGCCGCAGTCGAGCAGAAGAAACGGCTTGTCATTAGAGGGCAGGACGCTGCCTATCGCCGGGCGTTTTACGCCCTTGATGCGCTTGACGATAAAAGTCGCACCCATGACGAGCGCGCCGGTTGAACCGGCACTCACAAATGCGTCACCCTTGCCGTCCGCAAGAGCCTGGAGTCCGACCGCCATGGAGCAGTTTTTCTTGCTTTTGAGTATCTCGCCGGGCTGATCGGTCATGGCGATAACGTCCGGGGCGTCCATAATATCAATGCCTGTGAGCGATATCTTGTTCTGCGCGGCACAGGAGAATATCTTCTCCTTGTCGCCGACAAGAACTATATCCACGCCGAGATCGTCCTTTGCGTTGCGGCTGCCCTTGATAACCTCAAGAGGTGCATTGTCGCCGCCGAAAGCATCAACTATAATCTTCATTTTTCATTCTCTCCTTCGATATATTTTCTCGCGGATTCCAATCCTCTCTGCGAGATCTTCTCATAACGCTCCTGCTTCGAGCGGATACGCTCGTCGAGGGGCGGAAGTATTCCGAAGTTTGCGCCCATGGGCTGAAAATCCGTCACGCTCTCGTCGCTGATATAGCGTGCGAGCGCACCCATGACGGTGTCCCCGGGCATGACGAACGGGTCTTTTCCGTTTATATACCGCGCGGCGTTGATGCCGGCGAGTATTCCCGAGGCGGCGGACTCCATATAGCCCTCCACGCCGGTTATCTGACCCGCGAAGAATATTCGTCTGTCGCTCCTGAGCGAGAAGTCCGCGCCGAGAAGCTTGGGTGAATTTATAAATGTGTTGCGGTGCATGACGCCGTAGCGCACGAACTCCGCATTTTTGAGCGCGGGTATCATAGAGAAAACTCGCTTCTGCTCGCCGAATTTCAGATTCGTCTGGAAGCCGACGAGATTGTACATAGTACCTGCCGAGTTCTCTTTTCTGAGCTGGAGCACCGCCCACGGTCTGTGTCCCGTGCGCGGATCGCGCAGACCGACGGGTTTCATCGGACCGAAGCGTATGGTATCCTGCCCGCGCAGAGCCATGACTTCTATCGGCATACAGCCCTCGTAGACTCCCTTGCGCTTGTCGAACGAGTGGGTTTCGGCACTCTCTGCGCCGACAAGGGCTTCGTAAAACGCCTCATATTCCTCTTTGTCCATCGGACAGTTTATATAGTCATCCTCGCCGCCCCTGTCGTAGCGCGACTGCTTGAACGCGCAGGACATATCGAGGCTCTGAGCCGAAACTATCGGCGCGGCGGCATCGTAGAAGCTCAGATGTCCGGGGCAGATTTTCTCTATCTCATTGGAGAGCGCGTCGGACGCGAGCGGACCTGCGGCGATAATCACAACGCCGTCTGCGGGTATCTCCGTCACCTCGCCGCGGACTATATCTATAAGCGGATCTTCTTCGACTGTCTTTGTGACAAGGGCGGAGAAATCGTCCCTGTCAACGGCTAAAGCGCCGCCTGCGGGGACGGCAGTCGCCTTGGCGCAGCTCACGCAGAGCGAGCCGAGCATCTCCATCTCGGCTTTGAGTTCGCCCGCGGCGCTCGCGGTGCGCAAAGCCTTGAAGGAGTTCGAGCAGACGAGCTCGGCGAAGTTCGGGCTCGAATGGGCGGGCGAGAATTTTTGCGGCTTCATCTCGCACAGGGTAACTCTTATCCCCGCACGCGACAGCTGTCTTGCGGCTTCAACGCCCGCGAAGCCCGCTCCTATAACGGTAACTTTATTCATCGGTTTTTTTACCTTTTCTTGCGCTCTTTTTCGTATATCCGCAGCCCTCGTTGAGGCATTCGACAACGCCGCCCTTCTTCTTGAACAGGGACTTGCCGCACTGCGGGCATATCTCATCCGTCGGCTTATCCCAGGTCATGAAGTCGCAGCCCGGCCAGTTCGAGCAGCCGTAGAAAGTATAGCCCCTCTTCGTCTTTCTCTCGATGACCTTTGCGCCGCACTTGGGGCACTTTGCGTTCGTTTCGAGCACGAGCGGCTTCGCGTTCTTGCACTCGGGATAGCCGGGGCAGGCAAGGAATCTGCCGTAGCGTCCGGTCTTTATGACCATCATTCTGCCGCACTTCTCGCAGGGGATATCGGTTATATCCTCTTCGAGCTGAATTTTGACATCCTTCATCTCGGCTTTCGCCTTGTCGAGCGACTTTTCGAACTCGCCGTAGAAATCGTCGAGGACGGAGACATAATCGACATCGCCGGAATCGACGCGGTCAAGCATATCCTCCATCTGCGCGGTGAACTTGACGTTGACTATGCGCGGGAACTTCTCTTTGAGCAGCTTCGTTGTCGCCTCGCCGAGCTCGGTGGGCACGAACTGCTTCGACTCGCGCTTGACATAGTTTCTCTTGACTATGGTGGTGATTATTGTTGAATAGGTACTCGGTCTGCCGATACCCTTTTCCTCGAACTCCTTGACGAGCGACGCTTCGGTGAAGCGCGGCGGAGGCGAGGTGAAGTGCTGCGAGGGGATGAGCTCCTTGAGCTTCGCGGTGTCTCCGACCTTTATCTCGGGCAGGAGCGAGCCCTTGCTCTCATCGTCGCTTATCTCATATACTTTTGTAAAGCCGTCGAAGCGCACGGAATAACCGGCGGCGGTGAACAGGCAATATTTGCCCTCGGCGGCGTCCTTTTCGTTTGCTCCGGCTATTTCAAGCTTCACCGTATCCTGGACGCAGCTCGCCATGAGGCTCGCCATGAAGCGCTTCCAGATAAGATTATAGAGCTTATACTGATCCGAAGTCAGCGAATCCTTGACGCGCTCGGGGGTTATCGACGGGGTCGCGGGGCGGATAGCCTCGTGGCCGTCCTGCGCGTTGGCTCCGGTCTTGTAATAACGCGGCTTGTCGGGCAGATACTCCTTGCCGAAGATATCTTCTATGGCGGCGGCTGCCTGAGCGCGCGCCTCCTCGGAGATTCTCAGCGAGTCGGTTCTCATGTAGGTTATAAGACCGGTCGTGCCGATGCCCTGAACATCGACGCCCTCATAGAGCTCCTGCGCGGTGCGCATGGTCTTCTGAGTCTGGAAACCGAGCTTCCTCGAAGCCTCCTGCTGGAGGGTGGAGGTGGTAAAGGGCGGCGCAGGGTTCTTCTTCCTTGTGCCCTTTTTGAGGGTTTTGACGGTATACGAAGCGCCGTCGAGACGGCTGAGAATAGCGTCCGACTGCTCTTTGTTCTCTATTTTTATCTTGCCGTTTTCGTCGCCGTAGAGCGATGCGGAAAACACCTTGCGGGACGGGGCGGTGAACTTTGCGTCTATCGTCCAATATTCCTCGGGCTTGAACGCACGGATCTCCTCCTCGCGGTCAACTATCATGCGCACCGCTACGCTCTGAACGCGGCCGGCGGAAAGTCCGCGGCGTATCTTCTGCGAAATAAACGGGCTCAAGCGATAGCCGACGAGTCTGTCGAGTATTCTTCTCGCCTGCTGTGCGTTGACGAGATTCATGTCGACGGCGCGCGGATGTTCCATGCCGTTCTTGATTCCGGTTTTGGTTATCTCGTTGAAGGTGACTCTGTTCTTGTCCTCGAGATTGAGATCGAGCAGGGTCGAAAGGTGCCACGATATCGCTTCTCCCTCGCGATCAGGGTCGGTTGCGAGGATAACTTTATCGCTTTTTTCAACATCTTTTTTAAGCTCGCTGACGAGCTTCTCTTTTCCTTTTATAACGGCGTATTTCGGCGCGAAGTCGTGCTTGACATCGACGCTCAGCTTCGCCGCGGGCAGGTCGCGGACATGACCCATCGAGGCGACTACCTCATAGCCGGGTCCGAGATATTTTTTAATTGTTTTCGCCTTTGCGGGCGACTCGACTATAACTAAAGTGGACATTTCGTTTGCTCCCCTGTTCAAATTTTTTTGTATCGTTTCCCTGCGCACAGACACACGAGATCTTCAAGCTCCAGCTCGGTCATCGAGCTGACAACCTCCCACGGCGCAAATCCGGTCTTTGCCGCTATCTCGTCTGCAAACAGAGGTTCTTCTCCCATTGATTCGTATATTTTCTTTGCCTTTTCAGAGAGTCCGACGGGTATTGACACGAGCTTTTTGACCCGGAACTCCTCGGACTTCGGCTCGGGCTCGAACTTTTTGACCGATTCGTGCGGACGCTCGACGGTCTTCGGCTCTTCTTTCGCCTGCTCCTGCGTCAGCTCGCGCTTGCCGCTCAGATATTCGAGCGCCTTCGCCATATCCTCCGGCTTTATCTTGTCGGGATAGCGCACGGAGTATTCCGTTATCAGATCGTAAATTGACAAAAGCGGTCTTGCGCCGTCTCTTATCAGCCGATTTGCCCCGGCGTAAGATGAGTTGAACACATCGCCGGGCGGCGCGAACACATCGCGGCCCTGTTCTATGGCGCAGTTCGCAGTGATGAGCGAGCCGCTCTTAACTCCCGCCTCGATGACTATTGTAGCGTCGCAGAGTCCCGAGATTATTCTGTTTCTTATCGGGAATGTTCTCGCCGAGGACGGGAATCCCGGCGGAAACTCCGTTATCAGCGCACCGCTTTGAGCCACGCAGTCGCGCAGATACTCGTTTTCCATAAGATATTTGTATCCGAAGCCGCAGCCGAGCACCGCCGCCGTGACTCCGCCGGAGTCGAGCGCGCCGTTGTGCGCGCAGCTGTCGATACCCATCGCCGCGCCGGAGACGACGCAGATGCCGGAATATGCAAGCGCCGCGGCATAGCGGTGCGCGAGGTAGCTGCCCTGGAACGAGGCTTTTCTCGTACCGACAACGGCAATGCACACGCGCTGTGTCACGCGTTTTATGTCGCCCCTGACGAAGAGCGCCAGCGGCATGTTACGCAGACTTCTGAGCTTCGGCGGATAGTCCTCGTCGTCCGGAGTGAGGACGGTCCAGCCGTTATTATGACAAACATCAACAATGCCCTGCGCCTTTTCGGGAGAGCATTGTTTGAGTTTTTCTATCTGTCTGTTGGTGAGTACACCGCTCAATCGCCATTCTATCTCGCCCCTTGAGTACATCTCCTCGGGGGATGGAAACACAGCGGTAATCTCATCTGTGACAGCTCCTGCGCCAAGAGCTTCCTGGAGCCAGAGCCAATAGGCTTTCTTGTCCATTGAAGCCTCCGTGTGTTATTTTGTCAGCTCCCACATAAGCACTGCGGCGGCCGCCGCGGCGTTTAACGATTCGGCACGCCCGCGCATCGGGATAGTCACGGGCAGAGTGCAGGCGGACATGACCTCGGGCGATATTCCGCTGCCCTCGTTGCCGACAACGCAGATAACGGAGCCCGAAAAACTCATATCGGTTATCCTCTTTGCCCCGTCGGACGGCGTGGAAGCTAAGGTAAGCATACCCTTTTTGGCGGCAAAAATCAAGAGAGAGGGCAAATTTCCTGTTGTCAAAACAGAAATTCGCATCGAAGAGCCCATCGCGGCGCGAAGCGCTTTCGGGTTATATATATCGCATCCGCCGCCGACTATGACGCCGCTCATGCCGAACGCCTCTGCGGTTCTGAGCACCGCGCCGAGATTCGACGGATCCTGCATATTGTCGAGCGCTATATATGTTCCCTTGGGGTCGATCGTCTCCAGCTCCGCCTCTTTTCGCTTGACGCAGATGCAAAAAACGCCCTGCGCCTCGCGGGTATCGGAGAGAGTTCCGGCGAGCTCATGCGGTATCTCGAACGCCTGCTCCGCCTTTTCGGCGACGGCAGAGATATAGTCCGGATACTTTTCGAGCGCTTCTTTTGTAAAGAAAGCGGTCTTTATTTCTATCCCGGTCTTTGCAACATCCGAGCACAGGCGCGCGCCCTCAAGCGCAAACAGCCCCGTTTCCCTGCGGAACGAGGCACTCTGCGACAGATGCCGGAAAAGCTTCACTTTTTCGTTGGAACGCGACGAGATCTTTTCGAAATCCATCTTTTTTCCTCCGATATGAAATAAGGGACTGCATCAGCAGCCCCTTAACTTTCAGATTGAGTCTCTACCCGAAAATCTCCGATCACTTACTTGAGGGCAGCCTTGGCCTGCTCGGTCAGAGCGGTGAAAGCGGCGGGATCGCTGATGGCGATCTCGGAGAGCATCTTGCGGTTGAGATCGATGCCGGCCTTCTTCAGACCGTTGATGAACGTGGAATAGTTCATGCCGTTGAGCTTCGCGGCAGCGGAGATTCTGGTGATCCACAGGCTGCGGAAGTCACGCTTCTTCTGCTTGCGGCCGATGTAAGCATACTGGCCGCTCTTCATGACAGCCTGCTTGGCGGTCTTGAAAAGGCTGTGCTTTGAGCCATAGTAGCCCTTGGCAAGCTTCAGAACTTTATTTCTTCTCTTGCGAGTCATTGTTGCACCTTTGATACGTGCCATGGTTTTCTACCTCCGAATAATTAATGAGTGGTTGGCTGTCTCTTATTTGTAAGGGATAAGCTTCTTGATCTGCTTGACGTTGGTGGTGTCTGCAACAGAGGTCTTGCGAAGATTTCTCTTACGCTTTGTGCTCTTCTTGGTAAGGATGTGAGACTTGTTTGCGTGTGCACGTATCGGCTTACCGTTTTTTGACAGCTTGAAGCGCTTTTTAGCACCGCTGTGAGTTTTGATCTTGGGCATGAGTTCTTTTCCTCCTTCAACTTTTTGACCGGTATTTTACCGGGATAATCACTTCGCGCTCTTGGGAGCGAGGAACATGAGCATCTGGCGTCCCTCAAGCTTCGCCGGCTTCTCGACCGAGGCGATATCCGCGCACTTCTCCGCAAACTGAGCCATTATGGTCAGTCCGAGATCGGTGTGGGTCATCTCGCGTCCGCGGAAGCGGATCGAGACCTTGACCTTGTCGCCGCCCGACAGGAACTTTCTGGCGTGACCGACTTTCGTATCAAAATCATGTACGTCAATGTTGGGCGAAAGGCGGATCTCCTTTATCTCGATCACACGCTGATTCTTCTTCGCTTCCTTCTCCCTCTTGGACTGCTCAAAACGATATTTGCCGTAGTCCATGATCTTACAGACGGGCGGCTTTGCCTGCGGAGCTATCTTGACAAGGTCGAGATTTTTCTCTGCGGCAAGCTTCTGAGCCTGAGCGGCGGAAACGATACCTAACTGTTCACCGTCATTGCTTATGAGCCTGACCTCTTTGTCCGTGATCTCTTCATTGATCTGCATTTCTTTGATACCTATAACCAGCACCTCCATATGCTCTGACCGGTTCTACCGGAAAAATCAAAGCGAGGGCACAGAGATGCCCTCGCTCAATAATCAACAGAAATAAAAATCCGTTCTTATTGACCCGCGCGGACAAAACCCCGGAGGTGAGAGCTGCGGCACAATGCGTCACTCTGCTTTGTTGTACGCATTATTTTAACAGCCCGAAAGGATTTTGTCAAGCGTTTTTTCGGATTATTTTATAAAAAGTACCGACGACGCTATTATAAACTGCGCCGCATAGTAAAGAGTGTGGTTTATGACGACATTTGGCTTCGTGTTTCCGCCCTCTTTGAAATACATATTCGACAGCACCGCATCCGAGAGGATGAACAGTATTCCGCCGACCGCCGTGAGAATCCACTGCTTTGCAAAGGAATTGTTGAGCATCGCGACCGCGCTGACGGCAAAGGTCATGAACAGGAAAAAGGTATAGACGCCGACTATCGTTCTGAACTTGCCGAACTTGAGCTTGAGCAGCTTTTCGCTGACGATAACATTGCCTATGGCGACAACGACCGAGACTATGACCGGCAGGACAGCCGTGAGCACGCTCCAGTTGCCGGCGAATTTATAAATAGCGCCTATGTAGAACACATGGCCTATCATGAACGCTATGAATCCGGCGTTGAGGAACTTCTCCATATCCTTTTCATATATCCATTTCAAATCGAGCCATATGTCACCCGAAAGACCGAGCACAAGACCGAACACGATGAGCCCGGCATACACCTCGTGACCCGGGTTGACCGCCGCCGCGGAGAGCGCCGTAAGCAGGAAGAAGAAGCTCGCTATCGCCTTTGAATAGAGCCCCTTGAGTCCGCCGTATTTCACGCGCAGGACAAGGAAAACGAGGACCGCCGCGATGCCTGCCGCAAGCGCGGCATAAAAATATGCTGTTGACAAAATGATATCCTCCTCGTTGTATCCGCTCATCAGACGCGGGAAAAATTCATCCGAAATGAGTATACAACATCCGACACGATTCAACAATAAGTTGAAATGTAACATTATTGCAACAGTTTTCCGCTTTTTGTCTTTATATTATATTCAATGCAACATTATCGCGGCACAAAAAATCCGCCGCACCGACGAATGCGAGTGATATGATTAAATGGATTGATAAATCGGGATTTGTCTATCACTCGAGTCATAGCAAAGTAAAGGTAAGCGACTCAACTAATTTTGGTAATCATACTTTCAATAGCCGCACCGCAGTAGTAATAGCTAACTGCGGAGAGCGAGGGAACGGCTTGCACAGCAAGACGCACGAGCGACTCTCAAAACATAGTCGCCTATCGCCCTTGGAGCGGGCGCTATGCTCCTTGTTTTTCGCCAACATCGCCTCGCTTCATCCGCCACAGACGGCGCTTCGGTGATGTTGCCCGCTCCTCTAAGAAAGCTGTCAAACACTGCGGTGTGGCTATTGAAAATCTGATAGTTAAAGCGGCAAAGTGCGATGCTATATTTACTGCAAACAGTTGATTTTGACTCTGCTATAAACGCTATTCTGTTGAACTCGCACCCTCACAGCAATCTCGTGTCGTTGATTATCAGCTCGAAGCTGCAATCGAGTCTGGCGGCGGACTTTTTGCAAAGCACCATGCGCTCGAGGAAAATCTCGAAATATTCCATCACCGGGCAGATGTCCGTGTCGATCTTCAGGCGCAGGATTATTACTCTGTCCTCGCCGTCAACCTCAAGCTCCGAGTCCACGACCGCGTAGTTGACTCTGTCGTGAATGTCCGTGCTGACCGTCTTGCTGTTTCTGACGCGGCTTCTGCGCACGTCGCTCTTGTCCGCGAGGATGAGCGCCGCTGCGATCGGGCTGACGGGCGCCGCCGTCTTTTCGTCGTGGTGTCCTATCGCGCCGACTATCAGCGCGATGTCTTTCGGGTTTATGTCGAGACTGCGCAGAATGTTGAACGCGAGTATGCCGCCGCTCTGCGCGTGGTCGCATCGGTTTATCATGTTGCCGATATCGTGCATGTATCCGGCGACCGCCGCGAGCTCGCATTCGTGGTCGCTGTAGTTAAGTATTTCCAGTATCTCGCGCGACATTTTTGATACCGTGCCCGCATGGGCGAGTCCGTGCTCGGTGAAGCCCAGCTCGCCGAGAACGCGGTTGCCTGCGAGGATATAAGTCCTGAGCTCTTCGTTTTCATGAATTTTATCGTAAAGTTCCATTTTTTGCACCTCTTTTTTCGCTTTGCGGCGTAAAAAATTTGTAAAAAACCTGTTGTCTGTCTTTTCTTTTGCCTACTTTATGAGTATAATATAACCAATAAAGAGTCTGGAGGTAATTTCAATGTCCACTGTATTAGTAACCGGCGGCGCTGGCTTCATCGGCTCGCACACGAGCGTAGAGCTGCTCAACGCGGGATATGATATCATTATACTCGATAATTTTGTCAACAGCAAGCCCGAAAGCCTTAAAAGAATAAAAGAACTTACGGATAAGGATTTCAAATTCTATCAGGCGGATATACGCGACGAAGAGGCGATGACCAAAGTTTTCGCCGAGAACAAGATCGACGCGGTCATTCACTTTGCGGGTCTCAAGAGCGTTCCGCAGAGCATCAAGGAGCCTCTCAACTACTATGACAACAACATAGCGGGCACGGTCTGCCTGTGCCGCGTGATGGATAAGGCGGGATGCAAGAAACTCGTCTTCAGCTCGTCCGCCACTGTTTACGGCAGCAAGAACCCCTCTCCGCTCAGAGAGGATATGCCGACCGGCGGCACCACGAACCCCTACGGCACGACAAAGTATTTCATCGAGCAGATACTTCAGGATCTGTGTGTATCCGACAGCGAGTGGGGCGTGTCCATTCTCCGCTACTTCAATCCCATCGGCGCGCACAAGAGCGGGCGCATCGGCGAGGATCCCAACGGAATCCCCGGCAACCTCATGCCCTATATCACCCAGGTCGCCATCGGCAAGCTCGAGTGCCTCAACGTCTGCGGCAACGACTATCCGACCCCGGACGGCACGGGCGTGCGCGACTATATCCATGTTGTCGACCTGGCGCTCGGCCACATAAAAGCCCTCGACAGACTGCTCAAAGTAAAGGGCTGCGAGGTCTATAACCTCGGCACCGGCAAGGGCTACAGCGTGCTCGACGTTGTCAAGGCTTTTGAAAAGGCGTCGGGAATCAAAATCAACTACAGAATAGCTCCCCGCCGCGCGGGTGATGTCGCCTGCTGCTATGCGGACGCGACAAAGGCAAAGGAAGTGCTTGGCTGGCAGGCGCAGTACGATATCGACGATATGTGCGCCGACTCGTGGCGCTGGCAGTCGCAGAACCCCAACGGCCTGGAATAAGCTGTTCGGAAAGGAACCGGTTTGACGGAACTTTTTGAAAATATACAAAAGCCCGAGACCGCCGTGCTTGTCGGCGTGGATCTGGGCGAATATGACTGCGAGGCGTCGCTCGACGAGCTTGAGGAGCTGGCAAAGACCGCCGGCGCCGAGGTCGAAGCGCGCGTGACTCAGCGGCGCGAGACTCCCGACTCCGCGACCTTCATCGGCTCGGGCAGGCTCAGGGAGATAAAAAACTTCTGCGCCGACAACGACGTCGATCTGCTTATCTTCGACAGCGAGCTGACCCCATCACAGCAGAGGAATATTGAAGACATAACCGACGTGCGCGTCGTTGACCGCACGCAGCTGATACTCGATATCTTCGCCGCGCGCGCAAGAAGCGGCGAGGGCAAATTGCAGGTCGAGCTGGCGCAGCTGAAATATCTGCTCCCGCGTCTCGGCGGCAAGGGCACGAGCATGTCGCGCCTCGGCGGAGGAATCGGCACGCGCGGACCGGGCGAAACAAAGCTCGAATCCGACCGCCGCCACATCCGCCGCAAGATCCAGAAGCTGCAGTCCGAGCTCGAGGACGTGCGCAAGATCCGCCGCACGCAGCGCCGCCGCCGCGAGAAAAACGCCCTGCCGGTCGTGGCCCTCGTCGGCTACACGAACGCCGGCAAATCCACGCTGCTCAACTGCCTGACGGGGTCGGACATTCCGGCCAACGACCGCC
>OLWW01000658.1_pt1 | contig 18333 bp, 14 predicted proteins | sample 1673991 | NCBI WGS metagenome assembly OLWW01 (sample SAMEA103958136, study PRJEB25191) | human gut metagenome
ATATCTGCCCCGGCATACACGTTATACACTGCATTTTTCTGTCTGCGGTTTTCATACTGAAATACCGTTCCATTTTCACTGACATCTGCTCCGGTCAGAACCTGTCCTTCTTTGTAAATGGTAAGCTCTGCCAGCTGTTCCTTATTTTCCACGGTTACAGCTGAGGTCTTACTTGCTACCAGTTTTACATTTGTTGCCGTTGCATTTACTACATATCCCTGTGGTGCTGTGATTTCTTTCAGATAAACGGTATCCTGTGTCTTGATAATCGTAACAGAGGATTTTCCATTCTTATCTGTTGCAGGCATCTGAGTGATCAGCTTTGTACAAGCCTCATCGCTGTAAACGCCAAATACTGCACCTGCAAGATTGACATTCGCTGTATCGTCTTTCTTTACGATTTCGATCGTAGCCTGTTCAATCCAGGACACCTTTAAGCTTACATATTTTTCATCAGCAACACCTTCTCCAAATACAAATGCCAGATCCTGAACACTTGCATTCGTAGTCAATTTATATGCTGAATAATCTTTTGTAATACTTCCCTTCATTTTTGCAGAAAAAGTATCACTTACATCTCTTGTCTGTGTCAGAGGAGCTGAGAGATAAAACGTGGTTCCTCCTCCAATTGTTACGCTTGCACCTGCCGCACTTACGGTTCCAGTAGATACATTATGGAGCTTTACTCCTTTTGGTAAGTCCATTGTGATTTTCTGCTGGGAAGATGCGTTGAACTTAATGTTCTCCGTTCTCTGAACATTTCTATCTACATAAGCTTTTACATCCGGCTTTGAAAATGACATCGCTACATCTGGTATTTCCGGCTTATTCACACAATAATTATAGAGTTCTTTTGCCAAAGCCTCTCCTGTAGCATTGGTTCCGTAAAATGCATCACTGCTTCCGTTGGCATATGATGCAGCCATGTGAATGATGATGAATCTTTTTCCTTCTGAAAAATCCGTGTGTTTATTCGCAAAAAAGCTTTCGCTCCCTGCGGCATCTGTGCCGTAATAACACACTTTTGCTAACGCCTGATTGTCTCCAATCTTTGTAATTGTATAATTTCCAGATCCAGGTCCTGGCTTAGCTGGCTGTACACAATACGCAATTGCTCTGACGTTTCCGTAGCTGATATAGTACGGCTCTGTCAGATAGGTTCCAAGATTATAATCTGCATATCTATACAGTGGTCCTTTTTCAATTGTTACCTGCTGTGTACTTCTTGCTGAATAAGCTGAAACTGCTTCAAATGTTGCAATCTCTCCCTCTTCCATAGCATCAAGATCCACACCTTCGTCTCCTGCCTGTTCCAAAACATCATGAAGCTCTAACCCTGATTCTTCATCATAGGTATCCTGATTCTGTGCCTGCTCTACCAAATCATCAAATTCATCAGCGTCAATATCGGTAATCTCCGATTCTGCTTCTGAATCCTCCGCTTCTTCTGTCTGCTGTTCACTGCCAGCTGTTTCGGATTCAGTCACTGCCTCACTCCCTGCCGCCTCTGTCTGTACTTCTGTTTCTTTCTCACGCACAATCAGTTTTCGGCTGATCTGGTACTTCGGATGCTCCTGATTTACCGGTTCCACATAATAGACCGCTTTGTAAGTGTCCGCATGATCTGTCGTAAAATCCTCATCCTTGTCGTTCTTTGCTTCCTCGAATGTGACTTTGACCTTGTTATCATCCTTGATTTCCAGTCCTGTGTAATCTGATTTCACATCAAATACACTGCCTGTTTCGATTTCATAATCTTTGGCAGTCACCACCTCATCTTCATCCAGAAGGTCTTTCACTTCCTCATAAAGTGGAGGTTTTTCCTCTGGCTGGATCTCCGCTGCATATGCCGTCATCGGAGACAGCACTGTACTAAGCATTGTCATGCCTGCCAGCAAGCCAGATACTACTTTTCTAAAATTACCTTTTTTCTTCATGCTAAGGTCCTCTCTTTCATAATATTTGTATTAAAACAGACAGTCCTTAGACTGCCTGCAATACACTGCTTATCGTTGCGGAAAACTCAGATTGAACTGCACATTTCCCTCGCCAGGATCAACCATTTCCACAGTTGCTTCATACTGTCTCCCTGTTTTTCTTGATACCAGATCCTTATAATGGATTTTTCCTTTAGACAGGAACTTCTTTGCTGTCGTCTTATCCATCTTTTTCCCCTGGCTTGCAAGGAATTTATCATTCTTCCATAAGGCAAAAGCACAGTTCCGGTCAGAACAGTAAAAGTTTACTTTTCCTTCCCTGACATCTGCTCCACAGCGGGGACATTTGCCAATGACTTCTCCTTTTGCCTTTCCCTGAAACTGATTTTTCTTCTCTTCTGAAATCCCCTGATACCTGGCAACCAGTTCCTGCATCAGCTCTGTAATCCCATTTAGGAATTCATCTGCTGTCTCTGTATTCTGGGCAATATGATTCAATGCCATTTCCCACTCTGCGGTCATCTTCGGAGATTTAATCTCATCCGGTAGAACCGTAATCAGCACATTTCCATCATCTGTCGGCACCAGATTTTTCTTTTCCCTTTTCACAAAGCCAGACTGAATCAGTTTTTCAATGATTGCTGCCCTTGTTGCAGGAGTACCAAGTCCTTTCTTTTCTGTATCTTCGGTCAGCTCTTCATTCCCTGCACGTTCCATCGCAGAAAGCAGGGTATCTTCTGTGTACTGTTTCGGTGGCTGTGTAAAATGCTCCGATACAAAAGAATCACAAGGACCGTAATGCTTGCCAGCCCAGATATCCAGCTCCGGCTCTTCTTTCTCAATCTTTACGCCAAAGAACTGTTTCAATTTATTTTCGATTGTCTTGAACCCTTCCTGTTTTGTTTTCTTTGCATTGAGATAAAACGTATGATAATTGCAGGTAATCTGACATTTATGACTCTCATAAATATAAGGATCTGCGGTTGCTGTCAGTACCCTGGCACTGATCAGATACAAAATCTTGCAGTTTCGTTCTTTCAGTTTACCTATATCTGCCTTTGCTACTTCCATGGTCGGGATAATTGCATGGTGATCAGATACTTTCTTTGAATTTAATACCTTACTCACGTCCGGCTGATATTCCAGCCCTTCGGCGTAGGGCATTTTCCCAAGCAACATCTGAATCAGAGTTTCTGTGCTTTCTCCCATCTCATCTGTCAGATACTGGCTGTCTGTTCTCGGATAAGTAACAAGCTTCTGCTCATACATCTCCTGCACGGCATCCAATGTCTGCTGTGCGGTATAGCCAAACATTCTGTTAGCTTCCCTCTGCAGGGTGGTCAGATCATAAAGCTTCGGAGGGCGGACCGTTTTCTCTTTCACATCATCCTTCTCCACTTCGCACATGCGCTCCTGACACTCTGCAGCCACTTTATCTGCATCTTCTTTTTTCTGAAAATTCTCTGTGACCGCATCCATATCGTCAAATTTGATATGAGCCATATAATATTTCTCTTTGGTAAATTCCTTGATCTTCTGATTTCGATCCACGATCATGGCAAGTGTTGGTGTCTGTACTCTTCCAACTTTCAGATTCTGGTTATACAGAACGGAAAAAAGACGGCTCGCATTGATTCCCACCAGCCAGTCAGCCTTTGCCCTGCAAAGAGCTGACTGATAGAGACTGTCATAACACGAACCGTCTTTTAATGACGCAAATCCATCTTTAATTGCCTGTTCTTCCATGGAAGAGATCCAGAGTCGCTTCATCGGCTTTTTACATCCTGCCTGCTCATACACCAGACGGAAGATCAGCTCACCTTCACGTCCTGCATCAGTGGCACAGATCACTTCATCTACTTTGGAATCTCTCATAAGTTTCTTTAAGATTCCAAACTGCTTTTTCGTACCTTCCAATACCTTATGTTTCCAACATTCTGGCACAATCGGCAGATCATCATATCTCCATTTTTTATATTTTTCATCGTATTCCGATGCATCACATAATCCAACCAGATGTCCTACGCACCAGGAAACGATATAACCGTTTCCCTCCACGTAGCCATCTTTTCTTGTTCTGGCTCCAAGCACGGAAGCCAGTGCCATCGCAACCGATGGCTTTTCTGCAATCACTAATTTCATTTACTCCTGCTCCTCTTCTTCATCTTCTAGTACCTCATCATTGAAATCTTCATCTTTCAAAACTTCTGTCCCTGCATTTTCCTGTTCTTCCTGCTCATCTGCATCGTCTACTTCCCGTTTTTCTGACTCTGAATCTTCGGATTCATTTTCATCCTCTTCCATCTCATCTTCATCATCATATTCATGTTTCGGTTTGTAGACTTTCAAGTAATAACCACCTGCCGCAGCTCCAACAGCAACCAATCCGATCAGTAGATAAGTCCCTGCCAAACTTTTGTCTTCTGGCATCTGAATTTCATCCTCTACCTTATCTTTCTCATCTGTCTCTGTCGTTTCCGGCTTTTCTTCTTCAGCCTGTTTCTCTGGTTCTGCATAAACAATATCTACTTCCGGAAGTGTCACAGAATCAGAAAGTGTGAAGTTCATCAGGTCTTTCTCACTGACTTCGGTAAGGAAATACACATTATCCTGAGATTTTGAATTGTCGATGATCAGATAAAAAATCTTACCACTCTTAGTTGAAATGGTATAAAACTCTTTTGTGCCTTCCGTAGCTGTTTTGGTAACAGAATCTGCTGTCTCGCCTTCTTTATTAAGCTGTTCCTCAATACCTGTCACTGTCCGATCATCCACAGTTCCTTTTGCATCTGTTGGCTCAGAAGCCTGTGCATCCTGCGGAAGTGGTGAAGTCGTTGTTTTCTCAGTCCCAGTTGCATCTGCACTGGTCGTGGTTGCCATCGCACCATTGCTGTCACCTGAAGTTTTCTGTTTCTCTGCCTGCTTCTTTGCCCATTCATAATAAGGATTCTGCAACACATACTTTTCAGAAGTATTTCCGGCACCATCCGTTACCGTGATTTCAATCTGTTTTGTTGTAAAATCTTTCTGTGTCAGTTGCACTCTCAGCATTCCATCCTTCAGATCTGTATAAGTGGTGCCATTAACTGTCACAGAAGTAATGCCGGAAACGGTATCATTTCCCTGAATCGTCAGTACACCATCTGTCAGAGATGCAGAAAGCGTAGGCTTTTCTGTGTCATAACACTTAATAGAGCGATTCTGCTCATAGACCTTCCCCTCACCATCTGTCACACGCACATAGACCGTCTGATTACCAGTAATGGAAATACTTCCATTCCCTGTCACATCCTGCCAGCTTCCGTCTTTCCCAGCTTTCGCTTCAATTTTTGTGATAGAAAATCCTTCTGGCATATGACTGGCATCCACAGTAATTGCGACTGCCGTTTCCCCCTGTCTCCAGCCATCTGGCTTTTCAATCGTAATTGCGGGTGCTGTATTCTCTGCCGCTAACACACTCTGTGTCTGCAACATAGGCGATGTCAAGCAAAGAATCGTTGTTGCCGCAAGCAATCCTTTTTTCACGCTATTTTTAGATTTCTTCTGTTTCATCTTCTCTAAATTCATCATCAGACCTTGTTTCCTCCTTCTGTATTTCTACCCTGCCGGGCAGTTCATTTTTCATTCTCTTTTTGAAAGCTTCCAGCTCTGGAATGCTCATATCCATTGCACGGATAATTTTTACAATTTCCAGATTTTCCGCTTCTGTTTTTGCTATCTCCGCAGCCTTGAAACGCTTTAAATCTGCTTCATATCTGGCTTTGGATGCTTCCATTTTTTCCTTGGCTTTCTCATAATCTGCCGTTGCTTTTTCAAGACTTTTCATCGCTTCTCCTTTCCGGACGGCTGTTACACCGCCCTTTTCCTTACCATCGTCCGAATCCATAGAAATGACTCTGCCAGTATGGAGAGTTGATGGACGTATACTGCACCGGATGCCCACAATGGATCATCTGACCATTGCCCACATAGATTCCGATATGCGTTACCGGAACTCCTGCATCGTAAGTACCTGTAAAGAAGATCAGATCTCCTGGCTGTGCTTCTGACTGAGATACCGGCGTACAAATGTCATACAATCCCTGTGCCGTTAATCTTCCTGTATTCCTTACACCTGAATGTGTCAGGCAGTAACTTACGAATCCAGAACAGTCAAATCCACTTGGGGAATATCCACCCCACACATACGGTGTCCCAAGATATCTCGCTGCTTCATTTAACAAACGCTGTGCTGCTTCACTGGTATATTCATTGCCGCCAAATCCTGCCCCTTCTCCTGTTTCCAGATAAAAGATCGGGTTTAACCGCTCTCCATTTTTCAGAAGTTCAATGTGAAGATGGCTTCCTGTAGAATTTCCAGTATTTCCTACAAGACCTATCTCATCACCTTTCGTGACGGATGCTCCTGCAGATACACTCCGGCTGCTTAAATGTGCATACCGCAGTTCATAGCCTTTACTGTCCTTGATCACAACATAATTGCCATAGCTGTCGTTATAAGCAGAAGTTGTAACCGTTCCGGTCAGCCCTGCCATTACTTTTGTCCCTTCCGGTGCTCCGATATCCATACCATTATGAAGCTGATTTGCTCCTGATATTGGATGAATCCTGTATCCATAATAGCTGGTCACACTGGAATACCAGTTAAAATCAACCGGTGTTGCAAACATCTGCAAGTTGCCTTTTGTATCGTTGTAGGCACTGAACAGTTCTTTCTGGAAAAATCCCAGCCTGTCCTGACAGATTGACATCAGGTTTCCACTATTTAAGGTGACATTCAGCACATCTACATCTCTTGTCCTGGTCACTTCCACTTCATTGCTTCCATTATCATCTGCCAGATAACATTCCCATGTTTGATGTCCATGTGCAGATGCTGCCGCATGACTGTCATAATAGACATCAAACTGTACACCGTATCTTGCGAAAGCTCCGGTATCTTCTACCGTATATTCGACACCATTCATTACCACCTTTGTTCCCATTGGAACAAACGGATTGGAAGCATCTACCGCTAAGGTGTGATTGGCTGTTGGATATGCTCCACTGGCAGTCGGTCCTCCGCTCCAAATACCACAACAAATTGGGCAGTTACAATACCCACTGGTCACAACCTGTCCCAAAGATTCTCCAACTCTTACAGTTGCTGTCTCTGTCACAGTCTCATTGACTGCTTCTGTTTCTAACCGATACTGCAATGCAAAAAGAGCATCCAGTTCTGGCTTTACCTGTTCAAAGGTAAATTCTTCATACTTTGCTGACAAATAACTGATCAGGATAAACGGATCATGCTCAATAGGTCCGATGTTATATCGGTATTCCTCATGTCCCGGTTCTTCAGATTCCATGTTGTTGATCCGCTCCTGCAGATTAGCTTCCAGCTGTGTGTAATACAGTTCCGCTTTCCGGATTGCCTGATCCGATGACAGATAACTGGTTCCGGTATAAGTGATCACATTTTGTAAAAACACTGCAGAGCATGACGTGACATTCGTTATGATCAGAAACATCAATCCGATCAGAACTGCTACACTGATATACACCTTCCGGTTTTCTTTAAAGAAGTTGGTGACTTTGCCGCCAATCTTCTTGATATAATCAATCGTACCTTTTGTAGCTGTTCCTACTGTCTGTTCACTTCGCTTCGCTTTGGCATAATCCCGTTTGATCTGTTGCTTCTGAATCTGTTTTTTCAGTTTCTTCTGCTCCTGACGGGCTGCAGCCTGTGTCTGTTTCTCTGCCTGTCTTTCAAGTCTGCTTCTTTTTCTGGATGCCCTCTGTTTCCTGCGTCTGGCACTTCTCTGTTCCAGCCGGTAAACACCTTCGCCGCTTTCTTCTAACTTATGGGCACCTTCTACCGCCGCATTATCGTCTTCATTTTTGCTGATCTCACGGTGCAATGCTACGGAAGTTGCACTTCCTGCTTTCTTGACAACAGAAGCTTTTTCTGTTTTCACAGATTCCCCTTCACCAAACTTCAAACGGGATTTTTTCTTTCCAGGAGATTCTCCTTCATTTGCCTGATAGACCTGTGCTTTCTTGGAATGCTGCTTTGCTTCCTTTTTCTTTCTTGCTTCTTCATAAGAAAACTTTTTGGCTTTTTCTTTCTGTTTCTGATGGCGGAAATTGACTCCATCCGTATCCATCTGGTTCAATTTCTCCATATCTTTGTCATTTTTCACAGAAGCACCAGTTTCCTCATAAGCAAACTTCAAACGTTGTTTTTGTTTTGGTTTTTTGCTGCCACCGGTCTGATTTCTCCGGCTGTCTCCCCTGTTTTCTGATAGATCAGCACGTTTATCTTTCAGTCTCCCTAACTGTCCGACTTTGGATTTTTCTGCAAGTCTAGATTCTTTTCCGACTTCAGCACGGATTCTTTTCCGATTTTGCTGTTTACTACTCTGTCCAAAATCCTCACTTTGCTTCTCTGTCCGTATCAGTTCCGGTGCATCTCTGGATTTTTGCACAGAGGGACGAATATTTTTCCCACTCCGTTCAGACTGGCGGGGAGACTTATCCACAAGGTTTTCTTCTTTTTCCCCCTGTTTTCTTCCCATCTGCACATCACTGGCACGGTTACTGACACGAACAGAAGATTTATCTGTCAGGTTTTCTTCCACCAGACCATCCTTGGTCATCTTTTGGACTTTCTTGTCCCTGACTTTCATTCTCTGTTCTGCCACTACTTACTCCTCCTTCTTCGGATACCCTTTCCCTGCCTGTAATAAGCAGAGAAAAGCGATGCCGAAAACAGCACCGCCACTAAAAGTTAATACATATGAAATTGCTCGTAACATTGTTTTCTCCTTTGATTTAACCTGCTTCGGAAGTCTCCTCTAAGCGGGTTGTCATGATTTTATAGAGGGAATTCTTCGGGAATCTGTCTACAAATGGGATAATGACATTTCCATAGAACAAAAGTCCTTCCCCCTCATTACTGTTGGTTACATAGGACAGCTGGGTTGGTGAGATATTCAGCTGCTTTGCCAGAATCTGCCTGTCTCCGGAAGCCTGGTTCAGCATATAAATAAAATCTGAATTTTCAAATATATTCTCTATCTCCCTGGAAGACAATAAATCTTTTATATTCTGGGTGATTCCAGTTGGAATACCACCCCATTTACGGAATCTCTTCCATATCTCCACACTATAAGCTGCGGTCTGCTCTTCCTTCAAAAGAAGATGGAACTCATCCACATAATATCTGGTGGACTTATGGGCAGAACGGTTCATCGTTACCCTGTTCCAGACCTGATCCTGGATTACAAGCATCCCGATTTTTTTCAGCTGCTTACCAAGTTCCTTGATGTCAAAGCAGACAATGCGGTTATTGATATCCACGTTTGTCTGATGATTAAACACATTCAAAGAACCTGTAACATAAATCTCCAATGATGTGGCCAGTCGCTGTGCTTCCGGCTCTTCCTGTTTTCTCAGAAGATTATATAAATCCTCCAGGATTGGCATCTTCTCCGGTACTGGATCGGCAAGATATTCCTGATATACTAACCGCACACAACGGTCAATGATGGTCTTTTCTACCGGCTCCAGTCCATTCTTTCCTCCAACAATCAGTTCACACAAAGACAGAATAAAATCTGCTTTCAATGACAGCGGATTATCTTCCTCAGAATAGTTCAGGTTCAGATCCATCGGATTGATATACTGGTCAGATACTGGCGAAACCCGAACTACCTGCCCATGCAGTGCCTGCACAAGTGCCGAATATTCGGCTTCTGGATCACAGACAATGATATCGTCCTCCGTAATCAGAAAGCAGTTTGTAATCTCCCTCTTTGCTGAGAAGGACTTACCGGAACCTGGTGTACCAAGAATCAGTCCATTCGGGTTCTTCAAACGTTTCCGATCAACCATAATCATGTTGTTGGATAATGCATTCAATCCATAATAAAGAGCCTCCCCTTCCTGAAACAGTTCCTGTGTCGTAAACGGCACGAAAATCGCTGTTGAAGATGTGGTAAGTCCTCTCTGGATTTCAATCCGATTGACTCCCAGCGGAATACAGGACATAAGTGCTGCTTCCTGCTGATAATCCAGCTGTTTTAAGGAACAGTTATATTTCTGTGCGATTCCCTGCACCTGGAAAATATTGTTATCCAGCTTCTGACGCTTCTTTGCGGTATTCATTACCAGAACTGTCACAAGGAACATTCTCTCATTTCTGGACTGCAGATCTTCCAGCAGATTCTTCGCCTCTTCTCCATAGGTTACAAGGTCCGATGGAAGCACGTCCATATCATAACCGGAACGTACCGCCCGTTTCTGCTCTTCAATCTTCATCTTATCCAGATCTGAAATCTTACTCTTGATCATCTTGATCGCAGAACTCTGGTCAATGGACTGGATATGAATGTTGACATTGATGCTGTCATCCACATCCAGGAAATCTGCAAGCATCCGGTCTGTAAGCTCCGGTGCCAGAATCTGCAGGTAACTCACACTTCCCATCGTTCTTCCCATCAAAAATGTCTGATTCTTGGAAAAGTTAAAGGAAGTCGGTGCAATAAAATCTTTGGTCTTTAACCCTGTTTCCGGCAGCATCTTATACTGGAACTTAAATGGTTCAATCCGATCCTGGTTGAACACATGATACATAATCTCCAGCCTTTCCAGACCATTCAGGGAATGTGCCTGTGCACCCAGAACCTTAAAGTTATTTAAGATATCTGTTTCGATTCTTTCAAGCCTTGGTCTTGCCACCTTCAGGCTCTCTGCTTCGATTCCAAAAGTGATATACTTTGTCTTTACCAGACCATTATTTCCTTTGGAAAGCTGATTTTTCAGCATAGTACGGTACTCTTCACGAATGGCATTGAAGTCATCGTTCTGATCCGGAATATCAATGCTTTTCTCAAATTCTGCCACATCCACCTGCTGATTGATAAAGGACAGCTGCACACTGATGGAAGAATCAAAGTAATTTAAGAAATCACAGTAATTTTCAAATATCGTGGTCTTATCCTCATTTAAAGCAAGCTGATAGTTGATGTCATAAAACTGAATCGTCTTGGAGAAAAAGTTCTTTGTCACCTGGCAAATACCATCCTGCAGCATCCGAATATACGGAATACTCTGCTGCGCAGTTGTAGGAATATTTTTCTGTTTCCTGCGGTCCCGTTCCTGCTTCTTCCTACGCTTTTCCTGTTCTCTTTCTTTTCTGCTTTTTTTGTTTCTTCTTTCCTGACGGTTTCTTTTTTCCGCCAGGGACAGACGCTCCTGCTGAGCCTCCTGCTTTGTCTTTTTTGCCATCCGGCACACCCTCCTTTTTCACAAGGGTGGAAATCTCCTGATAAAAATTTTCTGTCTTATATGGTCTTACTGCCGGACAGATAAACTTCTGTCGAATGATATTTGCCACCACTTTTTCAAAGGGAAGCCCGTCTTTTTCATACATTGCCATGAAGAAAAATGGAAGCATGATCGTTACCATCAGGATGGCTGCGATACTGGAACCGATTGGTTTTCTCATGAACAGATAAAACGGAATTCCCACAACTGCGGCAAGTGAAAAGAAAATCAGCTGCCGTTTTGTCAGATTTAACGCTACTTTTGTTTTGACCTTGGTAAGGTCTTTTGGTACTGGTACATACGCCATGGTATGCGCTCCTTTCCTGCCCGTTAGTGGGCATTGAATATCGATTTGCTAAGGCTTCCGGTCTTGAATAATGAAAATGCAAGAATCACGGTATAAGCCGCTACTGAAAACATTGCTGCATGAAGGTCACTGGATATGGTCATTGCATTTACTAAAACTGCATAAATTCCCACACAGACCATCATGAAGAATCCCTGAAATGCCAGTGCGAACAAGCCTTTTAAATAGTTGTTTCCGATATTGCCCCATTCCTTATTGGTCATGGTGGCAAACGGAATTGGTGCTATGGAAGTATAAAGGTAAATCTCTATCATTCTTCCGTATAAAATAACGGTTATAATGATCGACAGAATCCGCATGGTAATACTAATCAGCAGCGTTTCCATGGATAACAAGAACAAATCCCCCAGTTCCATATCTTCCAGTGCATCCACAATCCTTGCGATTGCTTCCGATGCATCCACCGCAGTGTTTCCTGATATCACCCCGGCGGCATTATTGACCACATGCTGCCCAACATCAAAGACCGCCATCGTGATATTGAACGTATTTGTCACCAGATAAATGGCTACATACGCTTTGAAGATCCAGAGGAAAATATTGTAAGTCTCAAATTCATGGAAATTGTTTTTCTGTGTTACCATCGTGATCAATTCATAGCACAGGACAAAGGTGATGATCAGTCCCGCAATGGGGACAATCACCGTTTGGGATATATTCTGAATCAGATTAAAAATCCCTGCATTCCATCCCTGCGGTGTCTGTCCCACCTGCCCGGCTATGGTTCCCACCTGCTCATTGACAGACGTGAACATGTTATCCAAACATGACTTAATAAGCCCGATCAGGATATCCTTTATCGCTTCCGTAATTCTCTCAATGATGGTGTTCATCTACCACTCCTCTTAAGAGAACAATGTTGCCAGCTGTGGAATCAGGGTAGTTCCCAGCAGCATGATTCCGGCACCAGCCATCAGCTGTTTGATGCCCTGGCTCTTAGCGCCGGGATTGTCATTTCCATATCCTTCCAGAAGGTTTACGACACCCCACACGCCAAGACCTGCGCCGATTGCGACTACAAGAGTTTTTAAAGTTGTAATTGCACTGCTAAAAAATGCCATATACATTCACCAAAACTGACTTCTTTCAGGTGTTTACGGGAACGAAAATACACCGACTAAAAAGCCGGTGCACCTAATGTCAGTTATTCCTTTCCTCATTATTTTCTGTTCATTCCCAAGGTTACTCCGACAGTTCTACATGAATTACTTCCACCTCTTCTTCAGATTTCGGTGTATACTGCGGATTTAACTCTTTCTCAACTTTGTACCGGTTCTTCTCGTTTTCATCTGCAAGAAGCCGATAGTTTTTGTGTTTCGTGATATCATATTTGTCCGAGAAAAATGGTCTGGCACCACGGATCTGCAGGATACATTTTCCTCCATCCATGACTGCAATCTCATCTTCTGTCATCAGCTGTTTGCCTGTTTTCTGGTAATTCAATCCAAAGGACTTCTGATTACTCCTCGTCTCCGAAGTGTTATACAGGTCAATGGTTTCCTTACCCAGAAGCTCGCTCATTTCCTTTAAGGTAGTTTTCTCTTTTCCTCCAAGAAATAGTGTGGTATCACAGTTACCCAGAATAGTATCTGCACTATCCTTATACATTGCCTTTAGCTGACTCTGTGACTGCAAAATAATAGAAGCAGAGATTTCCCTGCTTCGGATGGTTGCAATCAGCTTGTCAAACTGAGGAATTTGTCCAATATTGGCAAACTCATCAGCAATGACACGCACATGAACTGGCAGTCTTCCACCATATTCATCATCTGCTTTGTCACAAAGCAGATTGAAAAGCTGTGACTGTAACATGGCAATCACAAAGTTAAAGGTTGTATCTGTATCGGACATAATCAAAAACAAGGCTGTCTTCCTGTCCCCAATCTTATCCAGTTCCATTTCATCATAAGACATGATCTCACGAAGTTCTGCTATATCAAATGGTGCCAGCCTCGCACCACAGGAAATAAGAATACTTTTGGCTGTTTTGCCAGCCGCCATTTTGTATTTTTTATACTGTCTGACCGCAAAGTGCTGCGGATCTCTTTCTTCCAGTTCCTGGAACATCATATCCACTGGATTCTGGTAAGTTTCATCCTCTTCACGGGTTTCGCTTTCATTCAAAAGATCCAGAAGGGTATTCAGATTCTTTTCCTCTTCATCTCCTTCATACCAGATAAAAGCAATCAATGCCGTGTACAACAGCTTCTCTGCTTTCACCCAAAAATCTTCGGAAGCTTTTTCCCCTTCGCCTTTGGTATTAACAATAATTGTTGTAACCAGCTTCAGGATATCTTTTTCAGACCGTATATAAGCAAATGGATTGTAATGAAGCGATTTGGAAAAGTTGATAGTATTCAGAACCTTAATCACATATGGTTCGTGTACCACTTTTCCTGATTTATCTTTCATAATATTTCCATTCTTATCTTTCTTAGGTGGTCCCTTTGCTAACATCTTCCCGCACTCCTCGATCAGAGTGCCTTTCGGATCTGTAATGACCATGGAACAGTTCATCTGCATGACTGACGGCTTAACGAAAAATCGAGTTTTTCCGGAACCACTGCCGCCAATGACCACTATATTTTTATTTCTTGCATACTTTGGCTGTTTAGGTCTACTTTCCATAGTCAATGCTTCTGTTGCTGTTAATGGAATATTCATCCAGGGATCTTCCGACATATAAGGTTTAATATCCTCAGCGTTTCCCCATCTGGCTGAACCATACTCGATTCCTTTCCGGAGTTTCTTTGCATCTGACTGTTTCTGCCATACCAGTAATTTCAGAATGACAGCTGCTACAATTCCTGTCAGCATATCACGCCAGTTAAAACTTGGCTGCAATCCAGTAAGAATCCTGTCTGCATGTTCCATCGCATATAATAGCTTGTTCCCAATATCTTCTCCCAGACTGTTTCTGTAAAGAAATGATGCCCGATTTGTATAAAAAGCAGTTAAGATATATGGGATATTGGTAAGAACCAGTTTCTTTTTATCCAGGGCGGACAGCTTACCCCCGATCTTATTCTTCCACTTCTGCATCAGAGGTTTGCCGATCTGTTTCTTCATCGACTCTGCTCCTGATGCCGGTTCTTTACTTTGTCCTTCGTCTTCTTTGGCATCATTGCCCGGTAAGCTGCCAGACGCTTGTGAATCGAAGGTTTATTCGCTTTTTGAATCTGTTTCTGGGAAAACTCACGGAAAGCAGCATTGAGGGCATCCTGATCACGTCCCTTGAAAAATACCAGATAAACCGGTGGCTCTTTACTCTTGTCTTTTTTCAAAGCATAATTGATCCCGTATTTTCTGGCATAGCGTTCAAAGGACTTGATATTCTTATTTGTGATCTCGATATTGACCATCCCGGCATTTTGTTTTGCCAGCTCTTTTACCGTGACCTTTCCCTGTTTCGGCTGATTCTTCTTCGCTTTCTTCTCTACCGATTTCTGCTTCTGATGACGCAGATAAGCAGCAAGAACCTTTTTCAATAGATCTGCTGTTACTTTGGTAGTCCGAATGTAGAATGTGACCGTTTTCTGAGTTACCTCTTCCTGCATGATTTTCCCTCCTTTCAGCGATTTAACTGCTGTCCAGATCTGTAATCATGGCAACCACCTCCTTCATTCTTTACTCTTCCTCCGCACACAACGCTTTAAAAAATTCTTTTCCTTTTGGTGTAACCAATGTCTGTGAACCAAGATGTCCATTGTTAAAATAGTCTTTTACAATAAACAGATCATTGTTCTTCTCCACCGCATAGGGTAACAGCGTGCCGGATGGACTCCTATATAGAAATCCTCTATTTAAAAGAAGTTTCACAAATTTTCTTTCTGGAAATTCAATCTCTTTTGCCGTCGTTCGAATATTGGTGCATTCTCCTGTAATCATGAAATGATCATAATAATCTGCTTTTGGCTGCATATCCTTTACACGATTTTGCAATTCTCGATTTCGATTGTTTTCTGCCAAAAGTCTCTCGGCAAATTCCAAAAGAAGTTCCGGGTTATCTTTTACCCTGTCTAAAAGATCGGTCTCTAAATATCCGCCTGTTTTCCTAATAGCCGGAAGTACCTCATCAAATACCCACTTCTCAAAATTCTGTGCTGACTTTAAACGACTTTTTGTAATCAGCCGATATACATCTCCCTCTGGAATAAAAATCATTGGCTGTACCCCACCTGATGTAAGGACGCCCCGTTTCAGGGCCCCCTTGCAATGAACATTTATCGCATTTCTTGGTTTTGCATATCCCAAAGCAAATGCTACATCAATTCCAGAAAATAAAAGTCTGCCTCCATCTTCAATCATACGGATGGAACCAAACTCCGAATTGTGAAACTCTGTGATTTTATAATCCGTCTTCTCCATCCTCTTCTCCATCCTCTTCTCCTCCTGAACCGGCAAGTAACATCAAACCATTTTCAATGATTGTGCTCCTAATAAACTCTGCTACATTCACGGTTAAATAACCAAGATATTCTGCAAGGAAACTACTATATTCCTCTTCTGTCAACAATTCCTCCAGTGCTTCCAAATGAGCTGTCACTTTAGAAGTCTGCTTTCCGCCAAGCAGCTTGCCTAATATTTCTGTAAATTCCTCTGTGTCACATGACTCAAACATACATAAGATCATCTCCATTGTTGTTTCCAAAACCAAACGATCCATTTTCATTTGCGTCAGCTCTTCCATTGTTTTCATGGCAGTCATAAGCGCATCACTTGTCATATGTTCTGTATTGATTCTTCCTTCTGAATCAACCAATCCTATTGCAAATAATTCTAAAAAGTATTTTCTCATAAATCTTGTCCTCCTATCGAAATGGCATTTCTTGTTCAAGTTCTTCTGGTATATCGAATGGAATCTTCCTCTTCTCTGCTGGTTGAAATCCGTCAGATTCTTCTTTTTTTGTTTTGGCTTCTGCAAACTCTACATTATCCATAATGACTTCGGTATAATAGGATGCAGTTCCAGTCTGTTCATCTTTGATCTGAGAGATTACCAACTCTCCGGAAAGAGCAATCTTAATTCCTTTTTCAAGATATTTCTCCACAAATTCTGCATTATTTCCATAAGCTGTGATCATCACTACAAATGCTTTGCTTGTGCGATTTCTTTTTACTACCAGTGGAAACCTAGATACTTTGGTTTGTCCCTTTTGCGTAGATGTCAGCTTAGTTTCTGGATCTCTGGCAAGTCTACCCATTAAAACAATCGTATTCATTCTTTTTGTCCTCCCTTTCTTCCTGCAACACCCTTCCCTGGTATTTCAAACAGGATAATAATCTGTGCATTTTCTGCACGAAAAAATGAGGAATGGATTCGAACCATTCCCCACTTGCTACAGGATTTCTCCTGTAATATAAATAAGAAAATCTAAGTATTCGCATTTGGGCTTTGTCTGTACATATACATCTGATCGTTATCATTCCAGATAACCCGGCTGTAAAAATACAGTCACAGTCTCTGTTTCAGCAGAGGTCCTGTACCCTTCGGTGGTATCATTATTGCTTCGCTCTTCCCGTAGGAGTCTTCGCCTGCACGAGCCGGATTATCTCCGGTAAGCATGTTCCTCAAGATGTATCAGCTCCTTCAATTGTCAAGGTGCAATCGGAAGAACTGTCTGAACCTCTTTTACGTTTGTGATTTTTGGAAATCAGAGGATTTTCAATTTGCCTTCCATATACTCTGTATTGGGAGCGACAAAATAGGACATGATTTTAGAAATTTTTTGAAATTATTTTTTGAAGTGTAAAAAGACATAAAAAAGATGCCAGGATTTCTCCTGACACCGTAGTGACTGTGCCAACTTCGTGCCCACTGGGCACAAGGTTGATTGTATTATTCTTCATTTCCTAATGATATTGGTTCTTTCTTTGTTTTCTTGTTTTTAGATATCATCTTATGACCTGTGTAAATAGCCATAATCATACAAAGCAAAGAACTTGCCGCAAAATATTTATGGCTTGATTTTGAACCTTTATATCCGCTATAAAAAGTTCCTAGCATCGTTATCAATGCTCCGACAGACCAATATTCATGAGCTTTCATTTTATCATCTCTCCTTGTTTATTTAAATATGCAACTTTTGATGAAATATACAAACTTGAATTTGTTAATTAGAATTGCTCTCAAAGCAACAATTATCTTAACATTCCCCAAATACACTCCAGTAATGTTAGTGCAAGGATAATGTTAATAACACGGAAATGCCGCAGATAAAACTTCTGAATCAGTACGCCCAAGCCAATCCAAGTACAGGTTGCGATCGTTCCGATCGTTGCAAAAAACAGCAAAGCCGGAAAAGAGGACATATATCCTACAACATAACCCGTTAGTGCGGTAACTCCGAACATATAGATCTTCACATTGACAAATTGCAGCATGAAGCCTTTCAGAAACGATGCCGATTGCTCTGCGTTTTCTGTTGACAGCTTGCTGAAAGCAATATGAATCGCAAGCCACAGGATATAAGCTGCTCCGATGTACTTCATCACTCCCATTACATTTGGAAGCAAAGAATTAACCCCATATACGAAAATTGCGCATAAGATTTGTACTACATTTTGGCCTCCTTCTTTAGTTTTCAGGGTATAAAAATAGCGGGCAACCTTTTTGTGGTCGCCCGCTGGAAAGTGTATTGAGATAAGATTATTTGCTATTGTCTTTTATGTACTTCATAACGCAGCACCCCATCACGATGACAGGAAGCACTGTTCGTA
>OLWW01000661.1_pt1 | contig 18274 bp, 16 predicted proteins | sample 1673991 | NCBI WGS metagenome assembly OLWW01 (sample SAMEA103958136, study PRJEB25191) | human gut metagenome
GAGAATAGAGAGAAGTTTTCTACTTTCTCAAATTTATCATCCACCTTTAACTTAAGGTTACGAAGAAGAAGAGTAGAGTGTCGAGTAAGTTTACTTGGTGAAAGCTGAACCATCTGAGACTCTTTTTCTCCATCCATCAATTCGAATTGGATTACCTTACCTGAGTTCAATTCCTCTGTATATTGCATAAGAGTAAATCCATCCTCTCCTTTTCTTCCCGGGTAGTAAGGAATGGCATTGGGTTTTTCTTCCATTTCTTGTTCTGTAGGAAGTACTGCATAATCGAAAAGAAATTCGCTCAAGTCCTGAGAGTAAGTTACAGAATCCTTGTTATCCCATTTATAAGTAAATTCTACTTCCTCTCCCAAAGAGAAGATTCGAGAATTAAATAGGATACAGTATCTATCCAGCAAAGGTAACTTAAGAGCATCCTCTATGGTTAATCTACCTGACTTAGTAGCATTCGTTTTAACTACTATTGCTGAAATATACTTGGTAAGATTCATAAGATTCTTTGAATCTACCGGGTTGGTGATAATTTCTTCATCTTCACCATTCTGCTCTCGGATTTCAAAAAGTCTACCAGAAGGAGCAGTGAATACTAAGGTTCTTAGTGTCATATCCATTTTATCTAATTTTTAAAAGTTCATAATTTCATAGTAGCGGTAAGTATCAACAAGAAAGGGGTGAAACCCCTTATCTAGGAATCCCACCCCTCCACCTAAAACTCTAGTAAGAAAATGACTAAGAGAGTTAATACTTATCGCAAGTACCGACAGAAAATTCTATATTTTCTATTGTGTTTTCTGAAGCCATACGATCTAAGTCAAGGCCAGTTACTTTACAAGGCCAAACTTCTTCAAGCAGCCAAGTATTTAGGACAGATACTCCATCTTCTGCAAGTTCATTTACAATGGCAGTTTCCCAATATTCACTAGGAACTAACCCACCTCCAGCTATCATATCTTGGCAAGAATATAACCAATCTTGAAGCCAGGTATCTGAACCAGCAGTAGTTAAAAGTTTCTCTACTACCAGATTACCTACGGTAACTCTACCAGCAGTTTTTACATCCCTGTTTACATCTCCATGAGCAACCTGGTCAATCTCAATATCCGGAAGTTGGCAAGTCTGGAATAGATACGTATTGATAGGATGGTTTGGGAAAGAGATGCTCCATAGGAATTTCTTTCTAGGATTCTTTACTTTTGCTCCCATGTTTTATGATTTTAATGTTATTCGTTTTCTGAAATATTAACTGATTTAGAAGCTGCATCAATTACAATGTTAATTGTAATTTCTTGCATAGGAACAATATCTTTATACTTCAGGATTACTTTATATTTACCCTGACGGACATCAGCTTCATTATTTACAGAGAGTTCTGAATAAGAGCCAGCATCCTGGTCACCCATCCATGTATACTCTGACATAGCATTTTCATCTACCAGATTATCTAGGATTGGTTTTACCTCAAGATAAATATTCTTCCAAGTACCCCAGATATTGGGCTCTTCCAAATACTTATTCAATATAGGACGAAGAGTCTTCTTCAAGTACAAATTCAACCTTACAATTGAAAGGAATCTTTCTGAATCTTGTTTTACTTGAGAAGAGAAGCAATGCCATAACATGGTTTGTTTACCAGAAGACGGAGTATCTTTGATTACAATCATGTTGGCATACATCTGAGCCAATTCGTTTAGTTCATTATAACGAGAATCACTACCATAGTTAGGACTTACTGGGCCCTGACCATCATAGATTACTCCACGATTCATACCGGCAAATGACTTCCAAGGTCCATAGTTAGAAGCAGAAGTATCACCCAAACCGAAGATAGTACCCAATACATCTGAATTAGTAAGTAATCCGAATTCATTGTAGTACTTGATACCACCTGCAAAATAGGCCGCATACCTAGAGTTACCGATACTACCCAAACAGTTATTAATCCAAGTGATAATGCTCTGCTTATTTCTAGGCTGAGTTCCCTCAGAATAATGGGTAGTATATTTAGGTACTTCGATGTAATAGGTATATTCTTGCAATTCAGCACACATATCTTTAGCAGCCTTATGTACTTTTAAAACATCTTGATCTGTTTTCAGATGTTGATGAATATGAGAACAAGCTAGCTGATAAACATCTGTATAATCTTTTACCAAATCCAGAGAAGCAATCCATTCATCTGCAGTTGGGTCAGCACCAGCAGTACCCAGTGTACCATTGAACATAGTCTCAGTAGTGGTTGCTTCTTTACCTCCAACTTGGATAGTTAGGGGATTCTCGGTTTGATCAATTGAAGTCTGAAGCCAAGCTACCAGGTTTTCGAAAGACTTAATTTTATCGGTAGTGGTTACCATCTTAGGTTCCAGGTATGCAGAATTACTAGCAAAGTTGCTTAAAGCCAGGTAATCTACAGAAGTTTTATTCTGAGCATCCTTAGTTTTATAAGTAATTACCGGACCTGATTCCAGGATGGAACCATTGGCATCGTATATGTTATAGAAGATGGTATTCACTGATTTAGAAAAACCTACTTTAAAGGTTTCTCCAGAACCAATAGGATCACCATACCCTTTAGTTACCAAACCAAAGCTTACATTAGTACCTCCAGAAGTAAATTTCATTACTTCAGAAACTTGAACTTCTCCAGGTATAGCAGAAGCTAATTCAATCTCATCTTCTTCTAATACTCTAGAGTCTTCTGCTTTAGTAATGGTACCCTTTTTAGCACCTGCTCCCAATACACGAATAATTCTTAGCTTAGAACCTCCTACTAAAGCTTTCTCTATGTTAGATACAGAACCATCAGGTACAATCTCTTTACCAAATATTCTTTGGAATTGAGAGAAAGAAGTGATTAATTCTGAAGGATCATCATAGGGACCTTTTTCAGTTCTAGCCAAGAAACATGATACTCCTAAAAGAGGAGTAGTCTGTTGAACATTGTTGTTCTCGAACTTAAAAACAACTCTGGGTGATTTTGACATATCCTTGTGTTTTATAGGTTAATATATTTAATTAATACCAGTAAGTATCGTTACCTTACTGGTATTATTAGAAAATTAATCCTCTTTATTCTTAAATAAACCTCCGATAGCCTTAATCACATCATAGAAACCACATCCCGATAAACCAGCAGCTAATCCATAAATTAATACCTGGTAGAAAGGATAGTTTTCTAATAAGGGTGTAAGTTGTAATCCCCAAGCTATAATACATATGAGAATACCCACTAAGGCAGATATACCAATCTTAGCAAGTTTGTTGTCTTTGATAGCTGGGATTACCTTTAGTACCTGAGTAACCAAGGATGATACCAAAGTTACTATACCAGTAAAGGTACCAAGATTGATTACGAACTCTGAACCAGTTGAAGGTTCTACTTCTGTAGCAAACAATGACACTGGTAAAATGAGTGCCATCAGCATAAACACTAACTTTTTCATTTTAGTAAATTTTTGAGTTAAACATGTATATTGAGATTGAGCATCTTCTCGTCCTTTTGGTATTCGGGTCCTAGTAAAAGACTTATATCTCTTATAGGTAATAGATCCCCCATTTCTACCAGTTTTTCTGGTATAATACCATCTTTACATACATATTGATAGACCTTTTCCAATAACCCCTGTGATTCATCGGGATGATCATAGAAATTACCCATCTCTATAAATAGGTTCCCAGTAGGAGCTATCCTACCTTTATCCCATTCTTCTAAATCATTGAAGTAAGGTCTTATATATCCTCGAGTAGGTAATGCTTCATGAAGAATAGAATGTAGTAATCTCATATCATTCTGAGTAGTTGCTACCAAATGAATATCAATAGTGATATCTTTAGTTTCGTAAGGGAACTCAGACATCTGATAATTGCCTGCATCTAATTTATCTCCAATGATATATTTCTCTACTCCGATATCTCCAGGAGAATAAGCAGTGCTTTCTATAGTTATCCTGGGACATGTTTTAGGACCTCTTACCTGGTTATTACCTATACCGAATAAGTAAATGAACTTATCTATTGCTCCCTTATCTTCTTGGAATCTCTTTTCATTCTCTTGTGATAAAGGTAAATAATCTTCGGGGTTAAGTCCCATCTTCTTTTCTAAGAGAACATTCAATAGGCATATATAGAAGGTTCTCTCTACTATCTCTTGTGAATTTACCATAATTACCTCCTATCTTACTTTCATAACATAAGCCAATACGTAGTATGGTGGTCTATTCTCATGAGGTTGATTACCACCAGTTGGACCAGTTTGAGCCCCTGAATTATAAAATGGGTGTGGTCGGTCATTAGCATTATCTCCCCATTTGTGAGTTTCGATACGAATCTTATTGTATGAATGGGTATGGCTTGGCATTTCTTCCACAGTTAGCCTATGTTCTTTTTCTCCTCCAGTATTACCAATACTACTGTAATCTGGGTCACTAGAATCTACTCCAACTACGAACCTACCACTTAAATCAGGAACACTTATATAACCTGCCCTAGTAGAAGAAGTATTATATTTCTCACCAATGGCCTTATATAATTCGGGATATTCAGATATACTTACCTGACCTCCGTTACAGAGTACATAGTTCTCTGGAACTCCGGGGCCTGACCATAGTTTGATTATACCTATATCTCCCGAAGTTTCTTTTTTACCTTGTTTACAAGTTACACTTAGGGTTTTACCAGATTCCTCTTGAGTAAATATTACTTGACCCACTCGTTCATTATACATATTATCATTTAAGCTCATGATAATAGTAGTACCAGAGCCAGATATATCCCCAGAGTTTTCCCGGGTATAGTTTACACTAACTGGATCACCAACTTTCTTTCCATGGATTACCCTTTGTTTGGTAGATACAATAGTAACCTCTTTGCTTTCTCCTGTAGGCTCAAAGTATAATTCAGTAGGTGAAACCCTGAAAGCATATTCCCATTCATCTTCTCCTTTCTTGTGAATAAGCTTTACTTCTTTAGTTGACCCATCCACAGCTTCTACAATTAAAGTCTGAATTATATCCTTATCTGTAGTATTCTTTTCTTCCGGTGTTACTGTTATAACAGTCCTACCTGAACCTTGATTTTTACTTATTGTAAATCCCATTATCTATATTTCCTTATTTCTTTACGAAGTTCTCTTACTATAGTTTCCTTCAGAACCTTCTTACCACCTACTTGTTCGAAAGCTGGTGCCCATAGAGGTCTTGGAGGTAAATTACCACCTCTAGAACCATATTCCAACATGATAGCTACTTGGTTCAAGGTTCTTTTACTAGTCCTATCACCCTTTCGGGTTTTCTTAAGATTAGTAGGTATACCTACGTAAGTTCGATTCTTCTGTTTTACTATTTGTACTGATCTCAAATACTGACCCGTATAATTCAAAAGGGTATGCTCTCCATATCGTTTAATAGTATTAGCAGAGTGAGGATCCCAATGGGTTCCTCTTGGGGGAGTACCTGTTCTTAGGCATTTTTTCACAAGTCTGAGAAGTTGATTGCCGAATTTCTCAGTAGCTCTATCATAAGCATTCCTCATGATAGAAGGAGTTTCTGCAATTAACCTCTCAGCTCTAGCCTGTTCTTTTGGGTCAGTATATATCTGTAAGTCTCCCAAGGGAGTACTTATAGTTATGTTTACTGACTTACTTGCCATCTGGATTTTCCTTCGGTTTATTCAAGCCAAGTGAATCCATCATAAGGTTTATGGCTTGCTGTTGTGATTGTAATACTGATACTACATCTTTCCTGAATGAAGCGAATTCTTCATTGAATTGACTACCATTAGTGGGCTCCTTGTTTTCAAACATAGCAAGGATATTATCGCATTCCTTTATTATGTTCTCGTATTTACCTACATTATTAATAATACCAAGAGCCTGTGACCTTTGCAATGATACTTCGTTTACAATATTACTTCCAATTAGAGTGTAGTACACATTGTTATAAATACCCTCATTCCCATCCGAAGGTAAATATATGGTTACTGTACCAATGGAATCTTGAAGAACAATTTCTATAAGATTAGAAAAGCCATCACCATTTTCATTAGCTCTGAGTTTACTATAATACCTTCACGTATTAAGCTCATATCATACATAGAGTCAGAAGTATGAGGTATATTACCTGTATCAAATAATCCCCATCCATCTTCATCATTACCATTTGTAATATTTAAACTTAATTCCAATCTGAAATAATTATTTTTTAGCTTCTTGAAGAACTCTATAAATTACTGTTTTTCCAGATGGCTTCTGTCTAAGAGTATCGGCTGCGCTTATTACAGAATGACCTGTTTCACTTATATTTGCCACAAACCTAAATGGAGATTGAGAATCAGGTGTTAATAATACACCTATTAATTGATTTTCTATCTCCGGATTGACCATTTCTATATCGCCTGCAGATAATGGACTACCATTGTGAGTAGAGATAAGATTAAATACATGTTTATTTACAAATCCACCTGAGGGAGCTGAGAATGTGAAATCAGTGTAATGGCCATTACCCTCTGGGTCAGTAATATAAAACTCATATACATCTCCCGCTTCTTGAATTATGGTCAGAGTACAAGTTTTACCCGATTCTCCTTGAGTAAAAGTTATTACTCCTGTTCTAGATGAACTACTATTATTAGTAGCTACCTTATATGCAGCACTGGCACCTGAACCAGATATAGTGATCCAATCCACATTAGAAGATAAAGCCCAATTAAGGAATTGGTTACCATTCTTCCTAGAATATACTCGTACAGGTCTATTGTAGTAGGATGGGCTTTCTGCTGGCCAGCCAGAATAAGTAAGAGAAGTACTCAAAGAATCCCCCGAGTTTTCCCTAATACCAAACTCATAAGTTGAAGCACTCTGTTGTACAGTTTGTACTAACTCTCTATCTAAGCCATTAGGTTGATTAGCTCTGATTGTAAGAGTTCTGCTTGCAGGCTTTGAATGCTCAGGTATGGTAATAGTTACTTTAAAGTAATAACCACTCACATTAGTAATAGTTTCGGTTACTCCGGATGGCAAAATAAGAGTAGGTTTAATAGCTTCGGTAGAACTTAAAGAACCGTTAACATATCTAGACCTATAACTTTTTATATAAAAAGAAATATTACCTCCTTTACCTTCAACAGTACCAATGGATAAAGTACTAGTTTTATAACCACTATTCTGTTGAGTACTATGTTCAAATACTATACCGCTACTAGGATAAGTTACCTCAGCCGAACTCTGTGTAATGGTTAAATATACAGGAGTTGCCGTATCATAAGTAAACTTAATCTTAAAAGTTCTAGGTGATGAGTTAGGGTTTGGTGCTACACTAATACTACATCCACTAGAAGTTTTACCAGAGATGGTAATATCAGATGAAGTTCCCTCAACTACTTCAGCTGAAGTATAAGTAGTTCTAATGTTTTCTATATAAGTTCCGTTTATATATTTATCATAATTGGCATTTACTGTCAATCTAAATCCTGAACCAGTTCCAGGTACATTTTTAGTAGTTGGGTCTATAGATAGGTGATCTACATAAGTTACTTGACCTCCTTCCTGAGAAATTGAGATAGTCTGGTCTGTAGCAGTTGGGAAATCGAAAGTAACCGTAAAATTTCTAGCAGAACCACTATTACTTGGGATAGAAATACTATTACCACTAATAGAAGCCGGACTAGAAACTCTTACGGTAGCAGTTTCTGATTCTGTATAACTACTACCTTGACCATTCCAAGTATAAGTTCTACTTGCACTCTTAGCAGTTACATTAGATTGACCTCCACTGTAACTGAAAGAAGTTTTATCTACTCTACAGTTATAACTCCATGAAGAATAATCTTTTCTACCTGCTGCCTGGGTAAAAGTTGCCTGTATAGTTTTACCTGAATACTTCTGAGTCCAAGTTACAGTGATTGATTTACTATTAGTAGATGTATTGTTGGGTACTATTCTACCTTTATTACCGTCGTAATCTGTAGTATACCAAGAACCTTCCGAAGTTTTAGTGACATCCTTCACCAAACTTTGAGAGATAGTAGTATTAACACCGTTTACTTGCTTAACTCGATTAGAATCATATGAACCAAAGGGGTATGTACCTCCAGTAGCTGGAGCATTAAAAGAAGGATTACCATTCGGATCCCACTGGAATGTATAAATCCATTGCTCGGCATTGATATCCTCTAACTTGACACATTCATTGTTACCGTAGCTAGCAGCATTACTAATTACAATAACCTTGTCAACATTGGAGTCCTTACCATTATTGAGTGCTAACAACTCAGCCTTGGTAGGGCACCCATTAGAGGTCTTACCAAGGCCGGTCTTATTCAGAATAGCACTCCAAGTTGCTATTTCTGCCATATTACTTATTGTTTAATTGTTTCTTAAAGTCTTCGAATTCTTTTCTCAATAACTTAACTCCTTCGAGAGCCATGACACTGAGCATTTCATATTCTACTACTTTTACTTTTACATATTCCTGACCATCTTCTCCGACGAAAGTTTCGAATCTAGATTGGTTAGGTACTTGAGAAGCAGGTATGGTATTCTCTGATACCAACAGAGGTTCAATTTCCTCTAAGCTCTGAGCAATAGTTCCCACTTGGTATTTACCATTCATCTTGAAGTGAACTGTAGGTATATTACAGATTTGGTCCAGAGTATGGTTCAAATTCTCTACTTGAGATTTTAATCTACCATCTGATTCCTTCCAGAAACCAGAAGCTGCAGTAGTTTTAGCAAATACTACTTGGTCTGTAGTAGCCAATCCTAATTGAGCTCTAGTTACATTATGAGGATTATCTCTTCTGTTTGCATGGGTACTTAAGTCGGTCTGAGCTTTTGTACCTGCAGCCTTAGCATCTGCAATAGCAGCAGCCTGAGCAGTAGATACTGGCATATCTGCTGGAGCTAAGTTCTGTACATTACCTAAACCTATCTGAACTTTGGTTATATTGTGAGGGTTACTCTTATTGCCAATATGAGCATCTAAGCTTTCCTTGATTACTTTGTCAGAATCCTGGATTAATTTATCTAATGCAGTTTTAGCAGCATCAGTATAAGCCTTAGCTTCATTCAGGGCATTGGTAATGTCTCCATTCAGGCCAGAGTTAAGTTTGTTGAACATATCTGCGGATATAGTACCGGCTTGTTCTGCACTTGCTGAAGGAAGAGTGACTTCCCAATATATCTTCTTATACTCTGGTAATACTGACTGAGTTTCAGTATTATAGCGATTGTAGTTCTCTATTTTTAGTCTAACTACATTCTTATCTTTTAGTGATTCATCACCATTTAAACTAGTAATATTAGATACAATTCCTCCTGGGATAGAATCAAACAGTTTTTTGTCTGCTGCAGTTTGTACACCTGCTAAGTCTTTGGTAGCAGCTGGGATAGGTTGATTATAAGTATTTACATTTGCTGTATCACCAAAATCTGAACAATCGAAATTTAATCTAACTTCAGTAGCATTTCTAGTCCAAGCTCCGTTATCCTTAATATGAGAATAAAACTTTAGATTATCATTCAGAGATTTTCTCCAATCAGCTAAAGCTTTACCCTTACCTCCATCATAAGCAGTACCAGTAACTTCTCCAAGTATCAGTGAAGAAGTATTACTATCTACAAACTGAGTACCTGACCAACGGAATTGGTAAGGAGGTTGATCTTGAGTGATATTCAAATATATCTTACCTGATTCTCCAGTAATAGGATTAGCATGATCTGGGTCAGAATATAATTTAATATTGCTCAGCTTTCCAGTTTCACTGATATCATAAGTAGCATAAGCTTCGATAACATCATCAACATAAGAAGGCAATTGACTAGAGGGTACTAATCCATTACCATCCAAAGATGCAAATCCATTAGCCTTACCCTTAGTTGCTACAAAATCATCATGTTTCTTTTCTAAGTTATTGATGTTGGTTTGTAACTTATTTTCAAGTGCGGTATCTGCAGCAGCTCTGGCTTCTTCTTCTTCCTGAATCTTTTGCATCTGAACCTGGTCGTATTCAGCACGAGCATCTGCCTCTTCTTTGATAGCCTGAGTAAATTTGGTGTCTAATGCCTGGTCAGCTGTTTTTCTATCTTCGATTTCTTGAGCAAGGGAAGCTTCGGAAGAATTCTTCAAGGCTTCAATGGCATCTTTTCTGTCTTGGATTTCCTTAGCAATCTGCTGGGGTAAAGTTTCATCCAACTTAACCTTATCAGCAGCAGTCATAGTACCAGCTTTAGTAGTTGAGGCTACTGGTAAATTAAAAGTGGTATTATCATCTTTATATATACCTTCGTTTACAGTTTTTCGGTTTACTGATACTGTAACTTTATTAGCATCTGAAGTTGCTCCTTCTCCAACTACTACAGTCTGAGGAATAGAGTTAAATAACTTCTTATCTGCTGCAGTTTGTACACCGGCTTTCTCAGCAGTAGAAGCGGGGATATCTACAGTGAAATCATTAGATTTCTGTATACCTTTATCGGAGTTATATGTACTTCTACTTATGTTAGTAGTAACCACACCAGCCTTAGGTGTATAACTAGCTCCCGTGATATAATCATTAGGCATAGAATTCCATCTCTTCTTATCAGCTGCTGACTGAAGACCTGCTTTAGCATCTGTAGAAGCAGGGATAGCAAACTTACGAGGCATAGGTTCTCCATAGAGATTACCTTCTCCTTTTACAGAACTCTTAAAGTTTACTTCAGCAGAAGTACCATTGATAACCAAGTTCGAATCAATTTCCGTAACCATAGTTAAGGGTAAAGCTTCTGAAGTTGCTTCTTCAGCCTGTAAACGTGTCTCATGGTCATTAGTGATATTGGTAAACTTATTATCCAATGCAGTATCTGCATCTTTTCTATCTTGGATTTCCTTGTCAATACGTTTACCCAGAGCATTATCAGCAGCAATTCTTGCAGCTTCTTCAGCATCGATATTATCCTGGAGAACTTTATCTGCAGCAATACGTTCATTACGTTCTGTAGTAAGATCCTGAGTATTCTTATCTACTTTAGCTTCAATACGAATATCCTCAGCCTTTCTAGCCTGAATTTCTGTATTCAACAGTTCCTTGATTTCAAGATAACCAGTACTTTGATTATTCTGAAGGCCCTGGATTAATTCCAAGTTTCTCTGGATATTTGCCGAGTTCTGATTGATAAGAGCATCCTGGTTATTCGCTCTTGCCAAGAGTTCAGTACGAGTTTCAGTAACATAAGTTCTTAAATCCTCTACTACATTATTAACACTATTATCCAGATTTATAATCCTGGTTTCCAATCCATCATCACCATCAATACGGTTTCGAGTTTCGGTTTCAAGCTTAGTAGTTAACTCAGTAAGTTTCTGAGTCAGGGTAGTAGCAAAGTTAGGATCATCTCCCAAAGCCTTAGCAATCTCTCCCAGAGTGTCAAGTACTTCTGGTGCAGAACCAATAATTTTCTGAATTGCAGCTTCTACTTGTTCTGCATTCTGATAATGAGAATCATTTTCCAACTGAGATACCTTAGTAATGTAGTTAGCAAATTCCTGGATATTATCTAACTTAGCTTTTAATAAGTCAGTAAAGTCATTTGAAGAAAGTTCTTTACCATCTACCTTATCTACTTTTCGGTTATTCAAATCCTCAATAGCCTGAACTCTATTGGATACTTCCTGAGCAACCTTGTTCTCTAATAAAGTATCTGCCTGAGTACGATTAAGAGTTTCTGTATCTATATTATTCTGAAGCTTGATATCTTCTTGTAGTCTACTTTGAGCCTCATCATTGATATCTTTAGATATAGCTACCAAATCATCTTTGTGATTTTCCATAGCTGTAGTCAGAGAATCCTTAAGAGCTTGTTCAGCAGCCTTAGCTCTTTCTACTTCGGTTTGAATAGCAGTAGTGTTATTAGTTACTTTCTCCCTGAGCTCATCTAAAGAACCGGTTACTCCACTATTGAGGCTATCTATTCTGGTGCTTAAAGCATCATCACCTGCCTTACGATCTTTAATCTCCTGGTCGATTCGAGCATTGATTTTCTCATCTTCATTTGCCCGGGCAGTAGATTCAGTATTTATCAAGCCAGTGAACTTATTATCTAATAAAGTATCTGCTGAAGTTCTATCAGAGATCTCCTTATCGATATTCTGCTGTAAAACAGTATCACCAGCTTCTCTCTTTGAAACCTCAGTGTTCAAGTCGATATTTACCTTATCTACCTGAGACTTAAGATTAGTATCAGCATTGGCTCTTGCTTCAGCTTCTGCATTAACCATGCCTTTTAATTCAGCATAATCTTCAGCTTCCTTAGTAATCTGGTCATTTAATCTGTCAGTATTACGTTGGATATTTGCCTTGTTAGTATTTACTTCTGTTTGCAAAGCATCTATCTTAGCCTGAAGTTCATTTTTAACGGTATTTACCGCATCCTGAATAGATAAAGCCAATTCTTGTATCTTGGTAGCATTAGCAGTTACTCGAGTATCTAATGCAGCATCAGCAGCCTTACGATCCGTTTCTTCCTTAGTGATAGCAGCTTGTAATGCAGCATCGGCATCTTTTCTATCTTGGATTTCCTTATTCAGACTAGCTTGAATACCATCAGTGTTACCAGTAATTTTATCTACCTCGTTATCAACATATTCTTTTAGTTTAGCTTCAAGAGCGGTATCGGCTTCTTTACGTTCAGTAACTTCCTTATCTACATTAGCCTGTACCTGGGCATCAGCTTCTGTACGATTAGTAATTTCTTGATTCAACTGTTCGGTAATAGCAGCCAATTTCTTGGTAATTGTAGTTGCAAAGTTTGGGTCATTACCCAAAGCATCTGCAATCTCCTTCAAAGTATCAAGAACCTCTGGAGCTTCCCCAATAATCTTTTCAATAGCTGCCTGAAGATCTGCTTCAGTTTGATAACCAGCATCATTGATAAGCTGAGATACTTTTGTGATATAATTAGCATGTTCTTCAATGCCATCCAACTTAGCCTTGAGAATATCGGTAAAGTCGTTTTTAGTAAGAGAATAGCCTTCTCTTTTATCTACCTTACGATTATCTAAGTCTTTATCGGCAGCAATACGTTCTTGCTTTTCTTGCTCTAGTTTTTCAAGCAATTCGGTTTTATCTGTACCGGCCTGAGTTTTCAAATCCTCAATCTTATGGTCAAGGATTTCATCTTGAGCAATTCGAGTTTCTTTCTCGTTATCAATATTGTTCTGAAGTACAGTATCTGCATTCTGACGGTTCTGAGCTTCTTGAGTAATGTTCTGCTGTAAACCATTATCTGCATTCTGACGGTCAGAAGTTTCCTTTACAATCTGTTGGTGTAATACTTCATCCTGAGCAGTACGAGCTGCAGCTTCAGCATTAATCTTGGATTCAAGTTCTTGGTCTGCAGTTTTACGATCACTGATTTCGGTGTTCAGTTTAGATTCTAATGCTACATCTGCATTTGCTCTTTCTGAAGCCTCGGTTAGAATCTTATTATTTAAGTCGGCAATATCCCTAGTATGGTCTAACTGTACTTGATGAACAGCCTCGGTCAGTTTCTCATCAGCAGCTCTACGTTCAGCAGCTTCCTTATCTACCAATTCCTTAGCATATTCTTTAGCTTCAGTTAAGTTATTGTCAGTTTCTACTTCCAAATCACCAACCCGGTCTTCTACCTTTTGAATACGAGCATTAATTGCTTCTATCATCCTAGTAATATCTTGTACTACTTTAATGATAGTTGCATTCAACGTATTAACCGAGTTAACCAAGTTATCGTTCACAATCTTAATCTGAGAAGCTAATTCGTTTTCACGGTTCTTAGCTCTAGTTACCTCAGCTTCTAATTGAGTACGTAATTCAGTTAATCGGTTAGTGATATTGGTAGCAAAGTTCGGGTCATTGTTTAATGCTTCAGCTAATTCCTTTAATGTATCCAAAGCATCATCAGCACCATCTACTAAATCATGTATATATTTCTCAACTTGTTCTTGAGTCTGATATTTCAAATCGTTTTCTAGTTGAGAAACTTTAGTAACGTAGTTAGCATGTTCCTCAATTCCATTCAGTTTTTCTAGCAATTCATCAGAGAAGTTATTTTCTGACAAATCCCAACCTTCTTTCTTATCTACCTTGTTTGCAATTGATAAGAAGAATGCCCAGAACTCTTTAAGAGTTCCAACAAAACCATGAGCCAAAGAGTCATCGTAATAACCCTGTAATAGCCGTTGGTCAATCTCTTCGCAAGTGTAGTATTTACTAACGTACATATGTATATATTTTAAGGTGTTACTTTATTTTTTCCCAATAACAGTTCTGAGTTATTACCTCTGAAATATTCTTTTTCTTTACCGGCAAAAGCATTTAGGATATCATCTGGACCATCTGGGTTAACATCTCCTCCATCCTCGATATCTCCCATAACTACTGCATAATCGGGTAATTTCCTAACTCGGAACTTAATAACTTGGCCAAAGCCAATATGAGGTATATCTTTATCCCATACCTCTCCAAAGTAATCTTGGTAATTTGATACGAACTTCATACCAGTCATAGATTGCATGGTAGTAGCCGAATTACCAGTACCAGGCATTTCTATGTGAACTCCAGAAGGTCCATTCAAGATTATAAGATTACTGTCCCACCAATCCCCATCTACATTGTTAAGCTTGGTGAAACGTAACATTAACATTTTCATATCTTTATGGATTTTGTTCTACGAATTTGATTTTAGTATCTCTATCCCTTTTGAGGATTACCAAGAATACCAAAGCTTCATCCTTAGCCTGAGATACTTGAGTATCTCCAGAAGGTTTATATACTATTCCATTGATAACAAATCTATCCTCAGACCAGTTAAAGTTCCAATAACCTTCCTGATTGAGATATCCGATTTGTTCTATGTAATTCTTTGAAATAAGTATAGAAAGGTTCTCATCATCTAATTCTCCAGAAACTGTAGCTTTATTTATTGGCCAGTTCCTAAAAGCATTGTAGTAGCATAAAGCTTCTATGGGAATATTATAATATCTTGGGCTATCATCCTCAGCATGATTTAGATATTGATTAACATGTTTAGCCCAAGTAATTGTTTGTCTTCCAGCATCCCAATCTAAGAAATCAGTGATAATCTTTTTATACCTATTCCAAGAATGGTTCTTAACCATTCTCCCAGGTTCTTTTGTCATGATTTCTTATCTATTATGGTTAACGAAGGTTTACTTGCTTTATTGAGGGGGGCTGTTGGATTAGGTCCTCCCAAAGGAGTTGGTTTTCGATGATTTACTACTTTTGGTACTACTAACCGTTCGATTTGATCACAGAATGGTAAGTATATCTCTAACCTAGATGCTAGCATACAAAGATTCTTTCTTAGTTCATCCATATACCCTCCAGGTTGAATCATCTTTGAATAAGTACTCCATAAGCTAGATACACTTTCGGATATCTTATCATAATACTGTACCTCAGTAGGACCCGTAGTAATTTGCCTTATCCTATCCCCTCTAGCATGTTCTCCAGGTGAATCATCATCTTGGTCTGGTCCAGTAGATTCAGTGGAGATAATTTCTCTAAAACTGTTTCCTGCAACCAACAGGATATTTTGTATTTGTATATTGAGATAATCCCATACAGCCAATTCCATAATTAATTGGTTTTCTAGTCCCTCATACCATAATTCATCATTATATTTATCTGGTGGTATAACATGGTTTACTAGTGGGAAGATATATAATTGCCATTTAGTTATGTATGCAGTTTTATCTTCTATGGTCATACTCTCATGCAATTCTTTGGGAATATACCTATCTATTAAATTGTAGATGGTATCCTGAAGAGTAGTATGCCCATAATTACATACAACTACGGTTCGAGTACAAGTCAAATCTAATCCATCAGAATTAGTGACATGTAAGGTTACATCATAAAATCCAGACTTCTCATAAGAGTAAGATTGATGTCTTCCACCATTGAAAACCTCTCCCTTATCATCGCCAAAGTCCCAGTCAAAAATGGATTTGGCCGGGACTTTGGTTAATACTCTAAATGAAACTTCCAGACCTGATGTTACATATGTGAAGTCTAGATTCTTTTTCATTTATATTCGGATTTGTTTATTCTTTGTTTTCTTCGAAATCTTCAAGTAAAACTTCAAGGATATCTTCTACGGTATCTTTCGGATCAGCTTCGATTTCGTGTTTCTTAGCAATCAGCTTAGCTTCTTCAAGAGAATAGGCTTTGGCAATCTTACCAATCTCCATGCCTTTTGCAAACTGAGCAGCTAACTTCTTACCAAGCTTTTCGATATCCTCATCAGTATACTTGGCAGTTTTGTTCTTATCCGGAACTAAAACTAAGTGGCCAGAAACTAAAGCTTTCTGAATACGTTTTGTTCTGTACTGACGAGCAGTAAGTTCTCTCTCTTCGCCTTTTGCAATTGAAATACCTGTTACCTGGTCGTTAAAACTGTAGGCATTAGTTCCAACTGTTACAATATAAGTATTAGCCATAATCTTTTATTTTAGGTTATAATATAAAACCCCGAACAGAATGGATTGAAACTGTTCGGGGGAGAAATTAGACAAAAATACAATGAAGAAATCCCGGATATTATTCTAAGTTAACCAATAAATATGGGTCAATGTTCATGAAGCTCGGGAATCCAGCTTCAGAGAATTTCTTGTTAGCTGCCAACAGAAGAACAGCATCCTGGTACATCTTAGAGAAACCAGTAGTCAGAGAAGCATATACGGCTTCAGTCTGATTAGATACGATTCTTTCTGATTCAAGCATCAACTGTTTAGCAGTAAGCTTAATCAAAGCAGCACTGGTATCTACCATCAACAACTGCTGGTCAGGAGTTCCCGGGTGAATGTAGAAATTAGCCTTGTTGGGAACCGGAGATTTGATATCCAGGGTAGCTTCTGTAGTTCCTGAGTGACGTTCTTTGAATTCCGGCAAGTTCAACATTTCGATAGCCTGGTCTTCACCACCAATCATAGTAGTAAAGTTACGGCCCATACGAGCAGCACGAACCCAGATATGCAACAAATCTTTATAAGTAATACCGTTGGTTGTTTCATATACACCAATAACCGGAGCAGATTCAGAACCATCAGCTTTGTTACCGTTCATCAAAACATCCATTGCCAAAGTATCCATAGCATAACCCAACTGAATACCAAAGTCACGGAGATAGATTCCCAATACATCGATTGAAACGTAGTTTTTAACTTCGTCAGTAAGTTTAAATCCTTTACCGATTTTGAACAGAGAAACTGATTTCTGTCCGAAGCTTACATCTCCCAAAGGAATTGTTTCTGCTTCATTTACCTTAGCGGGAGCAGCATCCGACATATTTACCATCGGCATAGTTACCTGCAAACCATTAATTGATTGGTCTGAAGCAATGATGTTCGGGTAGAAAGGTGCCTGGCGCATACCTGTTGTAATAGCAGCACGGATGATTTCCGGTACAATCCAACGGATATTCTGTTGCGGCATAGTGAAGATGTTCTGCATTGTATCAATCTTCGGATTAATGCCCAACTTTTCGAAGAAGGCATCCTGTGATACACCATATTTACCCTGTACCAGTTCTTCCAGAGTAACTTCAATAGGCAATGTGTTGTTGGAACCCTGACGATATGCTTCCAAACTTCTTACCATTTCCGGAAGTTCCTTTCTAAGGTCTTCCATTTTTAATTGTGCAAATTCTGTATTCATTGTTCTTTTAATGTTCAGTTAATGATTATCGTACCAATACCTGGATAATATCGTTAGCTTCATCAGCCGGTACGATGCTAATGAATTTTGTTTCATCGTCTGAAGTTTCAGCAGTGATAAAACGGTCAATCAGCAGTGTATCTGTGGGTTTTACATATCCACATTCCATAGCCTCTTTAGCTACCCAGTTTACAACCATGAAAGCTTCTACAGCTACAGTTACTTCTACGGGGAAATCTCTTTGAGCCTGATAAGCAGGGTTAATGTTGTCAGTTACAGCTATACCCAGATAAACCTGGCTGCCATCTCCACCCGGGATATAAGGTTCGATATTACCATCGGTATCCAAAGCTACCGGCATACCCTGATGAATAACTTTGTTTTCTTTTACACAGAAAGCCTGATGCAACTTGTTAGATTCGCTCTTATAGATCACCGCTCTGGGAGTTTTTTCACCAAACAGAGTCATCGGTTGATCCTGATTTACCAGCTTAGTAGTAGGATGTGTATTCATATTCTTCTTATTTTAGAGATTATTTTAATTTGTTTGAATAGATACCTTTCAGAATCT
>OLWW01000665.1_pt1 | contig 18166 bp, 17 predicted proteins | sample 1673991 | NCBI WGS metagenome assembly OLWW01 (sample SAMEA103958136, study PRJEB25191) | human gut metagenome
TGGAAAAAGACGCGGCTGGCTGCCGCGCCTTAAACCGTAATTATTATTGTAGGAGTGAAATGGAAAAATATGACAAAAAATCCGCATTGACTATTGAAAATGGAATGACTAACGTTTATTATTGATAACATCTATTTATGGGTGCTGACATCAGGCGGCGGGATACGTGCATTTGTCCTGCCGGCCGATACTACACTGATGGCAAGCAGTGAAAGGAGAAAACAGCAGTGTCAAGACTCGATATTATGACGCCCTCCCATGCCCAGACCGTCATCGATGGGCTGTACCGCGATGTGGAGCGGCGTATCGCCGCAAGCCCTCCGGGACTGTGTCCGGTGGACCTGGCCAAGAGCTTTCTGGACCTCTGCCATGCGCAGACGTGCGGCAAGTGCGTTCCCTGCCGTATCGGCCTCGGCCAGCTCTCTGAGCTGATGGAGCAGGTGCTCGAGGGCGAAGCCACGATGGAGACCATCTCGATCATCGAGCGCGTGGCGCGCGTGATCGTCAACAGCGCCGACTGCGCCATTGGCCGCGATGCGGCGCGCCTGGTGCTTGACGGCGTGCAGGGCTTCCGCGACGACTACGAAGAGCATATTCTGCGCCACCGCTGCCTTGGCGGCATGCGCGAGCCCGTTCCCTGTGTGGCGCTGTGCCCTGCGGGCGTGGATATCCCGGGCTATCTCGTGCTCATCAAGTACGGCCGCTACGCCGATGCCGTGCGCCTGATCCGCAAGGATAACCCATTCCCCTCGGCCTGCGCGTACATCTGCGAGCATCCGTGCGAGGCGCGCTGCCGAAGAAACATGATCGACGACGCGGTCAACATCCGCGGCCTCAAGCGCTACGCAGTGGATAACGCGGGCTACGTGCCGCAGCCCGACTGTGCCGAGCCCACAGGCAAGAAGGTCGCCGTCATCGGCGGCGGCCCGAGCGGCCTTTCCGCGGCGTATTACTTAGCTTTGATGGGCCACAAGGTCACCGTGTATGAAAAGTGCGCGAAGCTCGGCGGCATGCTGCGCTACGGCATCCCCAACTACCGCCTGCCGCGCGAAGTGCTCGACGCGGAGATCGCGTCGATGCTGGCGCTTGGCATCGATGTGCATGTCAACGTCAATGTCGGCGATGATGTGACGTTCGACGAGCTGCGCCAGCAGAACGACGCGCTTTACATCGCGCTCGGCGCGCACACGGATAAAAAGACCGGCATCGAGGGCGAGGACGCCGGGGGCGTCATCTCCGCGGTCGAGATGCTGCGCGAGATCGGCGACGATCACATGCCGGACTTCCGCAACAAGGACATCGTCGTCATCGGCGGCGGCAACGTCGCGATGGATGTCTGCCGCAGCGCGGTTCGTCTCGGCGCGCGCAAAGTGAGCTGCGTCTACCGCCGCCGCCAGGAGGACATGACGGCCCTTCCCGAGGAAGTGGAGGGCGCCGTTGCCGAGGGCGTGGAGCTCGTGACGCTTCAGGCACCTGTCCGCATCGAGACCGATGCGAACGGTCACGCCGTCGCGCTGTGGACACAGCCGCAGATCATCGGCGAGATGGATAAAAAGGGCCGCCCCGCGCCCGAAAAGGCCAAGCGCAGCGAAAAGCGCATCGCGGCGGACGTTGTCGTTGTCGCCATCGGTCAGGGCGTGGAGACCCACGGCTTTGAGCAGACGAAGATCGCCATCAAGCGCGGCGCGTTCGTCGCCGAGGCCAGCGGCCAGATCGACAATATGGACGGCGTCTTCGCCGGCGGCGACTGCGTCACCGGCCCTGCGACCGTCATCCGCGCCATCGCGGCCGGCAAGGTCGCCGCGGCGAATATCGACGAATACCTCGGCTTCCACCACGAGATCGACCCCGGCGTCGAGATCCCCACGGCGCGGCTGAACAACAAGCCGCCCCACGGCCGTATCGACACCACCGAGCGCGAGGCAGGCGAACGCAAGCACGACTTCAAGTGCATCGAGTGCGGCCTCACCGATGAAGAGGCGTACTCTGAGGCGTCGCGCTGCCTGCGCTGCGACCACTTCGGCTACGGCATCTTCCGCGGAGGGAGGAAAGGCAAATGGTAAGAAACGTTACACTGACCATCGACCGCAAGAGCGTCACCGTGCCTGAGAATACCACGATCTTGGAGGCCGCGCGCTCGGTCAATATCAATATCCCGACGCTGTGCTACTTAAAGGACATCAACGAGATCGGCGCGTGCCGCATCTGCTGCGTGGAGGTCGAGGGCATGGAGCGCCTTGTCCCCGCGTGCGACAATGTGGTGGCGGACGGCATGGTCGTCTTCACGAACAGCGCCAAGGCGCGCGAGGCGCGCCGCATAAACCTGCGTCTTATCCTCTCGCACCACGACACGTCCTGTACGAACTGCACGCGCAGCGGCAACTGCACCTTGCAGCAGCTGGCGAACGACTTCAACATGCGCGGCACGCACTTCCCCAAAAAGCTGCGGCACGAGGCGGTGGATTATTCCACGCCGCTCATTCGCGAAAACGACAAGTGCGTGCAGTGCTTGCGCTGCATCCAGGTGTGCGAAAACGTGCAGAGCGTGAAGATTTGGGACCTTCTCGGCACGGGCTCGCGCACGGTCGTGGACGCATCGTACAACCGCCGCATTCAGGACACCGAGTGCACCTACTGCGGCCAGTGCATCACCCACTGCCCGACGGCGGCGCTGCGCGAGCGCGACGACACGGGTCTTGTTTTCGACGCGATCGACGATCCGAACATCGTCACCGTGGCACAGGTCGCGCCCGCGGTGCGCGCGGCATGGGCCGAGCAGTTCGGGCTCGACAGCGAGTTCGCAACGCCCAAGCGCATGGTCGCGGCGCTGCGCGAGCTGGGCTTCAACTATGTGTTCGACACTGACTTTGCCGCCGACCTCACGATCATGGAGGAAGGCAGCGAGTTTATCGAGCGCTTCACCCACAAGGATCAGTATCAGTGGCCGATGTTCACGTCCTGCTGCCCGGGCTGGGTTCGCTTTGTGAAGTCTCAGTACCCCGAACTGACGGACAATCTCTCCACGGCCAAGTCGCCCCAGCAGATGTTCGGTGCGGTGGCGAAGAGCTACTTTGCCGAAAAGGTCGGTATCGACCCCAAGCGCCTTTTCGTCGTCTCGATCATGCCGTGCGTGTCAAAAAAGAGCGAATGCGCGCTGCCGACGATGAAAAACGACGCGGGCGACCCCGATGTCGACGTGAGCATCACGACGCGCGAGCTGAACATTATGATGCGCGCGAATCACATTGAACCCAAGTACCTGCCCGAGGAGGAGTTCGACAGCCCGCTCGGCTCCGCGACCGGCGCGGCGGTCGTCTTCGGCACGACCGGCGGCGTGATGGACGCGGCGCTGCGCTCTGCGTACTTCCTTGTTACGGGCAAGAATCCTGACCCTGACGCGTTCACCGCCGTGCGCGGCATGGACGGGTGGAAGGAGGCGACGTTCAACATCCCCGGCGCGGGCGACGTGCGCGTCGCGGTCGTGAGCTCGCTCGGGAAAGCCCGCAAGCTCATTGAGGCTGTCAAGCGCGGCGACGCAGCGTATGACTTTGTCGAGGTCATGGCCTGTCCCGGCGGCTGCGCGGGCGGCGGCGGCCAGCCCATCCACGACGGTACCGAGCTTGCCGAGGATCGCGGCAACGTGCTCTGGCGGCTCGATCAGGGTGAGCTTCTGCGCTTCTCGCACGAGAATCCGGATGTCAAGGCGCTCTACAAGGACTACCTCGGCGCGCCGCTTGGCGAAAAGTCGCACCACCTGCTGCACACCGACCACAACGCGTGGCAGATGCCGCAGAAAATGCTGTAAGGACGCAAAAAAAACTCCGTATGAGATTTCTCATACGGAGTTTTTTATTGCTGAATTTTATCGGGTGTACGTGCCGTACTCACTGATGACGGCGCAGAGCTGACTAAACGCCTGCTGCGCGTCGCCGTCGATCTTGTAGGCGACGGCGCGGTTGGCGTCGTCGTAGATGAAGCCCTCGTCCCAGTTGAGGTATAGGTCGTGCTTCTGTCCGTCTTCGGGGATCCACCAGATGGTGACATAGTTCTCGTTCTGCGTGAAGCGGGAGAGCAGCGATGTGGGCAAACGATAATAGCGCTGCACCGAAATTTCAGACATAGCGCTGCGCAGAGCCGCGGCGGCCTCGCTGTCCGGATAGCCCTCTACCCGGCAGTCGCCGGTGTCGAACGTGCCGTAGCCGTCCGGCGTGGGAACAATGGTCGAAATGCAGAAGAGTCCGTCGACGCGGGCGGTCTCAGGCGCGGGGATCAGCTCGCCGAGCGGCTGCGAGCGGCGCAGCAGCAAAAACGCGGCAACGACGAGAAGCACTGCGGCGACGGCGATGAGCACGGTTTTTCTCTTTTTGTCCATGGGGTTCTCCTTTCCAAAATCAAGCTTGCTTTTTGCCGTTCAACAGGGGAGAGGGGAATCGCTTTTCGATAGTTTACCTGAGAAAGAGCTTTTTGACAAGCCCTTCTTCGGGCGTGACATAGAGTGTGCGGTAATTGTCGTAGGTTACCATGCCGGGGCGTGCGCCCGCGGGCTTTTTGACGAACTTCACGGGGCAGTAGTCGACGGGGACGCTGCTGCTCTCCTTCGCCTGCGAGAAGTAGGATGCGAGCATTGCGGCCTCGCGCAGATCATCGTCGCTCGGCGTGAGCCCCGCGCAGCGCAGGATGACGTGCGAGCCGTGAATGTGCTGGGTGTGGAACCAGTAGTCGCGCTTGTCGGCCTTTTTTGTCAGCTGGTCGTTCTGCACGTTGCTGCGGCCGACGAGGACCTCAAGCCCACTCGAGGTTTTGAATGTGCGCGGGGCGAAGGCGCGCTTGAGCTCCTTTTTGCCGCTCGACTTTCGGATATAGTTCGTCTCCTGCAATTCGCGGCGGATCTCGTTGAATTCCTGCTCAGTCTCCGCCTGCGAAAGCTCCTGCAGGACGCTTTCCAAGTACGCGCGTTCGTTTTCCGCCTTTTCGATCTGCTCGCGCAGGTGGAATTCGGCGGTCTTGAGCTTGTTGTACTGCTTGTAGTTTTTCGCGGCGTTCTGCTGGGGGGAGAGCAGCGGGTCGAGCGGGATGTCGATGGTCGGGCAGCCGTCCTCATAGTAGTTTTCCGCATGCAAGACTTTTTCTCCGCTCTTCATGCGGTACAGGTTTGCGGTGATGAGGTCGCCGCGCAGGCGGAATTCGTCGCGCTTCTGCGTCGCGGCGTAGTCGTGCTTTAAGTTCTCGGCCTTGCGCGCCATGCGGTCGCGCGCGACCGTGACCGCGTGCGTCAGCTCGCGGCCGCGGCGGGCGGAGAGCTCCTGCCGCTCACGCGCGTCGTAGAACTCGTCGAGCATTTGCGAGAAGCTCTCACGCGTCTCGACCTGCGTTTCCGCGCCGTACTGCGCGATGGGACGGTAGGTGAAATCCACGGGCTTGCCGTCGCGGTAGAGGATGACGGGCATATAGTTATCTTCCTTTACAGCGTTGGCTGTATCGGAAAATTCCTGCACCAGCGCCCCGCGCTGCGTATCATTCAGCGCGCCGAAGCGCACGTCGGTCTCGTGTCCCGCGCGGAAGGCGAATTCGCGCGCGATCAGCGGCGAAATGCCGGTGTAATGGTCGAGCACCCACTTGTCGACAGCCTGCTCCGCGTCGCCGCCGCGCTGCGCGAGGGCGAGGGAGTCCTCCTCCTGCGATAAAAGCGACAGCTTGTCGAGCGGTGTCGGCAGATGGTAAAAAAGGCCGGGCAGCAGTTGGCGCGTGGCGGAAAGGTCTGCATCCACGCGGCGCAGACATTCGACGATACGCCCCTGCGCGTCGAGCAGGACGAGGTTCGACCGCCGCCCCATGCACTCGAGCACGAGCTGCTTGCGGCTGATCTCGCCGAATTCGTCCGTGCACTGGAGCGTTAAAATCACCATGCGCTCAAGATCCGGCTGCTCGATGGACAGCACGCGCGCGCCGACTAAGTGCTTGCGCAGCAGCATGCAGAACATCGGCGGCTGGGCAGGGTTGTCGCGCAGAATGTTCGTGAGCTGGATGCGCGGTTGGTTTGCGCCCGCGTTGAGCAGCAGGCGCAGATTGCCGCGCAGCAGCAGAACGATTTGGTCGCGCGCGGGCTGCTGCACCTTGTCGATGCGCGCGCCGATGAGCTGAGGTCTCAGCTCGTGTAAAACTGCCCGCAGGCAGATCGCGTCAAGTGGCATTGTCGTCCTCCATCATCCGGTTGAAAAGCTCGTTGATGCGCGCGTGATCGTCGCGCAGATACAGCCAGCCGAACAGCGCCTCGAGGCCTGTGGCCTTCTGATAGTCCGCGCGGTCGGCGTGGTGGGGGATGGAATGGACATTCGCGTTGCGCCCGCGGCGGAACACAGAGGCCTCGTCCTCCGTCAAAAGGGGTAAGAGCTTTTCGGCAAAGCGCGCCTGCTGCGGCGCGCAGACGAGCTCGACCGTCGCGCGGTGCAGCCCCTTGCCCGTCGCCTTGCCGTGCACGCACAGATATGTGCGCACAAGCAGCTCATACACCGCGTCGCCCAGATGGGCGAGGCCGATGGAGCTGATGGCGCGGATGGCGTCGTCGTTCATTTTGGCTTGTGTATAATCGTACATAAAAACTCCTGAGGCTTGAAAGTACACATATTCTATAACCTTGTCGGAATTCTGTCAATCGGCGCGCGCTGCCGCGCGCGAAAAGCCGTTGCGCTTTTGCAAAAATCCGCTATAATGGCAGAAAAGACAAGACCTTTGAGATCGGAGAAGAGAAGCCTATGAAAAAACTGACCACCGCGCTGCTCACGGCGCTTTTGCTGCTGAACCTTGCCGCCTGCGGCGAAAAGGAGCCGGACGACACCCCGTCCGGCTACGACGATTCGCTCATTTCCGAGCTTTACAGCGAGGAGGGCGAGTACACGGACGCCGAGAACAACACGCTCGCATACAGCTACCATGTGCCAAGAATCGTGTCGGAAACGGCGGTCGCCGCCGCGCTGAACGACGAGATCGCCGATCAATTCGGCGCGCTCGTGCAGGAGCAGAAGAACATGATGGCCTCCCGCGTTTCGCTCACATGCCTTTCCGTCACGTGGACGAGCTACTGGAACGACAGCCTGCTCTGCCTTGTGGTGCGCGCGGAGATGGACGGCGACACGAGCACGACGGAGACCTACAGCTACGACTTTTTCGGCGGCAAACGCCTCATGAGCGAGGACCTGCTGGCGCGCTGCGAGCTTTCAACGCAGGACTTCATCACGGCGGCGCGCCGCACCGCGGCAAACTACTTTGATGAGACGTACCGCGACGCGCTCAGCGGCAGCATGGGCGGCGCGGACTTCATCGCGTCCTACGCCGAGCGCCGCGCGTGGACGCTCTCGGACGAGAACATCAATGCGGAGATGCGGCTCTATCTCGACGGCGGCGTGCTGCATATGATCGTGCCCGTCGGCTCGTTTGCCGGGGCGGAGAGCTACGACGCTGACCTCGCGCTCGACCTCTCCGCGCGCGAGACGGTCGAGAAGACGGCGCAGGACAGCTTTGTCAAGGCCGCGCTCTCGGGCGGCGATTTGACGGTCAGCTTTGAAAAGACGGCGGACTCCGCGTGGTACGCGGAGAATTTCCGCTTTGACTATGAGACCATCTACCCCGTGGAAGGCCTGTATTCCGACTACACGGATGTGTTCGTCGGCTCGGTGGGGCAGGGGTACTTCCCGTACATCTTCCTGCTGACGAGCGAGGGCACGGTGGAGTACGTGAACCTGCTCGAGGGCCTGACGGCGGGCTTCCTCTGCGACGGCGGACCGCTCGGCGGCGTGAAGGGCATTGTTTCGTTCGAGTCCGGCGAGGTCGAGGAGGACTACGGCACGTATCAGACGGTGTTCGCCGTCGACGCATCAGGGGAGAAACATGACCTCTCCGGCGCGGTCAGCGACGCGGACTACACGATCCCGTCGGAATTTCTCGGCGAGTGGACGGCGACCGTGACGCACGACACCGCCGAGCAGGGCAGCTATGACAGCGATTATATCCTGACGCTGACCGATGGTGGCGGCCTCACGGTGCAGGACATCAACAGCGAGGTCGGGCTTTACTTTGAGTACACCGGCCAGCTCAACTACCTCGGCACGAACGGCGAGGGCATGGTCTTTGGCTATCACTTGAACGAGAATGCGGGCACGGTGCGCTACGGCGCGTTCACGCTGCTGCGCGGCAGCGACGGCCTGCACGTCAAATCCGTCGCAGGCGAAAACTTCTTCGACGCGCCGAGCGGACGCTACACCGTGTTTGCGAGAGGGTAAAAAGAAAAGCAGGGCCTTTTTTGAGCGCGGAAGGGCCCTGCTTTTTTGCGGCTTTGACGTGCTAAGCAAAATTAGAGGGGGGGACCGCTTTGACCGCGCTCCTGATCCATGCGGTCACACCCCCTTGGCATCTGACGGGAGAAAGAGGCTTTGGCGGCATCCGGAGACCAAGGAGAAAGCCTCTCAAATCGGGGGAAATACTCTAGTGAAAGGAGAACCTTTCAAAAAAGCAAAGATTTCTTCAAAAAAGTGTTGACAGGTTCTACTCTCTGTGCTATATTATCACTTGTTCCGAGCCGAACGGAACGGTAAAAAACAAAACGGCATGGGGGTATAGCTCAGCTGGGAGAGCGCTTGACTGGCAGTCAAGAGGTCAGCGGTTCGATCCCGCTTATCTCCACCATGGAAAAGCCTTGAAAGTGTAAACTTTCAAGGCTTTTTTGCTTACCATCGATCCGAAAGAAACGCGGGTGGAAAGAACATGAGACTGATCTGCATCGGTGACAGCCTGACCTTTGGATACGGCGTGCATCTGTCTCAGCGGTGGACGCAGCTGTGCGCACAGGAGACGGGCTGGGAGCTTGTCAATGAGGGCATCAACGGCGACACGACCGGCGGCATGCTGGCGCGCATGCAGGGCGGGGTGCTCGCGGAGCTGCGCGAGGGCGGCCTTGGCGCCGACCGGCCCTATGTGCTGCTGATGGGCGGGAGCAACGATGTGTTCTACTCCGGCTCCGACGCTGCGGCGCGGGGAAATATGGGCGCGATGATCCACCAGCTCTTTTCCGTGGGCGTGCTGCCGATGGTTGGTATCCCGCTTCCGGCGGATGCACCGCATGCGCCGCGGGCGTGGGCGGCCGCGGTCGATTTTGAAGCGGCGGAGCGGACGATGAAAGGGTACTGCGCATGGCTCAAGCGGTACTGCACGGCGTTTGGCGTGCCGTATATCGACTTCTGCGCGGATTTTCTGTCGCCAGACGGATCGATCCGCTCAGAGCTGCTGCTCGACGGTCTGCACCCGACGCCGGAGGGACACCGCTTGATGGCGCGGCGGCTGAGCGCGCAGCTGAAAAGACAAGGATAACAGCCCTGAAAAAGGCTTGAAAATCAACGACCCTGATAGAAGGAGACCACGACCATGAAGCTATCATATCTGGACCTGATGACAACCGATCCAAGCTACAATCTGGCGATGGAGCAGTACGTGTTCGACTGCCTCCCGCGCGACCGCATGTATTTCATGCTCTGGCAGAATGATAACGCGATCATTGTCGGAAAGTATCAGAACACGATCGCTGAGATCAATGAAGAGGCCGTGCGCGAGCGCGGCATTCGCGTGGTGCGCAGACTTTCCGGCGGCGGCGCGGTCTATCACGACATGGGCAATCTGAACTTCACGTTCATTACAGATGTCGGCGAGAGCAATGCGCTGGACCTCAAGCTCTTCTGCGAACCGGTCGTGCGCACGCTGGCGACGCTCGGCGTGAAGGCGGAGGTCAACGGCCGCAACGACATCACGATCGACGGGAAGAAGTTTTCCGGCAACTCGCAGTACATCCGCCAGGGACGCGTGATGCACCACGGCACGATCATGTTCGATTCGGACCTCTCTGTCGTCAGCGAGGCGCTGCGCGTCGACCCGACAAAAATCCAGACCAAGGGCATCCGCTCGGTGCGCAGCCGCGTGACGAACGTTGCCGAGCATCTGCCGGAAAAGGTCACGCTGCCGGAATTCCGCCGCATCCTGCTGGAAAACATCCTGAAGGAGAATCCGGGCGAGGCCTACCCGCTGACGCAGGACGACCTTGCGGCGGTGGAAAAGCTGCGCGCGGAGCGTTACGCCACATGGGATTGGAACTACGGTTTCTCTCCGGCGTGCACGATGCTGCGCCGCCGCCGCGTGGACGGCTGCGGCCTGATCGAGGCCTACATCACCGTGGAGCACGGAAAGATCGCGGCCCTGACATTCAAGGGCGACTTCTTCAGCGCCTCGGAACCGGACGGGCTGGCGGCGCACTTTGTTGGCTGCACGCCGGACCGCGCGGGCTATGAAAAGGCACTCGGCGATGTGGACGTTTCGCGCTACTTCGCGGGCTTGCAGAAGGATGAGCTGATCGACATCCTGTGCGAGGGATAATGAAAAGGGGAGCCGGCGTAAAAAGTGCCGACTCCCTTTTTCTCGCTCAAATGGCAGGCAGAGCATGTCATTTTCCACCCATCAGCAGAGCCAGCAGCTCTGCAAGCTTCGACTTCACTACGACGTCACCGCTTGCGGCGCTTTGCGTCAGGATGCCGTCGCACAGCGGGGAGAACGCTGCGCTCCACCACTGGAGGGTATTAGTGCCGCGCGCGGCGCAGAAAAGCAGCATGACCGCGAGGCCAACGGCAAGGGAAAGCTCCCATTTCGTCCATTTCATCGAAAAACCGCCCATCTCAAAGAATTTGCTTCGAGTATGGACGGTTTTCTGAGTTTTCAAACAAATTCGGCGCAGAAAGTTTTGACGCACTCGCCTTGCAGTGCCTCGCACGCTCTGCGGCAAGCCGCTTTGTCAGAGAAGAGGCCGAACACCACGCTGCCTGAGCCGGTCATTGCCGACGTCTTCGCGCCGTAGGCGAGAAGATCGCACTTGATGGTCTCAATGCGCTCACGCTGCTCGCCGTCGAGCGCCTGCTCAAAGACGTTGCGCACGTTTGCACACAGCGTGTCCGCGTTGCCGTGCTCGATGGCGGCGAGCATCGCGTCCGTATCAGGACGGTCGGTGATCGTCACGCCGTCTACGCGCGCGAAGAGCGCGGGTGTGGAGATCGGGAAGTCCGGCTTGCAGACGGCGACGAAGAAGCGCGGTGCGGGCTTGAGGACGGTCAGCTTTTCGCCGCGGCCCTCGGCCAGCTGTGTGCCGCCGCGGATGCAGAAGGGAACATCACTGCCGACGCTTGCGCTGACCTGCTCGAGCCGCTCGTCCGTGAGGGTGGGGGAGACGAGCTCGCGCAGCGCGCGCAGCACCGCCGCGGCATCTGCGCTGCCGCCGGCCATGCCGGCCTCGGACGGAATGCGCTTTATAAGCGCGACGTCGATGCCGCCGCCGTAGTCCATCGCCTCGCAGAAGGCTCTCGCCGCCTTGACAGCGAGGTTGCGCTCATCGCAGGGAAGCGCCGCGCCGTCGACGCGGCAGGTGATGCCTTTGCCGTCTGTGAGCGTGACGGTCACATCGTCGTGGAGCGAAACGGTCTGCATGACCATCTGCATCTCGTGGTAGCCGTCATCGCGCTTGCCAAGAATGTCAAGCGTCAGGTTGAGCTTAGCATAGGCGGGGACAGTTATGCTGCGCACGGGCTTCTCGACCGGCGCATTCAGCGCCTTGCCGCAGTGGGGGCAGTAGGCACCGCCTTCACCTATGCGTCCGAGCGGTCTGCCGCAGTGCGGACAGCGGTAGTAAAGAACCCCAATCACGATGGCAAAGAGCATGATCGCGATACCGAGAATAACAAGCGGTACGCTGACGCTTGTGCCGACGCCGCTGAGCAGCGCGCCGGTAAGAAGCAGCGGTGTTTGGAGCTTTTGGGCCCTGCGATAGTCCATCAGGGGCTTTTTGTCGTTCATCGCGGCCTCCTTGTGCGCTCAGTGCTTCTTTTTCTTGTGCTGGATCTTTTTCTTCTCCTCGGGCTCCGGCTCGTCGGCGATCCACGCGCCGCATTTCGGGCAGCGCTTGGGCGAACCGCGGCCGAGGTGCTCACCGCACTTGGGGCAGCGGTAAAAGCGCCACCAGACGATGAGAGAAGCGCCCATCATCATGAGGCCGACGAGCGCGGCGACAGTGTTTTGAAAGCCCCACGCGCCGACGAGGGAGACCACTGCGCCGCCCCAGAGCAATACGTCCTGCCATATCCTGGCTGTTTTCAAATCCATAGGGAATCCTCCTGATGAGAAAAGCGCCGCAAGGCGGCGCTTTTCTGCAATGGTTACATTAGATTAGCGGATCTTGCGTGCCTCGACGTAGTAGCGCTTGTCCTGCGCGTGACCCATGGAGAAGGTCTTGCGCGGCAGCACGCCGTCGGCCATGACGGTCTTGAAGAGCTGCTCCTTGCCCATCGCGGGAAGCAGGAAGCCCATGTTGCCCTCCTTGGAGCCGAGCTCGCGGGTGACCTCATCGCCGTGGATGTAGTCGACCTCACCGCCGAACTGCTTGAGGTACTCGTCGATGAAGGTCTGCAGCGTGCCGACGGCCAGCTGGACCTTCGGGTCGGGGACGGTGACGAAATCGTCGTGGCCGTTCCAGCAGACCTCGATGACGTGGCCCTCGCCCTTGCCCTCGTGGGCGTTGGGGTAGAACTTCTTGAACTCTTCCATGAACTTCTTATGGTCGACGCCGAAGAGCACGCGGTGGATGGGCTCGAACTGGAGCGCATCATCGTGGTTGTTCACGACCTCGACAAGTGCGTAGCGGGAGGGCAGCGCGAGGTATTCCTCGGGAGTCTTGCCCTTCTTCTGCTCTTCATAGCAGGCCTTGGCGGTGGCGAGGGAGTGGTTGCCGTCGCCGACGGCGAACAGCAGGGGCGCGACGCCGGAGACGCCGTACTTGCTCTTCATCGCCTCGTCGGTCGTGAGGCCGGTCAGCGCGTCGGCGACTGCGTCGATCTGCGCAGCGGAGAGCTTGTAGCCCTTGATATGGCCGCCGTTTTCCATCAGGTCGAAGTCATAGACGCTCTCCATCTTGTCGGCCGCGGCGGTCAGGGGCTCGATGACGGTCTTCTCGGGGTCGTCAATGAGCAGCATGACGTGGGGCAGCTCGATGGGGGCGTTGCGGCGCACGCGGGCGCGGGGGGGGATACGGTCGAGCACGGTGCCCTCAGTCGCGCGGATCAGCGCGCCGGAGCCGGGGGTGAAGTCGTACTGGTCGAGGTCGACCATACCGATGAGGCCGTGACGGATCTTACCGTCGCTCTGGCCGCGCTCGATGTAGATGAGGGAGTCCTTGAGCGTCTCGAAGATGCCCTCTTCGAGGTACTTGCTCATTGAGGCGTTGATGTCGGCGATGAACTCGTCGACGTTGGGGGCCTTCAGGTTGGCCTCGGGCAGGATGAGGCGCAGGGTGGAAGGCGCGTCGCCGACGGTCTTCTCCACGCGCTCCCAGTACTCGGGCTCAGAGGTGAACTGGTCGCATGCGACGACCGCCCACTTGCTCATATCGACATCCTTCTTGGGCAGCAGAATGTCGGAAGGATAAAAGCCAAGCTTGGAAAACTTTTCGTTCATGGTGATTCCTCCGTTATTTGTTTGATAAGCGGAACGCGGGGTGCTCCGCTGGTGCGATTGTAAAACAAATTATACAATAGCCCACGCGGAAAAAGCAATGGAGAAAGTGAAAAAATGTCCAAAAGCGCTTTATGGAAATGCCATGATAGAGCGCTTCGCGGCCCGCTTGCTTGACGAACGCCCCGCGGCATGATATTCTAACAACTTATACGGAAAAATACGAAAAATTCAGGTGATGATTTTGGATAAGCGCGCAGATCTGGGACACGGGGACGTCAAAAAGCTGCTCTTTTCGCTCTCCGTGCCGACGATCACCTCGCAGATCGTCAACATGCTCTACAATCTGGTCGACCGCGTGTTCATCGGCCACATGCAGCCCGCCGAGACCGTCGGAAAACTCGCGCTGACGGGCGTTGGCGTATGCCTGCCGATCATCATGGTTATCTCGGCGTTCGCGTCGCTCATGGCCATCGGCGGCGCGCCGCGCGCCTCGATCGCCGAGGGCGCAGGCGAGAGCGAAAAATCCGAGCGCATCATGGGAAACTGTCTGACGATGCTTGTGATCACGGCGCTGGTGCTGACGGTGCTGTTCGAGTCCTTTGCCGAGCCGCTTTTACTGATGTTCGGCGCGAGCGAGAACACCATCGGTTACGCGCTCGACTATATGCGAATCTACGCCCTCGGCACGATCTTTGTCCAGCTGACACTTGGCATGAACGCCTACATCACGGCACAGGGCTTCGCCACCGTGAGCATGAAGACGGTGCTCATCGGCGCGCTTTTAAATACGGCTCTCGACCCGCTGTTCATCTTCGTGCTCGGTCTCGGCGTGCGCGGCGCGGCGCTGGCGACGGTGATCTCGCAGGCAGTGTCGGCCATGTGGGTGATGACGTTCCTCACGGGAAAGAAGACGCGCTGGTACTTAAAGCGCGAGAACCTGCACGTGGACGCGAAGATCGTGTTGCCGTGTATCGCGCTGGGACTTTCCCCGTTTGTGATGCAGTCGACGGAGAGCCTCATCGCCATCTGCTTCAACTCATCTCTCCTGCGCTACGGCGGCGACATGGCCGTCGGCACGATGACAGTGCTGACGAGCATCATGCAGTTTTCGAACATGCCGCTTCAGGGCTTGACACAGGGCGCACAGCCCATCGTGAGCTACAACTTCGGCGCAAAGAACGTCCAGCGCGTGCGCGACGCCTATTTCTGCCTGCTGCGCGCGTGCTTTACTTATTCCATGGCCATCTGGCTTCTGGTCGAGCTCTTCCCGCGCGCGTTCATCCTGATTTTCAATAATGACCCCGCGCTGGTCGAATACGCGGCGTGGGCCGTGCGCATCTACATGGGGTGCAGCGGTATTTTCGGCATCCAGATCGCCTGCCAGCAGACGTTTGTGGCGCTCGGCAACGCGAAGACGTCGCTCTTCCTCGCCGTGTGGCGCAAGATCATTCTGCTCATCCCGCTCATCTATATTCTGCCGCACTTTTTCGCGGACAAGGCGTTCGCGGTGTTCCTGGCCGAGCCCGTGGCGGACTTCGGCGCGGTGGCGCTGACGAGCTTCACATTCTATCGCCAGTTCCGCCGCTCAATGCGCGAGCTGGAAGGTGCGGAAGCGACTGGGGAGCGGTAAAGAAAATTTTTAACGCAAAAATAAAAGGAGAGGGCAAGCCCCTCTCCTTTTATTTTTTACGCCTGGCCGCCGCTTTCCATCGGCTCTTTCTCGCGGAACAGCATCGTGATGCACCAGATGCCGGCAAGGCCGACGAGCGTGTAGATCACGCGGGCGACCACGGAGGCCTGCCCGCCGCAGATCCACGCCACGAGATCGAACCGGAACAGACCGATGCTGCCCCAGTTGAGCCCGCCGATGATCGCAAGGATCAGCGCGATGCGGTCGATCACCTGCATATGCTTCCATCTCCTTTGCTGTGTACTCCCGGTCAGTATGCCCCGGCGCGCGAAAAAAGATTCCGCCGCCGACAAAACAAGTGTCCGACCGACACCGTTCGCTCTTTACATTTTGCGCGCCCGGCGCTACAATACCATTACAGCTTATCCAATTGACTTCCGCAGTTTGGAAGCCACGGCTCATATCTTTATCCCACGACCCTGTTTTTGGCGGACTGTTTTCAGTCCGCCCTCTTTTTTTCTGCGCGCGCCCGATTTCGCCGCGTTTTGCGCAATATGTGGATTATTTTTGTGTTGTAAAACACAAGATATGGAGGTTGTGCTATGCAGTTTTCCAACCATCGCAGCCGCGCGGCCCGCGGCAGCATCGTGTATCTGGCGGTGGACGCGATCGCGCCGAGCGCGGTCCAGCCGCGGCAGAATTTTTCCCCGGCGCAGCTCGAGGAGCTCTCGCGCAGCATCGCCGAGTACGGCGTGCTCAGCCCGCTGACCGTGCGGCCGCGGCAGGGCGGGTATGAGCTCGTGGCCGGGGAGCGCCGCCTGCGCGCCGCGCGCATGGCGGGGCTCCATGAGGTGCCGTGCATCATCATGGAGCTGGATCTCGAGGAGGCGAGCTTCATCGCGCTGGTGGAAAATCTCCAGCGCAACGACCTGGACTTTCTCGAGGAGGCGCGCGGCATCGCGCAGCTCATCCGGCTCTTCGGCCTGAGCCAGGAGGAGTGCGCGCGGCGGCTGGGCAAGTCGCAGTCGGCCGTGGCGAACAAGCTCCGCCTGCTGCGCCTGCCGGAGGATGTGCTCAACGCCATGCGCAACGCCGGGCTCACCGAGCGGCACGGCCGCGCGCTGCTGCGCCTTGAGACGCCGGCCGAGCAGCGCGAGGCGCTGGCCTATATCCTCAGCCGCGACCTGAACGTCGCCGCGACGGACGCCTACATCGAGCGCCTGCTCGAGGCTAAGACCGCGCCCGAGAGCGAGCAGCAGAAGACCTTCATTCTCAAGGACGTGCGCGTGTTTCTCAACACGATCTCGCACAGTCTCGACCTCATGAAGCAGGGCGGCATCGACGCCGGCATGCACCGGCAGGAGACGGACGAAGCGCTCATCCTGACGATCAACATCCCCAAGGCGCGGCGCAGAGAGCCGGCGCCAAAACAGGGCGAGCCCGTGCCGGTCGGGTAAAAAAATCGCGCGCAGCGCTTGACAGCGGCGCGGCGGCTTCCTATACTCTTACATAAAGAAGGGGCCGCCCGGTAGGGCGGACAAAGGAGGTCACTGCATGAAAACGCTGATCCTGTTCGCCTCGCGCTACGGCGCGACGGAGGAGATCGCCTATATGCTCAAAAGCGCCGTCGGCGGCGACGTGACGGTGCGCAACATCCGCGAGCGCGGCATCACGCTCGACGGGTACGACACGGTCATCATCGGCAGCTGCGTGTACATGTTCAAGCTCGATAAGCACATCCGGCATTTCCTGCGCCGGAACGAAAAGACGCTCATGGGCAAGCGCCTCGGGGTGTACCTGTGCTGCTACACCACGCCCGGCACGGAGGGGTATCTGGAGCACTTCTTCTCGCCGGAGCTGCTTGCGCACGCGGCCGCGAAGGACATCCTTGGCGGCAAGATGCAGTACGAGAAGATGAGCTATGCCTACAAGCAGCTCTTCGGCGCGCTGATGACATCGCCGCAGTACCGCGCGCAGTATGCCGAGCCGAAACTCGACATCGCGCGCATCGACGCCTTCGCCGCTGCCATGCGCGGCTGAGCGGCCGGCAGAAAAAATCACCCGCATCCGACCCGGATGCGGGTGATTTTTTGCTTTTGAGGTCTCAGTACGTGGTCACGCCGGTGAAGGCGAGCTCGGCGTTGCCGGTCAGACGCACGCCGTCGTCGTCATAGGTGACGATCAGGTCGCCGCCGCTGACCTTGACGGTGATGGGTTCGCCCTTCGGGCACAGGCCGTTTTCCGTGGCGGCCACCACGGCCGCGCACGCGCCGGTGCCGCAGGCGCGGGTGTAGCCCTCCACGCCCCGCTCGAAGGTCAGAATGCGGATCTCCCCGTCCCCCAGCAGTTGATAGAAATTCACGTTTGCCCCCTTGGGGAACGCGGGGTCAAAGCGCAGCGCCCGGAACGTTTCCAGCAGCTTGTCCGCATCCGCCCACAGGTCGCCCTTGTACTCCGCCACCGCGTGGGGAACGCCGGGGTGCCCCAGCTCCAGATAGGCCACGTCGCCCTTGCGGTGCAGATCCAGCACGTAGGGGTTGTTCAGCTTCACCCGGTACAGATTTTCGTCCAGCCGCCAGCCGGGGACAAGCCCTGCGTCGGTCTCCACGGTCATAACGTCTCCCGCCAGACCGATATCATGGCCGAACCGGCAGATGCACCGGGCGCCGTTGCCGCACATCTCTCCCCGGGTGCCGTCGGAATTGTAAAAATGCAGCCGGAAATCCGCCTTATCGGAGATGTCCGTGGCCATGAACCCGTCCGCCCCCGTGATTGCGCAGCACTTCCGTGCCAGCGCCGGATAGTCCAGCGTCAGCCCACGGGCATCGATGACCATAAAGTCGTTGCCCGCGCCGTTCATATAGTAAACCTTCATAAAATCCACCTCAAAATTTTGTCTAAAGCGCCGTTTTACACCCCGAACCGGGTGAAATACGTGTACAGCGGCGTGAGCTTGGCGAAGAAGTCCGCCACTTCGTTTTCCAGTTCCGCGCCGAACATTTCGTC
>OLWW01000693.1_pt1 | contig 17596 bp, 17 predicted proteins | sample 1673991 | NCBI WGS metagenome assembly OLWW01 (sample SAMEA103958136, study PRJEB25191) | human gut metagenome
GGTTTAGAAAAACAGCGGAAATATCGTATAATTGCAATAATCTTGCTTATTTTTTTTGCTTTATTAGCGATTTATATATTTTCAATACAAAGAAAGATTTCTATTTCAATTATAATGTCTTTGTTTTCTGTAGCATTTGCAATGCTAATTGAAAAAATAAAATCAAAGGAGGTGAAAAGACATGAAGACACTCAAGTTGGTTAGTAAGACACTAACAGTCATTGTGAAAAAGGTAGCTGTTAGTGCATCACATTCGGTTTCAATTGGAGGCTTTCACCAGCCGAAAGAACCGAAGGCTCTGCAGAACCTGAAGAAGTAAGAAAATATACGATGTTTTCTATAATTCCTTTTGTGAATGAGGTTGAAACAAATTTGCAAGTGGCATATTAGAAAATAAAAAGAATGGAGAGTGTTTATGAAAAGAAAAGTATTTGCCGAATCCGCTGTTGCAGCTGCTTTGCTCTTTCAATTAACAGCAGTTGGCTTTCCAGCATATGCTGCAGAATATGATGCTGTTCAAAAAGAAGAGTTTGTGTCATCCTTTTCAGATGCTGAGACTAAGCAAGTTGCCCAGTATTTGGTTGACAATGGACTGTCTTTAGAAGAATCTAAGGATTTGATGAAGACATACGAAAAAGGACTTGCTATCATCGCAAGGGAAAGTGAAAATAGTGGAATTGCAATGTATGATTTAGAGGATAGTGCTGATGAAGAAATTCATATTGACGCACCATTCTACAGTGAAACAAATTTGGCCTCCACTGATCATTACATTGCTGTTATTAACACAAATGTGGATAGAAATGTAAGGGGTTGTCTGGACTTTTTGTTCCATGAAAAATACTCCTATTATGATAATGAAGTATTGTATTTTCTCAATAATGATACAAATATTTCAAAGCTTCTTCCCATCTATGAGGATTCTGACTTATCATTGACGTATAAGTTAATCACAGATGGCACTTATACCGGCACAGATATCATGTGTTTGGTAAAGGTGGGAACAGGCATTAACACATTTAGTGAAAGTGATTTGCGTAATTCTATTTCGATGGTAGATACATCTCATATTGGCGGATTTAAGATGCATACATTTGCTTTGGGTGATATTGACCATAATGGAATTGTAAATGAAGCAGATTCTACTTACTTGATGAAATTTTTAGTACGCTTGTCATTGGAGTTTTCTTATAACAGTGGTACAGATGATACAAGTTCTTTGATGAATATTGCAGCAATGAATTTTAATCTCGATGATAAAATTGATTTGGAAGATGCAGTTAGTCTGAACAGATATATAGCAAATTCCGAAAATGCAGAGTAAGGGGTATGTAAAGTGAATAGAAAAAAGATTGCTGCGGGCTTTATTTCTTTTGCTTTAATGATGCAGAGTTGTGTATTTGCTGTATCAGCGGCAGAAGAAAATAAAACTGCTAATTTTGAATATGATGATTTTTCGGTTTCATATTCTGTAACAAATTCGTATGGAAATACCGAAGTGGTATCATTGACACTTACGAATACTGGAAATGAAACGATTGAAGATTGGATGCTCTATTTTGAACCAAATGGAGATATTCAATATGTAACAAATGCTACTGAAATGACAGCGGAAAACGGAAAAATGTATTTCAAGAACAATGGATACAATGCAGATATTGCTCCTAGTTCAGCGGTTACATTTACCTATGCTGTAAATGATTGTACGGAGATTCCGGATTATTATGCCCTTTGTCAGACAAGAGTAGAAAAAACAGAGGGTTATGATGTTTCCCTATCTGTAGGAGAGTCATGGGGGGATTCATTTAATGGTTCCATTGTAATAACCAACCACACCGATAAGCCGATTGAAGCTTGGGAGTTGTCCATTGATACCAATTTTACGATTACAGAAATCTCAAACAGCTGGGCAGCAACGGTAACAGAATTGGATGAATATCAATATTTACTTAAAGGAACCTATACTTCTACAATCGCTGCAAATTCAAGCGTTTCGCTTGGTTTTATTGGTGTTAAGTCTGGAGAACCGGAAATTAGTTCTTACTCATTGACTGAGGTGAAGGAAGATACTTCTAAGATGGGCTCTTCTACTTCAATTGAAAATATTAAACTTTCAGCCAGTACAAAAGACCTTTTGACAACGGATGATGGAAAGGTATATTTCTATGCAAAACCTGCATATGATGATGTGCATGAAATTAATTTAGTAGATGCTTCTAACGACATTGTTTTAGCTACCATGTACGATGATGGGGATTATGAAAATCATGGAGATGACCTTGAAAACGATGGCGTATTTTCTTGTGTTGTCACTGTGGACAATGCAGTAGAGGCACAACTGAGTTTCTATGCTGAAGATGGAGCTAATAAATCTTCTGATTTTATAATTGATGTGTATGAAGACATTTCAGATGAAAGTATCGATGAAATGATTGCTGTAAATAATGCATTGGAAACTTTTTCTGAAAGTGATGAGTATAAAAATTTAACTTTCGAAGAAAGAGTGGATGCTATTAAAAACCTTTTGAAGCAACTTTCAGAAACAGGAACTGAGGAATATCCGCATTCTTTGATTGTGTCTTCTAGCATAACTTTTGATAAGAATTCCAATTTGTATTCTTTTATGTACAATTGCAAAATAACTGGATTTTTTGAAGTAATAAATGAAGAATATTCAGAGACGGTTGGAATGGCTTCATCTTTGAGTAATGAGAATGGTAAGTCTACTGAATTAGATGAGGCTATAAATAATGAAAATAACTCATATCTGGGTACAGCAAAAATTATATATGATCTTAATGTATATGACAGAAAAAATAGTAATTTTTCATATTCCCTTTTTAAAAGTTATGCAGAAAAGTGGTCTAAAGAAGGCTTGAATACGACCATAACTGCTGATCATTCTGATGGCAGTGATACGACTAGTATTGAAGAATTAAAAAATCTTTCAAGTTATGATTATGTTGTAATTGCTGCACATGGTGCTGACAATAATAATAATCCTCTTATTGCTGTAAGTGATCCAGGCAATAATGAAAATTATAAGAGATATAAAAAAGATTTGAGAAGCGGAAGAATCGTGCCATATGGAGAAAGTTTTTGTGTTGTACACAGCTTTTTTGAAAGATACTATGAAGAAAACGAATTGAATGACACACTGTTTTTCTTTTATAGTTGTGAAATATTTGGCGATAACGATATTATAGGCTATAACATGTATGATTCACTTCATTCCGTAGGTGCCGAGACTGTTGTTGGATTTTGTAATATATTATACTCTGGATATGCAAATCGCATGCTTACAGACTTTACACAGCAAATGATATATGGACATACTACTGGAGAAGCATTTAATTATGCGAATACTAAAAATAAACCAAAACATACAGAGATTCCAGTAATAGCAGGAAATATTAACAAAAGCTGGGCAAATGTAACTGTAAAAAATGGCGATTTTGAGTCGAATGATTCTTCTCCTAGATATTGGAACTATTCTGGCGATGTTCGTATCCTAGACTCTTTAGGAAACTATGTGCATGATAACAATTTGTTGTTCATGTCAACTGGAATTGGCTCTAAAAGTGACTATAATTCTAGTCAGGTAAGTCAAGTTTTTCATATTCCCGAAAATGCTACCACTCTCACCTTTAGTTATAACTTTATTTCTGAAGAACCGATGGAATGGGTTGGCGATGAATATGACGATGAATTTTTAACAAATATTTATGCTGGAACATCAACAAGTACTGTTTTGAGAGAATCCACAAATACTTCAACATGGTATCGGACAAATATCACTAATTTTTATGGTGGTGATAATACTATGTATGAAACTCAGTGGAAAACAGTAACAATTGATGTGGAACAGTATGCTGGAAAAGCAATTAAATTAGAGTTCAATGTAAATAATGTCGGTGATAACACATATAATTCCGCTGTCCTTATTGATAATGTTTTAGTTGCATAAGAAAGGGGCTTCTTATATGAAAAAAAGAGTTCTGAGTCTGCTCACTGCTGCAATGATGAGCGGCACCTGCTTTTTTGTCGGTGCGGAGCAAATTTGTGCAGCGGAGTATCCTTCTTTTACATTGCGGTTAAATCAGCATACTGGAAACGCAGAGTTTATGGAAGATGAAACCGATAAAAAGGTGATCTTTACGGCTACTTGCTTAAAGTATTCCGGAAGCGATGTAGAACTGGTTGATGCCAAAACAAACGAAGTAGTCGCAAAAATGCTGGATGACGGCAACTTCGACGTTAGCGGAGATGACCTGGAAAATGACAGAACCTGGTCTGCTGTGCTGTCGTTTGAGAATGCGGCAGTTGGTTCTTATTCTTATTATGCTCGCCTGACAGATGCTGACGGGACAGTTTCTACCACAAAAACCTTTTCCGTTGTAATTTATGATGCGGTATCGGATGCTGATGCCGAAAGAATGGCAGAAATTGCACAAAAGGTAGGTGTACTGTCCAGCGATACAGCATTTCAGAATGCAGATCAGGAAACCCGAAAGCAAATGGCGGACGCACTGTTTGATCAGCTGATTGCAGAGGGATATGTAAAAGAAAACTCTGTGAACTATGATGCGGAAAAGCATTGGTATGCCTATCAGTGTGAGGGCGTCGGTGGATTTTCTGATGTGACGTGTTATCTGGACATTGCTGTCAAAGACCCTGATCAAGTATCTACTGGTATTGCAACAGCTACATCGGCATTCACCTATGTCAACCATGGAGATTCAATTGAGATCACCGGCTTTGACAATTCCGTTTCTGATGTTGTAATTCCCTCTGAAATCGAAGGACTTCCAGTTACTGCAATTTCTGTCGGAGCATTTTATCTCTCTACAATTACCTCCATCGAAGTCCCAGATTCGGTAACTTCCATTGGCGAAATGGCATTTTTGGGCTGTACTTCTTTGAAATCTGTGAAACTTTCAACTGGAGTTGCAAAAATTGATAAAAATGCGTTTGGCTCTTGCAGTGCATTGCAGGAGATTCAGGTTGCGAAAGATAATCCCAATTTTTCTAGTCTAAATGGAGTTCTGTATTCCAAGAAGCAAGATACACTCATAATCTATCCGGCAGCAAAGACAGATGCTGCATATATCATTCCAAGCGGTGTTACATCTGTTGCAATGTATGCTTTTTCCGAGAATCCTTATCTGGAGACCCTTACAATTCCGAATTCCCTGATTAAGGTGGGAGATTCCGCATTTTATAACTGCAAAAATCTGCGTGCAGTTTCCTATAACGGAACGGAAGAAGAGTGGAATCAGATTACCATTGGTCTGCTGAATGAAAAGCTAACAGGAGCCACTATTCAGTATCAGGAGCGAATCATTGGGGATGTTAATGCAGACGGTGCATTTACAATTTCTGATGTTGTACTGCTGCAAAAATGGCTGTTGTCTGTTCCAGGCACACAGCTTGCAGACTGGAAAGCGGCAGATTTCAATGGAGATCAAACTTTGAATGTATTTGACCTTTGCCAGATGCGTTATAATTTGTTGAAACAGGAAGAGGACTCCAAACGGTAAAAGCCGGAAATTTCAAAACAATACAATCAAGCATACGGCATCTACAAAATGTAGATGCTGTATCCTTCCGGTTTGAAATGATGCAGCATCTAGGCGAATTTGTGCTTCTCAAAATAGCTGTTCCAATTTGGATGAAACTGTTCCAATCATCCTAAAATCCGCTTATGGTGTATTTTTACGCCGGAAGGATGCAGCATCAGATGGAACCTATCATTAAAATAAACTTTTCCACGCAGAATCGATTCCAGCACTTCCCTTTCACATCTGTATGCTTGCATCTTTTCATGAAAATTGTCCGTTCTAATGATTCTCCATTCCTTTCATTTTTCGGGGCAAGTTCAACATTAACACTGTTGGACTTGCCCCTTTTTTTTGTCCTCAAGCAGCATACAATCCGGCGAAATGACCGGTTTTGTATGCTGCTTTTTTCTTTCTCCTGCCTGTTCATATAAATTTTACATCTAAAACCTTCCCATTTTGCTTCTCTCAATTGTCTTAGTAATTTCAGGAGGGCAAAAAAGGGCTTCTCAAAACTGAATATGGAGGGAGGGAAAATAATGTCTGCTCCCTCGCATGATGATGATCAGCTGAAGCTTGAGATTTTCGATAGCTTCAGTAAAACAGTAATGAGAAATGCAAGCAGAAATTTCGCCGCTGCTGCAAAAACAAGAAGGAAAAATGAGTCGGTCAACACAGATATCGTACAGTACATTTTGAAAACACATGGTGAAAATGCTGTTTATCCATCCGAACATTTCATCGATGCCGGAAACGGATACTGCTGTGTCGTTGCGACAGAATGGCTGTATCAGGCAATGCTGCTGTTGCCGCCCAAACAAAAGGAAGTGATTATTTTGGAATTCTGGTATGGAATGTCTATTTCCGAGATTTCCGAAACATTGCGGATCTCCAGACGCTCCGTGTCAGAACGGAAGAAAAACGCATTTGCAAATATTCGCAGTTATTATGAAAGGACACAAAAGCATGAAACTGGATTATGAAACGGTGTATCGTGCTGTCAAAGGGGACCATGATGCACAGGAAAAGCTGCTGCAGTATTACGATGCATATATCAGTGCATTGTCAACTGTGGTTGAGGTTTGTTCAGACGGCACAGAACACCAGTATGTGTGTGAAGATCAGAAAGCAGAGATACAAACAAAGTATCTGGAGGCACTTTCTAAGTGTAAGGTGATAAAATGATAGAAACAGATTTATTTGAATTTGCCTATGTGCCGGATTGGTACGGGCAGTTAGAACAATTGGCAGAAATGGCGTTGCCGGAAGCATGGCGATTCCGAAAACCGCAGACCGAATGTAAAAATACAGATACGCCGATTTTGGAACGGTATCTCCATATGATGTTCCGGAAACTGAGCATCGATTACAACACCGGAGAAACGGCGTATTTCCATGTGGAAAACAACGGTGCCTGCTTTCATACAGGACTGTACACAAGACAGTATCAGGCAATCTACGCCTGCTTTGAACGAAATAAAAAGAAAGACACCACATTGAAATGGTATTTCACCGGCTTCTGTGATGCTGTTTCTTCCAAGCTGCGGTATGTAGAACCATTACCCAAAAAGCCATATTTCCCGATGATGCAAAATGGTGTAAACTTCAATCCGGAATGGCCAATTCGGGTAAATGCAGAACACATTCTCAGCGACCCGGAAAATCGGGAGCGGCTGCCAAAGAAGCTGCTTCGGTTTAAGAATCTGCCATTGCTGCTGGAAACGGCAGTGGAACTGGGCAGACGAAAAGCAGTAATTGAGCCGGGGCTGGTAGTACCGCAGGGATACCAGAATCAATTGCAGTTTCTGCTGCCGATCTGTTTAACAGATATGGAAAAACCGAACCTTGCCATGACCTTGGCAGAACGAAACGGATATTATCTGGGCAGCACTTGTCTGACACTGGAAATGGCATATCTGAATGCGAGAATGATTGCAAGACCCATCGCTCCATGGCTGACCAGTTTGGTAAAAAAGTGAGAACATCCGATGAGGTGCAGAATTTTTTCTGTACCTTGTCGGTGTTTTTATGCCTGTACAAATTGAAAATGTTTTGTGAACTCTTTTCAAACACGACAAAAGGTGTCGTGTTTGAGCAGTAGAATACAGTCGAACAATTAAGAAAGGGGGGAGAATATGAGTGCATCTGAACGCCGTGCTGAAATTATGCGGATTTTGGTTGGAAGACGAAAATGCTATCTGTCTGATTTAGCACAGGAACTTGGTGTTTCAAAAAGAACCATTCAGAGAGACGTTCAGACACTTGTATTGCAATACCCTCTTGAAAGTATTCATGGAAACGGCGGCGGAATTCGTCTTGCAGATTGGTATCATCCACATCGAAATATTCTGTCACAAGAGCAAATTCGAACGCTGCGGGAATTAAGTTCTTATGCGGATGAACAGCAAAAGAAGGTTGTACAACAGATCATTTCTGCCTATGGAACGAATACATATTGTTCAGTTTGGAAAACGAAGGAGTGAAACCAAATGAAAACCCTCATAGATGTCCTTGCAGCACTTAGCGATTTCGTAAAGATCGCATCAGAGTGGGCAGAAAGTGCTTCCAAAGCAGAAGTGGAGACGTTTACGCAGATTTGTCCGCAAAAAGAAGAAACGGTCAAAAAAGCAGTGGAAAAGGCAATTACGTTGGAAGAAGTCCGCAGTGTTCTGGCAAATCTGTCCCGCAGCGGACAAAAGGAAACGGTGCTGAAACTGCTGCAAAAGTATGGTGGTAGCCGATTGTCTGAAGTTCCACCGGAACGATACGCTGCACTGTTCGCAGATGCACAGGAGGCAGCCCATGCCGAATAAACATGCCGTGCTCTCTGCTTCTTCCAGTGCTCGATGGCTGGCGTGTCCGCCCTCTGCACAGCTTTGTGCTGCCCTGCCGGATACCGTGACAGACTACGCCCTGGAAGGCACGTGTGCCCACGAATTGGCAGAATATAAGGTACAAAAACTGCTTGGGAATCCGGCTTCCAATCCAGTGGAAAACTTAGATTTCTACGACACGGAAATGGAAGACTGCACGGACAGCTACGCCCAGTACATCGCCGAACTGCTGGCAAATCTGCAAGAACCAATGGTTTTAGTAGAACAGCGGTTGGATTTCAGTCGATACGTTCCGGACGGCTTCGGCACGGGAGATTGCGTGATTGTTGCAGATTCCGTTCTAACCGTTATCGACTTCAAGTATGGCAAGGGCGTGGCGGTGTCTGCCGACCACAACTCGCAGATGATGCTGTACGCTCTGGGGGCGTTGGAACTGTTCGATGCCCTCTATGACATTGCAAAAATCCGGATGGTGATTTTTCAGCCAAGAATCCAGAACCTCAGCGAATGCACCCTGCCGCTGTCGGAGCTGTTGCACTGGGCGGAAACCGAACTGAAACCTAAAGCTGCACTTGCCGCCAGAGGCGATGGTGATTTTTGTGCTGGTGAACATTGTCGGTTCTGCAAAGTGAAAGCAACCTGCCGGAAACGGGCGGAGTACAATCTGCAATTGGCGAAGTATGATTTCGCAATGCCGGACAAGCTGACCGATACCGAAATCGAAGCAATTCTGGAAACTGCCGACCAACTGGCTGCATGGGCTTCCGATGTCAAGGAATACGCTTTGCAGCAGTCCTTACAGGGAAAGGCGTGGAAGAATTGGAAGCTGGTTGAAGGCAGAGCCAGACGAGCATATTGCAGTGAAACTGCAGCAGCGGAGGCAGTACAAGCTGCTGGGTTCAACCCATATGAACATAAGGTACTGGGTATTACCGCAATGACCAGAATGCTGGGCAAGAAAAAATTCGAAGAATTGTTGGAAAATTTGCTTGTGAAACCACAGGGCAAACCAACACTTGTTCCGCTATCAGACAAACGACCTGCGTGGAATACTGCACAGGTAGATTTCAAAGAATAAAGGAGTTTTTATTATGGCAAAGTATATCAATCCTGCAAAAGTAGTAACCGGTGTATGCAGATTTAGCTACGCCAACCTCTGGGAAGCCAAGGCGATGGACGAGAACAGCAAGCCGAAGTACAGCGTTTCCCTCATCATTCCGAAGTCGGACACGAAAACCATCGAAAAGATTCGTGCCGCCATTCAGGCAGCCTACGAGGAAGGTCAAGGCAAGTTGAAGGGCAACAGCAAGTCCGTTCCGGCACTGACATCGATCAAGACTCCGCTTCGGGATGGGGATTTGGAGCGACCAGACGATGAAGCGTATGCCAACAGCTATTTCGTCAACGCCAATTCTGTCACCGCCCCGGGCATCGTGGACGCTGCCTGCCAGCAGATTTTAGATCACAGCGAGATTTACAGCGGTGTCTATGGCAGAGCCAGCATCACCTTCTATGCGTTCAACACCAAGACATCTCGTGGCATTGCCTGCGGACTGCAGAACATCCAGAAGATTCGGGATGGTGAGCCGCTGGGCGGTCACAGCCGTGCAGAGGACGATTTCGCAACCGTAGAAGACGAGGATTTTCTGAACTAAGATAGCTGGGCGGACAGCTAGGCGTTATGCTTGGGTGGGTAATTGAGATAAACATGATTACAATCGATATTGAAACAAAATCCGATAAGGATATATCAAAATGCGGCATTTATGCTTATACAGATACCACATATTTTGATATTTTGCTGTTTGCCTATTCCATAGACAGACAGCCTGTTCAGGTGGTTGATACGGCAAACGATGAAGAAATTCCCGAAAATGTTCTCGTTGCTCTTGTTGATGAAAACGTGATAAAAAGGGCATTTAATGTAAATTTTGAGAGAGTTTGTCTTTCAAAATATCTTCGTAAGAATTATCCTCAATATTTTCAGAGTTACAGCATTGACGAAGATACTGTCGGAGATTTCTTAAATCCCGAAAGCTGGCATTGTTCTATGATTCATGCAAGAACGCTCGGACTGCCGTCATCACTTGCAGAAGTCGGAAAGGTTCTGGGTATTGAACAGCAAAAAATGACAGAGGGCAAGGCTCTCGTCAAATTCTTTTGTGTGCCATACGACACAGTTGACGGTGTCCCACAGTTTCATAATCCGAAAGATTATCCCGATAAATGGGAGATTTTTAAAGCATACAACAAGCGAGATGTTGGGGCTGAATTGGAAATTGACAGAAAACTGTCACGTTTCCCTGTGCCTGATTTTCTGTGGAAAGAATTTTATCTTGACCAGGAAATCAACGACAGAGGTATTCTCGTAGATATGCAGCTTGCAGATAAGGCAATTAGCCTTGATGCAGAGGCAAAAGAAGAACTGACAGTTGAAATGAAAAGGCTGACAGGTGTAGAAAATCCGAATTCTGTATATCAGTTGCTGGATTGGCTTGAAACACAGGGTTACAAGTCGGATTCTCTCGGAAAAGCACAGGTGCAGGAACTCATCAAAACTACAAAAGAACCTGTGAAATCCGTGCTTCAGATGCGTTTGCAGTTGTCTAAATCTTCGGTGAAAAAATATACCGCTATGAAAAATACAGCTTGCAGCGATAATCGTGCAAGAGGGATGTTCAGCTTTTATGGGGCATCAAGAACGGGGCGTTGGGCTGGTAGAAATGTGCAATTGCAAAATCTTCCGCAGAATCACTTGCCGGATTTGACAGAGGCAAGAGAACTTGTAAAGTACAGTTCTTTTGAAGATATTCAGATGCTGTATGATGATGTTCCTGATACACTATCACAGCTTATCCGCACCGCATTTATTCCAAGGCAAGGTATGAAATTTATCGTTGCGGACTTCTCTGCCATTGAAGCAAGAGTGATCGCATGGCTTGCAGGTGAAGAATGGCGAATGAAGGCTTTTGCAAACGGTGAGGACATTTACTGTGCATCAGCATCAAAGATGTTCGGTGTGCCAGTTGTAAAGCATGGTGAAAACGGTCATTTAAGGCAGAAAGGAAAGATATCCGAATTGGCTTGTGGTTTCGGCGGATCGGTTGGAGCCATGAAAGCGATGGGAGCAGATTCTCTTGGCTTATCCGATACGGAACTGAAACAGATCGTAACCGACTGGCGTGAGGCTTCACCGCATATTACAGAACACTGGTGGGCGGTAGATAGAGCTGTAAAAAAGGCAGTCAAAGAAAAAACAGCAACGAAAACACACGGACTGCTATTTTCCTATGAGGCAGGGTTTCTGTTCATAAGGCTGCCAAGCGGAAGACGTCTTGCTTATGCTAAACCCTACATCGGTAAGAATAAATTCGGCGGTGAATCTGTTACATATATGGGCATTAATGCTCAGAAAAAATGGGACAGACTTGAAAGTTATGGGCCGAAATTTGTAGAGAACTGCGTCCAAGGAATTGCAAGAGATCTGCTGATGTATTCCATGCAGACACTATCACAATACTTCATTGTCGGTCATATTCACGATGAAATGATCATCGAATGCCCGAAAGATACAAAGCTGGATGAGATCTGTCAGCAGATGGCGAGAACGCCAGACTGGGCAAAGGGACTGTTGCTTCGGGCAGACGGATATGAATGCAGCTTTTACAAGAAAGATTAGGAGGATTCCATATGTTTTACATCAAAGAAAATTTGAATGGCACCACCAGTATCTCCGTGGAGATCAACAACGAAAACGTATACTGCCACTGCCCGCAGTGCGGTGCAGAAGTGCCGGTTGATCTGAGTATCTTCTGGACAGCAGAAAACTTTGACATTTTCAGCAGTGCTGTTTACTGTGATGCCTGCACACAGAAACGGCTGAAAGGAGTATTGCATGAATCTGTATAACGCTGAGGGATACATTGATCTCACTGCTTATGAGGCACTAAGCCGTATTGAACGAGAGGAACGCAAGGCGAAAAAGGCTGCCGCTTATCGACCGCTGGTATACATTTGTTCTCCCTATTCCCACGGCTGCATCAATGACAATATCGAAAACGCCAGACAGTACAGCCGCTTTGCAGTAGATACCCACTATGTCCCTATCGCTCCCCACTTGCTGTTTCCGCAATTCATGGATGACAGTCTGGGCGAAGATCGTCAGACAGCGATGTTCATGAATTTGGTACTGCTGTCAAAGTGTGCCCAGCTGTGGGTGTTTGGTTCTGTGCGGTCGGAGGGGATGCAGCAGGAAATCAAATGGGCGAAGCGGCGGCATATGACCATTCGGTATTTTACAGAAGAACTGGAGGAAATAGAATGAAATTTACGCTCTATACAGCAAACTGTACCGGCAATGAAAAGAATATCCTTTATCCAAACCAAAAGGTCATTACTTCAGAAGCGGATTTGAAAAAAGCCGTTGTCTACGATCATGTCTGTGCTCAGTATGAGAATTTTGCCCGCAGTGATGCCAATTTCCTGTTGTCTGATGTAGTACCTATGGATTGTGACAACGACCATTCAGATGACCCGAAAGACTGGATCACGCCTGAAATGCTGATGAACAGCTTAGGAGATGTTGCATTTGCAGTGACCTACAGCCGTCATCATATGTTGACAAAAGGCAGCAAATCTGCCCGTCCCCGTTTCCATGTTTTCTTTCCCACCTCACCCTGCAAAAACGCCACGGTGCACAAGGCAGTTAAAAATCAGATTCATAAGGAACTGCCGTTTTTTGATGGGAATGCACTGGATGCCTCACGCTTTCTCTTCGGCTGTCCGAGTGATGTTGTATGGCACGAAGGAAGTTTATCCATTGAGGACTGGCTCACGCTGATGAAATCGAACCGTAATATTCCGCAGGGGCAGCGTAACAGCACAATGTCTCGCATGGCTGGAAAGCTTGTAAAGCGTTTTGGCGTGACTGAGGAAAGTTATCAGAAGTTCCTGGAAAAAGCCGCAGAGTGCGAACCGCCGCTGCCAGATGAAGAGTTGGAAACCATCTGGCACAGTGCCTGCAAATTCGGCAAAAAAGTAACCTCGCAGGAAGGATATATTTCTCCTGAAGCATACGGCAAACAATCCCTGATTCCCGATGATTTTTCGGACGTTGGAGAGGCTCGCACATTTGTAGAAGGCTTCTCAGATGAGGTGGCATTTACCATTGCGACCGATTATCTTCGCTACAACGGAACCTACTGGGAGGAGTCAGAACACGCCGTCACCCTTGCCATGATCGAACATACGGACGTACAGCTGGCAGGGGCGGAAAAGCAGGTGGAAGCATCCCTTCTGAAACTGGAAAGCCTCGGTATTTCAAGAGATGTGGCGATAAATGGCGGTAAAAAATTCAGAGATGGTTTGGTGGGAGAACAGGCAGAGGCATACAAGCAGTATCAGTACTATGCCACTTTCAAGGCATTCGTGATGAAATACCGCCATGTTCGCAGTATGACCAATGCACTGGATGCTGCAAAGCCACTTGTTCTCCACAATCCAGAAGCCCTTGACAGCAATCCAATGCTCTTAAATACTCCAGGTGGAACTTACTATCTGCCCGAAGGATTGAATGGCTGGAAGCCTACAGATCCTGCTGATCTCTTAACGAAAGTGACGGCGGTTGTTCCAAGTGATGCCGGTAAGGATTTGTGGGAGGATGCCTTGCAGGTGTTCTTCTGCGGTGACCAGAGTTTAATTGATTATGTGCAGATGATTTGCGGACTTTGTATTGTGGGCAAGGTGTATTTGGAGGCGATGATCATTGCCTACGGTGACGGACGAAACGGAAAATCAACGTTCTGGAATGTCATCTACAAGGTTCTGGGAAGTTACAGCGGAAACATTTCAGCGGATGCACTGACCGTCAATTGTAAGAGAAACGTGAAGCCGGAGATGGCGGAACTCAAGGGAAAACGGATGATTATTGCGGCAGAATTGCAGGAAGGAATGCGATTGAATACCAGTGTGGTAAAACAGCTCTGTTCCACTGACCCGATTTTTGCCGAAAAGAAATTCAAAGCACCATTCCACTTTGAACCTTCACATACTTTGGTGCTGTATACCAATCATCTTCCGAAGGTTGGTGCATCGGATGATGGCACGTGGAGAAGATTGATTGTGATCCCGTTTCACGCAAAAATTCAGGGTTCTAAGGATATCAAAAACTACACGCAGCACTTGGTAGATAACGCAGGTGGTGCGGTACTTTCATGGCTGATTGAAGGTGCAAGAAAGGTCATTGCGGCAAACTATCAGATCAACAGACCGCAGTGTGTTCTTGATGCAATTGGAGCCTATCGGGAAGGCAATGACTGGCTTGGCAATTTCATCAATGAGTGTTGTGAAGTGGATAAAAGCTATCAGGAAAAGTCCGGAGAACTATATCGGCACTATCGTGAATACTGTCTTGAAAATGGTGAGTTTGTTCGCAGCACATCAGATTTCTATTCTGCTTTGGAACAGGCTGGGTACAAACGTAAGAGAACAACACAGTGTAATGTGATTATGGGACTTTGCATCAAATTCGATTTTCTTGACTAAAAGTATGTTTTTGACTTCCACTTTATAAAATCGACTTCCACTTTTAAGGTCAAAAAACACCGAAATATAGGGAAAGTGGAAGTCATAGGAACTCATATACAGACTTTACGCAGGCGAGAAAAAAAGTAAAATTTTTCTCTATATATAAGGTTTGTATTTGACTTCCTATGACCTCCATTTTCTCGAAAAACAGGGAGAATCCATGCGAGAAAAAATAATTGAAGAAAAACTCACAAAGGCAGTAAAGCAAAATGGCGGTGTGTGTTGGAAATTCACGTCTCCCGGAACGGCAGGCGTTCCAGACCGCATCGTATTGATGCCCGGCGGTAGAATTGCATTTGTGGAAGTGAAAGCACCCGGAGAGAAACCCAGACCGCTTCAACTTTCCCTGCATAAACTTCTGAGGCGATTGGGTTTTCTGGTTTACGTCTTGGATGCTTGTGAGGACATCGAAAAAATCATCTTGGAGGTGAAAAGCGATGGAACTGCATGATTATCAGAAATATGCTGTTCAATTCATTGAGGAACATCCAATCGCAGCACTCTTTCTGGATATGGGACTTGGTAAGACGATTACAACCCTGACTGCAATCCACAATTTGATGTTTGACCTGTTTGCGGTCAGAAAAGTTTTGATTATTGCACCGTTGCGAGTTGCACGGGATACGTGGGCGGCGGAGATTGAAAAGTGGGAGCACCTCAAGGATTTGCGATACAGCGTAGCGGTCGGCACAGAGGAAGAACGCCTTGCCGCCTTGAACGCTCCTGCAGACCTCTACATCATCAACCGGGAAAATGTGGACTGGCTCGTCAACAACACGAAGTTTGATTACGACATGGTGGTGATTGACGAACTGTCGAGCTTCAAGAGCCACCAGAGCAAACGCTTCAAAGCCCTGATGAAAGTTCGACCGAATGTGAAACGCATCGTGGGGCTGACCGGAACGCCTGCCAGCAACGGCTTGATGGATTTGTTTGCGGAATTTCGTCTGCTAGATATGGGGCAGCGGCTCGGCAGATTCATTGGGCAGTATCGGAACGAATGCTTCAAGCCCGACAAGCAAAACGGCTATCTCGTGTATTCCTACAAGCCCTTGCCCGATGCAGAGCAGCAGATTTATGAGAAAATATCGGACATCACGGTTTCGATGAAAGCCATCGACCACCTGCACATGCCCGAACTGCTTTCCAACGAATATCCCGTGCAGCTGTCCGACACGGAGCAAGAAACCTACAAACGGTTCAAGTCTGAATTGATTCTGGAGATGCAGGACACTGAGATTACCGCCGCCAACGCTGCAAGTCTATCCAACAAACTTTCCCAGCTGGCGAATGGAGCAGTGTATGACGACACCGGAGCGGTGATTCCCATTCACAACCGAAAGCTGGACGCACTGGAAGACTTGATAGAGGCAGCCAACGGCAAGCCCGTTCTGGTGGCATATTGGTTCAAGCATGATTTGGAGCGGATTCAAGAGCGACTGCGAAAGCTGAAGGTTTCCTATCAGGAAATCCAGTCTTCCGACAGTATCCGGAACTGGAATGCCGGAAAGCTGCAAGTTGGTCTGCTGCACCCAGCCGCTGCCGGGCACGGCTTGAACTTGCAGGCAGGCGGTTCTCACCTGATTTGGTTCGGGCTGACCTGGAGTCTGGAACTCTACCAGCAGACCAACGCCAGACTGTGGCGGCAGGGGCAGCAGTCCGAAACTGTTGTCATTCAACATCTCATCACAAAAGGGACGATTGATGAACGTATCCTGAAAGCCCTGACCCGGAAAGAACAAACCCAGACCGCTTTGATGCAAGCCGTCAAGGCAGAACTTGGAGGTAGCAGATGAATATCATTTGGCAGTACTTAGACAAACGGAGTGCCGCTGTGAACGCACTGAAGGATTACAGCAGCATGGCTTACATCCTTGCACATACAGACGAAGAAATCGCACAGGTGCATGAAGACACCACCACCCTTGGCAGTCCGGCATTTACAGATATGCCGGGCGGAAGTCCGAACCCACAGTCCGGCGAAATGCGAATTATCACTGCTATTGACGAAATCGATGTGCTGCGGGAACGGTATCGTCAGGCAAAGGAGTACATGGAATGGTTTCAGCCCGCATGGGACAGCCTGTCGGAAGATGAACGGTATGTGCTGGAACAGTTCTATTGGCACGAGGATGATGTCTTTGATGCTATTTCCGCAATCAGTAATCGTTTTCACATTGAGCGGAGTTCTGCATACAAACGTAAAAACCGTGCGGTTTCCAAGTTGACCTTGTTGCTGTTTGGAAAGTGAATGTCCAAAATCGAGGATGACTTTTGCAAAAAGGTGTGATATAATAATATCATAGAAAACTGACCGAAAGCCCTGTGGTGTTCCACATGGGCTTTCGTTGTATCCGGAGGTGAACCTTATGCCGAGGAAGGCACTGAAACCTTGCAAGCACCCCGGCTGTCCGAACCTGACAGACGGCTTGTACTGTGCAGAGCATCAGCCCCTGCACCCAGACCGACCGTCTGCCACCAAGCGTGGCTACGGCAGCAAGTGGCAGCGGCTCAGCAAGGCGTACCTGCGGAAGCATCCGCTGTGTGTGCGTTGTAAAGCACATGGACGGTTCACGGCAGCGACCGTGGTCGACCATATCATTCCTCACCGTGGTGATC
>OLWW01000719.1_pt1 | contig 17231 bp, 18 predicted proteins | sample 1673991 | NCBI WGS metagenome assembly OLWW01 (sample SAMEA103958136, study PRJEB25191) | human gut metagenome
TCAATTAAAGCATATTCAAACGAAATGCGTCTACCTGTTATTTTAATGTATTCTCTGCAAGCGCTTAGCAAGGTTTCAATATTATAACTGCGGTTAACAGGCATAATTTTGCTTCGCTCGCTGTTGATTGGATTATGAAGCGACACTGAAAGCGTAACAGGCATTTTGTATTTTGCGAGCTCTGTTATCTTGTTTGCAAGACCGCTTGTGGAAACGGAGATGTTGCGAAGACTGAGGTTGAGTCCGTCCGGGTGAGAAACAAGCTGTAAAAAACGCACCGTGTTTTGAAAATTATCCAATGGCTCGCCCATTCCCATCATAACTATATGCGAAACCCGGACTGAGTTATCACGTTCTGCCGCGGTCACCTGTGCCAATATTTCCGAGGGAGTAAGGCTGCGGCTCAGTCCGTAAATACCCGATGCACAAAACTTGCACCCCATTCTGCAGCCGACCTGAGATGAAACACACACGGAATACCAACCGTCGTATTTCATAAGCACCGATTCAATATAACTGCCGTCGGGTAATTTATACAGATACTTTACGGTGCCATCGATTTTCGATACATACTTTTGCTCAATTTCTACATTAGCAATATAAGCGTTTTCCTCAAGTTTTTCACGCAGAGCTTTAGGAAGATCCGACATACTGTTAAAATCCTCAGTACCCGTTTGCAGCCACTTAAAAAGCTGCTTTGCATGAAAAGACGGAAATCCAAGCCCGGCAACAATAATTTTAAGCTCTTCGGGAGTTTTTGATTTTACATCAAGCTTTTCCAAAAGGCTACCTTTCCTTTCTTATAACGGCAAAGAAAAAGCCGTCGCCGCCGTTAACACTCGGCATAAGTCTGTGGCAAAAAGCGATTGTGCCTAACACTTCTGTTTTTTGCGGTAAATATTTCGAATGGTTTTTTAAGAATCTCTCCACCACCGCTTCGTTTTCTTCACGGCGTAAAGTGCATGTTGAATACAAAAGCGTACCGCCTGTTTTCAAATATCTTGCGGAATTTTCCAATATATTATACTGCAAGTCGGGCAGGTTTGTCAAATCAGACTTTGGTTTATACTTGATTTCAGGTTTTCTTCTTATAACACCGAAGCCCGAACACGGCACATCGCATATAATTTTGCCGAATTTTCCGAGTGATTCATTATACACCGTTGCATCGTTTACAATTGCCTTAATGCAGCTTACTCCAAGCCGCTTTGCATTATCCTCAATAAGCTTTACTCTGTGTTTATGGATATCACAAGAAACGATTTCTCCGACATTTTGCATATTCATTGCCGCACTTATGCTTTTGCCGCCCGGTGACGCACAAACATCAAGCACTCTGTCGCCTTTTTCTGCGCCGAGCACAGATATTGCCGTTTGGGCGGAGATATCCTGAATATAAAAAAGTCCGTTCGAAAATCCGTTTATCGCCCTTACACTGCCGAAGCCGATACTGCAAAGCGCCTCATCTCGGAGAGCGGTTTTCTCTGTTTCAATCCCGTCCTTAAAAAGCTGCTCTTTAAGCTCGTTAACAGTTGTTTTCAAAGTGTTTACGCGAAGAAAAGTCGGCGCAGGCTCAAGTGAATTTTCCAAAAAACGTTCTGTGCTTTCTTGCCCTATGTAACTTGTAAGCTCGGTTATAAACCACTGCGGACACGAGTATTTCACCGAAAGAGCCTTCTCCCCGTTGCCGGTGGGCAGCTTCGGCTGCTCTCTTAAAAAATTCCTTAAAACAGCATTAACTAAGCCTGCGGCGTATTTCTCACGCGACTTTTTTATAAAATTGACCGATTCGTTAACAGCGGCACTGTTCGGCACCTTATCCATATAAACAATTTGATAAATCGCCATTCTGAGTGCCGCCTGCACTTTTTCGGAAAGTGCGGACGACGGCTTTTTGGAGAGCTTGTCTATATAGTAGTCAAGCGTTAATTTGCGCTCTGTAACGCCGTATACCAAGCGGGTAACAAATGCGGAATCAGCTTTTGTAAGCTCGGCATTTTTAAGTGCTGCGTCGATAGCGAGATTTGAATATGATTCGCTTTTTTCAAGTTCTGCCAATATATCGGCGGCGATGCGCCGAGCACCGCTCACCTTCTGTCGCGGCTGTTTCCGAGAAAGCGCACCGCGTAGTAAAGCAAGGTTAGAAGCGACTGTATCATTGCGGCAACATATGTCAATGCCGCCGCTGTAAGCACTTTTTTCGCACCGTTATATTCATCGGGTGACAAAAGACCGCCAGAGCTGATTGCCGCAAGTGCACGGCGGCTTGCGTTAAACTCGACCGGCAGCGTTGCAAACTGAAAGGCAAATGTTGCGCCGAAAAGCACAAGACCGAGCACGGTAAGGTTAAAGAAATTGATTGCCGAACCGATTATCATAAGAATAATGCCGAGCATCGGTCCATATTGAGCAAAGGGAATTATTGCCGTGCGAATTTTAATGGGAACATATCCCGCTGCATACTGCACAGCATGCCCTGCCTCGTGCGCCGCAATGCCTACTGCGGCAATTGATGTTGAATCGCAAACGCCTTCCGATAGCCTTATAACATTTGAACGCGGATCGTAATGGTCGGTCATAGTGCCGCTTACAACTTCGATTCTGACCCCTGTAACGCCGTTTGCGGAAAGTACCGCTCTTGCAGCATCCGCACCTGTTAATCCGCGGGAATTCGGTATTCTTGAATAGTTTTTATAACGCGATTTTACAAGGTACTGTGCCCACAGCATAATAATAAGCGATATAATAACCACCGTCATATACAGCGGATCCCACAAATAATACATACCGTAACCGTATCCCATAATCTCAACACCTTTCGTATTGCGTTTATTGCTTTTTAAAAATCAGTTAACAATATCGCCGACTTTAAGTTTAAAGCTGCCGTGCAGCATATCGGAGGCGCTCATCCTTTTTTTGCCTTCCGGCTGAACTTCTATAAGCTCTAAAGCCCCGTTGCCGCAGGCAATTATAAGCGATGAGTCGGCCTTTAAAACCGTGCCGGGCTTACCGGACATTTCGGAAATCTTTGCTTTATATACCTTTATTCTTTTGCCGTCGCTTATAAAATATGCACACGGCCACGGATTATATCCGCGCACAGCGCAGCAAAGCTCTTTAGCGTTTAAAGAAAAATCGAGTTTTGCCATTTCTTTTTTTATTATGGGTGCCTTGGAAACGCCGTCTTCCGGCTGCTTTCGCGGCACTATATCGCCGTTTTCAAGGTCTTTAACGGTTTTAACAAGCAGCTTGGCTCCGATATCGGCAAGCCTTTCAAAAAGCTCGCCGGCGGTTTCATCTTCGCCGATTGCGGTTTCCTCCGTTTCAAGAATATCGCCTGTGTCCATACCCTCGTCCATCTTCATTGTGGTAACACCTGTTACGGTGTCTCCAGAAACTATGCACCACTGAATAGGCGACGCTCCGCGGTATTTAGGCAGCAACGAGCCGTGCACATTAACACAGCCGTATTTTGGAAGCTCCAATATTTTTTTCGGTAAAATTTTTCCGTATGCCACAACTGCGATAAGGTCAGGTGATATCTGCTTTAATATATCGAGAGCCTTGCCGTCTTTAAGCGTCGGCGGCTGATAAACAGGAATATTAAGGCTCTCAGCCAAAACTTTAACGGGCGGCGGCGTTAAAATCTGCTTTCTTCCGACAGGCTTATCTGTTTGAGTAAACACTGCCGCCACCTCGTGCACCTTTGCGATTTCCGCAAGGCTTTTAACGGCAAAATCAGGCGTTCCCATAAAAACAATTTTCATTTAGTTTTCCTCATATTCTACAACGTGGTCAGTGAACAGCACTCCGTTAAGATGGTCTATTTCGTGACAGAGCGCACGCGCAAGCAGGTCACTGCCCTTAATTTCAAAAGCATTGCCGTGCCTGTCAAATGCCTCAACCTTAACCTTTTTAGGTCTTTCGGTAATGCCGAAAACGCCGGGGCACGAAAGGCAGCCTTCGCTCTCGTTCTGCTTGCCCGACATTCTTACAACAACGGGATTAACAAGCTCAATAGGTCCTTCGCCGATATCAATAACACACACTCGGCGCAATATACCGATTTGCGGTGCCGCAAGACCGACCCCGTCGTTTTCATACATAGTGTCAAACATATCGTCTAAAAGCTCAGAAAGCTTTTCGTCGAAATTTGTTACCTCTCGCGATTTTTTTCTCAAAAATTCATCGGGAGTTTTTACAATGTTTCTGATTGCCATTTGAAACGTTCCTTTCGTATTTTTCCCCTATAGCTGTTTTGCTTATTCAGGGTCGATATCTATTGAAACAGTGGTGCTTTTTGCAATGTCTGAGTTATAGTATTCCTCAAGACATTCCTCAAGCAGTTGCTTTAAACGCTTAAAATTACGAAATTTTAAAAACAGCATATGTCTGTACTTTTTGTTGATTTTTGGCACTACATCTGCTGTCGGGCCTAAAATATTAAGCTTTAAATCATTAAAATCGCCTTTTACCCGTTTTACAATAAGCTCAAAAAAGGCTGCTGCGCCGCGCTTGGAAAGCTCATAATCCATACTTTGAAACATAAGCTTCGCCATTTCGCAATACGGCGGAAAGATATACAGCTTTCTTGAAAGTATTTCATCATTATAAAACGAATTATAATCCTGCTTTGCCGCAAGCCTGATAAGGTCGCTGTCGGGCTGAACTGTCTGAATAACGGCAGTGCCGCCGTTTTTACCTCTTCCCGATCGCCCTACAACCTGTGTTAAAAGTGAAAACGCACGCTCGTAGCTTTTGTAATCGGCGCTGTGCATTGCCATATCCGCATTAAGCACACCCACAAGCGTTACCTTTTCAAAATCCAGTCCCTTAGCAACCATCTGCGTTCCCAGCATAATATCATAATCGCCGTTTGAAAAGGACGTCAGCTTTTTTCTGTAAGAGTCCTTTGCAAGTGTTGTGTCGGCGTCCATTCTCAATATTCTTGCGTCACCGAAAATAAGCCCCAACTCTTCTTCAACCTTTTGCGTTCCCACACCGAGATATTTCATATGCTCGCCGCCGCACTTTTGACACTTCTGAGTATATGGCACAGAGTAGCCGCAATAGTGACACATCAGTCTGCCGTTTGCAGCGTGATATATCATTGAAATGCTGCAATTCGGGCATGTTACAACATCGCCGCAATTAGGACATGATACATAGGTATTGTAACCGCGACGGTTCATAAGCAAAATCGCCTGCTGTTTTTTTTGCAGCGTTTCCGAAAGCCTGTCCAAAAGCTCGCGGCTGAGCACGGAACGATTGCCGCCGTGAAACTCGTTGCGCATATCAACAACCGTTACTTTCGGCAGCACCGCCTTTCCATATCGTTTTTTCAGCGGCAGCAATTTGTATTTCCCCGAAACGGCCGCACAATAGCTCTCAACCGACGGTGTAGCCGAAGCTAACACAAGCACCGCTCCGTGGTAAGCACAGCGGAATTTTGCAACGTCGCGTGCGTGAAATTTCGGACTTTGTTCCGATTTGTAAGTATGCTCCTGCTCTTCGTCTATTATAACAAGTCCGAGGTTGCTAAACGGAGCAAATGCCGCAGAGCGTGTTCCGACAGCAACAAGCGCCTCTCCGTTTTTAATTCGCCGCCACTCGTTCATACGCTCTCTTTGCGACATTGCGCTGTGAATAACGGCAACTCTATTGCCGTATCGCGCGGTGAAGATTGAAATTGTCTGCGGTGTAAGAGCAATTTCCGGTACCATAACGATAACGCCGCGACCCATCGCCACAACATCATCCGCAGCTTTTAAAAACACCTGCGTTTTTCCGCTGCCGGTAACGCCGTACAACAGACTTACGGAATAGCCGTTTTCACACTGTTTTTTAAGGCTGTCGTACGCTGCATATTGCTCCTTTGAAAGCTGTATCTCGGGCTTCTTAATATTTGTAGATTCGTCGGGTTTTATAACGACCTCTGCGTTATAAAGCTCCGCCGCCCCTTTGTTGCAAAGTCCTGTTACAACTGCCGGTGTTATTCCCAAAAAATAGCACAGCTCTTTTACGTCGGCATCTCCGCTTTTTTGAAGCTGCTCCACAACAGCCTTTTGCTTTGCCGTCAACTTTTCGGGGATTCTGTCATTTATAAGCCTTACCATTTTAACTGTGGGGTCACGCAACTTCTGCTCTGCAAAATCGTTTCTTGAAAGTATGTCTTTTTTTAGCATTTTTTCAAGTATCTGTGATTGCGGTTTAAAACCGAATCTTCGCAGAAGCTTATCGCGCTCTTCATATTTGCCGAGTGTTTTAAGATAGTCGGCAATCGCAGCCTCATCTGCAGAAAGCGAGCCGGTATCCGAGTCGCCGTTAAAAGTATATGCAACCTTTACGCGCATTGATATTCCGGCAGGAAGAAGCACCCTTAATGCATCAAAATACGTGCAAAAGGTACGCTCTTTTAAAAATACCGCAAGCTTTAACATTTCATCGTTTAAAATCGGCTTTTCATCAAGCACAGTAACTATCTGTTTCAGCTTTGACTTTGGACAGTCGGTTTTATCCGATATACTTAAAACAAAGCCCTGTCTCGTTGCGGTGCCGTTGCCGAAAGGCACAAGCACGCGCTTACCGACAGGGTTTTCACACATCAGTGCTTTCGGCAATAAATAGTCGTATGGCTTATCTATACGGTATATCGTTTGGTCTATGCAAACTTGCGCTATTGTTACGTTTTCCAACTGACAAGCCACCACACTTTCAAAAAAATACTTATAGTTACACCATTGGGACAAAACACCGGACAGCTGACATTTTTTCGCAACCGAAATGTAACACACAAACCAAGCAAAAGCACAAAGTCCAAACCGTCTTGCCACAGCAGGCACATTCGGCTTACGGCAGCACCGACGCGTTTGGACTCGTCAGCCAAAATTAAAGATCCTTTTCTCTTGCCAGCTCGTTCATTGCAAGCGTAACGGGCTTTTCAATAAGAATCTCGTTCTCTTCCTCTGCGCGCTGCGATATTTTTCTTGCGCGACGTGCTATATCAAGAACCAATTCATAACGGTTTTTATAAGCGTTTATAAGCTTACCTATTGCAGGATTCAGCATCTTTTAACACCTCTTTTATTGTATTTTCTCTGCGGTCGGATTTGTTCCTGTCGCCGAGTATTATTGATATCATTTCATCAACAGCGGCATCTAAGTCGTCGTTAATAACAATATAATCATATTCATTTGCATGCTCGATTTCGCCGAGTGCTATATTAAGCCTGCCCCAAATCTGCTCCGGACTCTCGGTTTCCCTGCCGCTAAGACGTTCCTTAAGCACCTCAAAGGACGGCGGCATTATAAAAATGCTCAATGCGTCGGGGCATTTCTTTTTAACGGTGCGAGCGCCGTTAATATCAATTTCCAAAACGATCTCCGCACCGTCCGCCACGGCGTCGTCAACCGGCTTTTTCGGTGTTCCGTAATAATTGCCTAAGTAAACATTATGCTCAAGCATCTCGCCTTGATCTAATGCTTTTTCAAACTGCTCTCTTGTAACAAAATGATATTTCCCGTTTTTAACCTCGCCCTCGCGCATTGCACGGGTAACAGCAGAGATTGAAAGCCGAATTTCGGGATGCCTTTTAAAAACCTCGGTAAGTACCGTGTCTTTGCCCGAGCCGGACGGTCCCGAAACGATTATCATCCTACCCTTACTCATACTCTTCCCCCTCGACATTCTCTGTAAACCTTTCTTTCAGCTTTTCAGCTGTTAAATACGAAAGCACAATGTGGTCGCTGTCGGTAAAAATAACAGCTTTTGTTTTTCTGCCCTGCGTTGCGTCGATAAGCCTCTTTTCCTCTTTAGCTTCCTGCACAATTCGCTTTATCGGCGCTGAGTCGGGGCTTATAACCGAAACCACCCTTTCGGCACAAACCATATTTCCAAACCCTATATTTACAAGCTTCATTAAAAAACAACCTTACTCGATATTCTGTATCTGTTCCCTTATCTTTTCGATTTCCGATTTAATATCAATAACAGTTTTTGCAATCTCCGAATCCTGCGCTTTAGAGCCGATTGTATTTGCTTCTCTGTTCATTTCCTGCACAATAAAATCAAGCTTTCTGCCGATACTGCCGTTTGATTTCATCAATTCCCGCAGCTGCGAGATGTGACTTCTCAGTCGCACCGTCTCTTCGCAAACCGCAAGCTTATCCGCAATAATGCCGGTTTCGGTAATAAGGCGCTGCTCTTCGATATTAACATCGCCCAGCAGCTCTTTCATTCTCTCTTCAAGCTTATGCCTGTATTCCTTAACGGTTTCCGGAGAGCGCTTTTCAACAACCCCGACTAGCTCCTCAATTCTGGTTGCGCGCTCAAGCACATCAGCCGAGAGCTTTTCGCCTTCTGTCTCGCGCATTTTAACAAATGATTTAAGTGCTTGCTCTGTTGCCTTTTCGATAAAGATCCACTCGGCATCTTCATCAAGCTCCGCACTTGATACCGAAAAAACGTCGGCATTTTGTGCAACCGTCATAACACTTATATCGTCTTTAATTCCGTATGTTTCCGCAAGCTCCTTCAGCGCCTCTATGTATGATTTTGCAAAAGCGTGATTAACGCTTGCCTCACCGAGCACCGACGAAGCGCCGCCAAGCGTTAAAAACACATCGATTTTTCCGCGTTCGGCATATTGCTTAACAAGCGATTTAATTTTATCTTCTGCAAAATTATACTCTCTCGGAAGCCGTACGGAACACTCGAAATACCTGTGGTTAACGGCTTTAATTTCAACCGAGAGCTGCCTTCCGTCGTTTTCCGCAGCTCCCCTGCCGTAGCCCGTCATACTTCGTACCATTTTATCACGGCTTTCAAACATAATTATTTTCATTATATTCTACCAAAAAACACCGCAGTTTGTCAAGTGAAACCGTGCACAAATAAGGCATTAAAAAAACAAAAACTTAACCTGCAGGTTAAAAACCGTTGCAAAACTGCCCGTTAAGAGCTATAATTGAAGAAAACAAAATAAATGGAGTGATTGTTTGTGGAGCTTATGAAGCTTATTCCTGCCACTAAGGATTACCTTTGGGGCGGCACAAAACTAAAGGAAGAATACGGAATAAAAAGCGACAAGGAGCCTGTTGCTGAGGCATGGGTGCTCTCGTGTCACCCCGACGGTGCAAGCGTTATAGCAAACGGCGAGCATCGCGGAAAGACTCTTGAACAGCTGCGCCGCGAGCATCACGAGCTCTTTGGAACCAACTGCAGAAAATTCGAGTTTTTCCCAATGCTTGTAAAGCTTATTGACGCAAAGAAAGACCTTTCCGTACAGGTGCATCCGAGCGACGACTATGCGCTTAAGAACGAAGGTCAATACGGCAAAACCGAAATGTGGTATGTTGTTGATTGCAATGAGGGAGCTTACCTTTATTACGGTTTCAACAAAAAAATAAAACCCGATGAATTTAAAAATCGCATTGAAAACAACACGATCTGCGATGTGCTTAACAAGGTTAATGTTAAAAAGGGCGACTGTTTCTTTATTGAGTCGGGCACCATTCATGCAATCGGCGCAGGCATTCTCATTGCGGAAATTCAGCAAAATTCAAATCTTACCTATCGTGTTTACGATTATGCAAGAGTAGGCGCCGACGGCAAACCGCGCGAGCTTCACGTCGAGAAGGCAATGAAGGTAACGAAACTTGAAAAGCCGACAGCACATTACGGTCAGCCGAAAGGAACGCTGCTTGGAAGTTGCGATTACTTTACATCGGAACTGATAGAGGTTAACGGCTCTGCCGAAGTAACTTCCACAAACGAAAGTTTTGTGCACCTGCTTTGCACAGACGGCAGCGCAACCGTTAACGGAACGGAGCTTAAAAAGGGCGACTCAATGTTTATTCCGGCGGGTTTCGGCAAGGCATACATCACAGGTAACGCAGAGATTATTGCAAGCAGAGTTTAATGAACGGCAAGGAAAATCATATGAGTAAGCTTAACATAGTTTTGATTGAGCCGGAGATACCGCAAAACACCGGCAACATTGCAAGAACCTGTGCCGCAACCGGCGCAAGACTTCATCTTGTAGGACCGATGGGCTTTAAGATTGACGATAAAAAGCTAAAGCGCGCAGGTCTTGATTATTGGCATCTTCTCGATATAACCTATTACGAAAATCTCGAAGATTTTTTAAGAAAAACCCAAGGCGATTTTTACTTTTTTACAACAAAGGCACGCAAGGTATACAGTGACACAAAATATCCCGATAACTGCTATTTACTTTTCGGCAAGGAAACAAAAGGATTGCCTGAAGAGCTGCTGCTTAAGCACCCTGACACCTGTGTCAGATTGCCTATGATAAGCGGCGCAAGAAGTTTAAATCTTTCAAACACGGTTGCAATTGCAACATATGAAGTGTTGAGGCAGTGGCATTTTCCGGAGCTTCAAAATTCCGGTCAGCTGCATAACCACACCTGGGATGAGGCAGAATATTAAAATATTTCAAAAAAATTTATATCTTTACCTTAAAATGGTTGCAAATTGCGGCATTTTGGTATAAAATAAGATTGTCCGAAATTTAACAAGGTATGTTTATCACCTTGACAAGTAAAGGAGAACAGTAGTAATGGCAGCATTAAACAAAAAATCTATTGAAGACATTGACGTTAAGGGTAAGCGCGTTTTAGTGCGCTGCGATTTCAACGTTAAAATGGAAGACGGAGTTATCACAAGCGATAAGCGTATTGTTGCGTCTCTTCCCACAATCAATTATTTAATCGAGCACGGTGCAAAGCTCATACTTTGCTCTCACCTCGGCAGACCCAAGGGTCAGGTTGATCCTCAGTTCTCTATGGCACCCGTTGCAAAGCGCCTTTCGGAGCTTTTGGGTAAGGAAGTTAAAATGGCAAAAGACGTTGTCGGCGACGACGCAAAAGCACTTGCGGCTTCTCTTAAAGACGGCGAAGTAATGCTGCTTGAGAACGTTCGTTTTGAGCCGGGCGAAACCAAAAACGACCCCGAGCTCAGCCGCAAGTTTGCTGACCTTGCAGAAATCTTTGTTAATGACGCATTCGGTTCTGCTCACCGCGCCCACTCCTCAACAGCAGGTGTTGCAGATTATCTTCCCGCTGTTTGCGGTTACCTCATTCAAAAGGAGATAAACTTCATCGGCGGTGCTCTTGAAAACCCGAAACGCCCGCTCGTTGCAATTCTCGGCGGCGCTAAGGTTTCCGATAAAATCGGCGTTATCAACAACCTTATTGATAAGTGCGATATGATCATCGTCGGCGGCGGTATGGCATACACCTTCTTCCGTGCATTCGGCAACAATATCGGCACTTCAATTTGCGAAGAGGATCGTCTTGACGACGCCCGCGCAATGGTTGCAAAGGCACACGAGAAAGGCGTTTCCTTCCTCCTTCCGGTTGATAACATCATCGGCAGAGAGTACGATAAAAACACAACTAATATGCGTATTTATTCCGACTCTATTCCGGACGGCTGGATGGGTCTCGACATCGGTCCCACAACAACAGAGCTGTTCTCGAAATCAATCGAAGGCGCAGGTACTGTTATTTGGAACGGTCCTATGGGTGTTTCCGAGTGGGAAAACTTTGCAAACGGCACAATCGGCGTTGCAAAGGCAGTTGCGGAATCAGGCGCTATTTCAATAATCGGCGGCGGCGACAGCGCAGCGGCTGTTCAAAAGCTCGGCTATGCAGACAAGATGTCGCACATCTCAACCGGCGGCGGCGCTTCTCTTGAATATCTTGAGGGCAAAGAGCTCCCCGGCATTGCCTGCCTTAACGATAAAGATTAATCTAATAACTAAAAAATCGGCGCGGCGGATAAAATACCGCCGTGCCTTTCGTGTGTATTTTGCATTATCATGTTACACTTGCTGTTTAGCAAATGTATTATACTTAAAAAACGGAGGAAAATAATTATGAACAAACATCTTCGCAAGGCAGTTATTGCCGGCAACTGGAAAATGAACAAAACACCTTCTGAAACAACAGCTCTTATAAATGAGATGAAACCTCTCGTTAAGGACGCAGACTGTGAGGTTGTACTTTGCGTACCTTTCGTTGACCTTGACGCAGCTCTTAAAGCAGCTGACGGCAGCAACATTAAAATCGGTGCCGAAAACTGTCACTTTGAAGCAAGCGGTGCTTTCACCGGCGAGGTTTCCGCTCCTATGCTTAAGGAAATGGGTGTTGAATACGTTATAATCGGTCACTCCGAAAGAAGAACATATTTCGGCGAAACCGATATTACTGTTAACAAGCGTACTTTGGCAGCACTTGCAAACGGTCTTAAACCCATTGTTTGCGTCGGCGAATACCTTGAGCAGCGCGAGCAGGGCGTTACCGAAGAGCTTGTTGCAATGCAGACAAAAATCGCACTTCTCGGGGTTACCGAAGAGCAGCTTAAAAACGTTATCATCGCTTACGAGCCTGTTTGGGCAATCGGCACGGGCAAAACCGCAACCGCAGAGCAGGCAAATGAGGTTTGCTCGGTTATTCGCAACACCGTTAAAAAGCTCTATGGCGAGGCAGCTGCGTTCGGCATTACAATTCAATACGGCGGCTCTATGAACGCAAAGAACGCAGACGAGCTTGTTGCACAGCCTGATGTTGACGGCGGACTTATCGGCGGCGCATCGCTTAAAGCACAAGACTTCTCGGTTATTGTTAAAGCTGCAAGCAAATAATTTTAAATTATAAAATGGGAGCAACACAATGAAAAAGCCTTTAATTTTAACTATTATGGACGGCTTTGGTAAAAACAAGCACTATCCCGGAAATGCCATTTTTGAAGCTGACACGCCCAATCTCGATAAGCTTTTCGGCGAAAACCCCCTTACCTTTATCGGTGCTTCGGGAATGGATGTCGGACTGCCGGACGGTCAAATGGGCAACAGCGAAGTTGGTCACACCAACATCGGTGCAGGCAGAATTGTTTACCAAGAGCTTACAAGAATAACAAAATCTATTTCCGACGGCGACTTTTTTAAGAATACCGCTTTTCTTGCCGCCGTTGATAACTGCAAAAAGAATGACTCCGCTCTTCACCTTTTAGGTCTGCTTTCAGACGGCGGTGTGCATTCTCACAATGAGCATCTCTACGCACTTTTAAAGCTCGCAAAAGAACAAGGACTTACAAGGGTCTATGTTCACTGTCTGCTTGACGGCAGAGATGTTCCGCCGGCATCCGGTGCGGACTATGTTGCCGAGCTTCAGGAAAAAATGGCTGAAATCGGCGTTGGTAAAATTGCAACCGTTATGGGAAGATTTTACGGAATGGATCGCGATAACCGCTGGGCACGTGTTGAGCTTGCCTATAAGGCAATGGTAAACGGTGAAGGAAATACGGCTGACGATGCAGTTAAAGCTGTTAAGAAATCCTATGAAACCATTGACGCCGACGGAAAACATCTTACAGACGAATTTGTAATCCCCACAGTTATTAAAGGCGGCGATACCGTTAAGAACGGTGACAGCATAATTTTCTTCAATTTTCGTCCCGACCGTGCAAGAGAAATTACAAGAACGTTTGTTGACCCCGCTTTCGACGGTTTTGGGCGCAAGGGCGGCAAGCTTAATGTTTACTACGTTTGTATGACCCAATACGACGCCGCAATGCCTAACGTTGACGTTGCTTTTAAGCCGGAGTCTCTTGAAAATACCCTCGGTGAATATCTTGCAAAGTGCGGCAAAACTCAATTAAGAATTGCCGAAACAGAAAAATACGCTCACGTTACTTTCTTCTTTAACGGCGGTAACGAGGTTGAATTTGACGGTGAGGATCGTATATTGGTTGCATCACCTAAAGTTACAACCTACGATTTAAAGCCCGAAATGAGTGCATATGAGGTTTGTGACAAGGTTTGCGACGCGCTCAACAGCGGCAAATATGACGTTATAATCCTCAACTTTGCAAACTGTGATATGGTAGGTCACACAGGTGTATTTGACGCCGCTGTAAAGGCTGTTGAAACAGTTGATACCTGCGTTGGAAGAATTGCAGATGTTGTAAAGAAGCTCAGCGGAGTAATGATGATTACTGCCGACCATGGCAATGCCGACTGTATGGTTGCCGAAGACGGCACACCTTTTACAGCACACACCACCAACCCCGTTCCCTTCTGCGTTGTCGGTAAAGATTGCAAGCTGCGTGAAGGCGGCAGACTTTGCGACATTGCACCAACAATGTTAAAAGTTCTCGGTCTTGAACAGCCTAAGGAAATGACAGGCGAGTCTATAATTCTTTAATAACAGCAAAAAAAAATAAAAGCAGCAGCAATGCCGGACAAAACCGTTTCATTGCTGCTGTTTTTTATTTTAAAAAAATTTTTAAATAACGTGCGTCGCGCTTTTTGAACAGATTGCCTGATTGCGCTATCTGTCATCTTTTCACTGTCATTCTCAGTATCTTCGCTATGTGCTTTTATTAAATACGTCATACCGTTGAGGTTTATTACAAGTGTTTACATATTGTGAAACGGTGCGCAAAGCGTCGGCTGTATAATGCCTAGAGAAATAAACATACAGTTGAACCCGACAATAAAACGATAGTTTCTGTCTATTATTTTCATCAGCACAGCGCTAAGTTGTCTCAGCTTAACAAGCTGAAAAAATCCTCTGAGGAAACAGTGATATCCGCAATTTCCTTTGCAATTGCAGCGCCTGTGTTAATGGCGATGCCTGCATCTGCTTCGGAAAGTGCAGAAGTGTAATTACTGAGATTACCACCCAACAATGCTTTAATGCCTTTACCGATATATATATAAGCAAGCGGAACAATACTATTACCGCACGCAAAGGCTTTGGAAAAAACAATGGTGACGCGGTGCGCCTTATTACCGAAAAAACCAGCTTGTACTCAAACTCGCGGTTAGGCTGGCGATTCAACTCCGTTGACAGAACGCAGATAATACTCCAAACCATCTGCATCGTGCAAAGACATATTTAAGGTAAACATATGAACACTCAGCCCGCCGCGTGAGAAATGTAGTATTTCACATTTCAGTTTCAGACCCTTATTATTATTAAAGTGTCAAAGCGCGCTGATACTAAAGTCCAAACCCAAGAAAAGCACCGAAAACAACGATTTTTGACAGATTTAATATAACTTTATAAGCATTAAAAAAGCTGCATTAACTTATACTTTAACGCAGCATTTTTAAATTTATTTTTTGCTTATTGAGATTGAAAATGTCTTTGTTTTATCGACAAAGTCAAATTCATCATTTATTGCGTTCATTGAAAACTCAAGCTTTTTAATATCCTTTACAGAGCTGATATCAGTATTTTTTGTAAAGATAATAAACGGCGTCTTTGTTGTCTTGCCAGGTTCAAGAGTTATCGGTAAAGCCGTTCCCGATTGCGTTGTTATACCGTTAATCGCAACGTTATCAAGCGACAATGTAACTGTTTGTTTGCTGAGGTTCTGTACACGCAGCTGCAAGTAAACCACACCCTCAACAGCATCCGGCTCCTCATAGACATCGATATAGTCGATATTCAAAACATCATCTTTATAAACGTGCAATTCCTTTTTCTGAACTTTGCTCGATGCCGACGAATCTGCTTTCGCAGAGTTTGTTGTCGACGATGATTCTGCCTTTCCAACATCACTTAAGCTGTCAATGCCGACAGCAAAAGCAACTACAACTAATGCCGCAATGACCGCGACAATAATGATGGCGATTAAACACCCTGATTTCTTTTTGTGCGGTTGTTGATTGTTTGTGTTTAATTGACCGTTAACGTTATTTTGGTTTTCCATAAATTTACCTCCGTTTTTTTGACATTTAGTGAATGTCATATTTTTAACATTGTAACATATAATAATCTTGTTGACAAGTAGTAAATGTCAAAAAGGAGAAATATATGTTTATTAACAAAACTGAAAACGGCGAAAATAACATTTGCGGTAAAAATGTATCTGAATTTCGCAAGCAGTTAAATATCTCCCAGCGAGAATTGGCTGACAGATTACAGTTGATTGGATTAGATATAGATAAAAATGCCATTCAGCGCATTGAATGCGGGAAACGTTTTGTTACAGACATAGAGCTAAAAAGGCTCTCTGAGGTTTTTAACGCAACATATGAGCAATTGCTTGCGGAATAAGCTGTCTACCGTATTTTTCTTAAATCTAAAATCGTAATATGATAAATATAGCAACAAAAACACCGTGCTGAGATATAACCTCTTGCACGGTGTTTTAATCTTTGAAAAACTGCGGCATTTATACCGCGCACAAAGAATACTGAAGCCTTAAATTACTTAAGCTCAACCTTTGCGCCAACTTCTTCAAGCTTCTTCTTAAGCTCTTCAGCTTCTTCCTTAGCAACAGCTTCTTTAACTGCCTTAGGAGCAGCTTCAACAAGACCCTTAGCGTCAGCAAGACCAAGACCGGTGATCTCGCGAACAACCTTGATAACCTTGATTTTTTCTGCGCCAACGTCTGCAAGAACAACGTCGAACTCAGTCTTCTCCTCAGCAGCAGCGCCGCCGGCAGCAGGAGCAGCAACAGCAACAGCAGCTGCAGCAGATACGCCGAATTCCTCCTCGATTGCTGAAACGAGCTCTGAAAGCTCAAGAACTGTGAGAGCCTTAACTTCTTCTACAATAGCAGTAACTTTCTCAGATGCCATGATAGTAACCTCCGTTTATTTTTTCAAAATTTGCAGCAGTAAAAATTATTCAGCTGCTTCTTCGGTAGCTTCGCCGTCTTTGTCGGCAACAGCTTTAATAACTCTTGCGAATGCTGCAATGGGTGCTTGGAAAGCACTGCATACAGTTGCAAGAAGAACTTCCTTGGTGGGAAGCTTTGCAAGGGCGTGAACGGTATCGAGATTGATAACCTTTCCGTCGAGGAAACCGCCCTTAAGTGAAAATCCCTCGTTATCCTCGGCAAATTTACCAAGAATACGTGCAGCTGCGGTGTGATCCTCGCTGCTTATTGCAAGTGCTGTGGTACCCTCAAGCAGGCTGTCAAGCTCTGCAAGGTCGGTTCCTTCGAAAGCACGGTGCAAAATGGTATTTTTAACAACCATATATTCAACACCTGCTTCGCGCAGCTCTTTACGAAGCTTTGTATCGTCGGCAGCGTTAATTCCTCTGTAATCAACAAGAACGCCTGCAACCGCAGATGAAAGCTTTTCTTTGATGTCTGCAACCTGCTGTTTTTTGATGTCTAAAATCTTCTGACTCGGCACAATATCACCTCCGTATAAGGTTTAAAAAAGCCCGTTTCCAAAGACATG
>OLWW01000739.1_pt1 | contig 16974 bp, 14 predicted proteins | sample 1673991 | NCBI WGS metagenome assembly OLWW01 (sample SAMEA103958136, study PRJEB25191) | human gut metagenome
ACTTGATCTCGCCCTTCTCCACGCTCTCGATGGCGGGCTTTGCCAGCGGCTCCATTTTGACGAACCACTGCTTGGAGACCATGGGCTCGATGGTGGAGTGGCAGCGGTAGCAGGTGCCCACCTCGTGCTTGAGCGGCTCGATCTCCTTCAGGAAGCCGCCCTCTTTCAGGTCGGCCAGAATGGCCTTGCGTGCCTCCAGCGTAGTCATGCCGGCATACTTGCCGCAATCCAGCACATGGGGCTCGTTGACGGTGTTTTTGCCGGCGGCAAACAGAGCATCGGCGGCAGCCTTGTCGGCAGCGCCGGTCATGTGGCCGTCGTAAGTGAACACGCGCACGATGGGCAGGTCGTGGCGCAGACCGACCTCAAAGTCGTTGGGGTCGTGGGCGGGGGTGATCTTCACGACACCGGTGCCCTTGGTCATATCGGCGTGCTCATCGCAGACGATGGGGATTTCCTTGTTCAGCAAGGGCAGCACCACATGGCAGCCGTGCAGATGGGCGTAGCGGGGATCCTCGCCGTTAATGGCCACGGCGGTATCGCCCAGCATGGTCTCGGGGCGGGTGGTGGCCAGTTCCAGCATCTCGCCGGTCTCCTTGACCGGGTACAGCAGATGCCAGAAGCTGCCGTCCTTCTCCTCGTACTCCACCTCGGCGTCGGAAATGGAGGTGTTGCAGTGGGGGCACCAGTTGACCATGCGGTTGCCGCGGTAGATCAGCCCCTTGTCGTACAGGCGCACGAACACTTCCTTGACAGCCTCAGAGCAGCCTTCGTCCATGGTAAAGCGCTCGCGCTCCCAGTCGCAGCTGCTGCCCAGCTTCTTCAGCTGGCTGACGATGCGGTTGCCGTACTTGGTCTTCCATGCCCATGCGCGCTCCAGAAAACCGTCGCGGCCGACCATCTCCTTGGTCAGACCCTCGGCGCGCATAGCTTCCACCACCTTGGCCTCGGTAGCAATGGAGGCGTGGTCGGTGCCGGGCACCCACAGGGCGGCGTAGCCCTGCATCCGCTTGGTGCGGATGAGGATATCCTGCATGGTGTTATCCACCGCATGGCCCATGTGCAGCTGACCGGTAACGTTCGGTGGCGGCATCACGATGGTATAAGGTTTCTTGTCCGGATCGGCCTTCGTGTGGAAGTAGCCGCCATCCAGCCAGAACTGGTAGATACGATCTTCCACCTGACTGGGATCGTACTGCTTTGCAAGCTCTTTCATAGTGTCCTCCCAAAAATTTGATGAAGTGGGACGCAAAAAGCCGCCCCACGGAGCGTTCCATGGGACGGCTGTAAATACATAACCGCGGTACCACCCAAATTGCGCGGAAAGCTCCGCGCCCCTTGATGCCCCTGTAACGTAGGGCAGACCCGAAAGCGGCTTACCGGCAAGGCTCACCGCTTCTGCTCCAAAGTGACAGTGCCCCGCCGGTATCCCGCCGGGTTTTCAGCTGCCCCCGGCTCTCTGTGCGGCTCCAGACGATGCACACTCTTTTTCAACGCATTTATAAAAAGAATATAACGTTTTTTGTGGGATTTGTCAATCAGTTTTTCAAACCTTTCACCCACCGCACCAGCTTCCATGCCTTTGCGCCCAGATGCGGGCAGTAGCTTACCATCAGCGCCTGCAGCTTCTGGCTTTGATTTCCCGGCGGAATCCCCCACGCAGCATGACGGTGCAGCTTTGCTGTTTTCAGCAGCATTTTTTCCTTCTCGGAATCCCGCTCCGGCTGGTTGACCAGCCGGAAATATACCTCGGCGCAGGACATGACGCAGCGCTGTTCCGTAGTGCTGCGGAAGGGGTCCGGCTGCCCCTTTACCAGCTGCCAGATCTGTTCCCACGCCAGTGCCGCCGTGTAAAAGCGCAGGCTCGGCTCCTGCCGCACGGCAGAGCTTGGACGTTCAAGGTAAGCATACAGCGGGCAGTTCAAAAATGCCAGACTGCCTGCCTTGAGGAATTCCGTTACAAAGAACAGGGCATCCTCCCCGTAGAACAGCGCCGGGTCAAAGCGAACATCCTGCAGCACCTCCCGGTGGGTCAGCATCCGCCAGCAGTGCCCGCCGCTCCATTCCTGCATCCACGAGTAGTTTTCCGTCGTGATTTTCTGCGGTGCCGGGCACTCCGTCACCATCCACAGAGTCTCGTTTTCCCGTATGCTGCGGTAGCGGCACATGGCAATGCGGGTACCGCAGCTGCACAAAGCATCGTACAGCCATTCCAGATACTGCGGCAGCACAAGGTCGTCGGAATCCACAAAGCAGATATACTCGCCCCTTGCCTGCTCCAGCCCAAAATTGCGTGCCGAGGACACCCCGCCGTTTTCCTTGCGGAAAATACACACCCGGGCATCCTGTGCCGCATACTGCTGCAAAATTTCCCAGCATTTATCCGGCGAACCGTCATCCACAAGGAGCAGTTCAAAATTCTGATACGTCTGCGCCAACAAGCTGTCCAGACATGCAGGCAGATACTTTTCCACCTTATAAACTGGCACGATCACCGAGATCAAGGGCTGCTCCTTTGCGTTCATTCCGCTCTCCTTTTCAATATCTTCAGTCCGCGCTGCCTCAGCGTATCATATTCTTCGCTGCCACGGTAGAACAGTACGATCACTCCTGCGAACACAGCTGTGTAAAGCAGCCCATCCAGAATAAAAATACCGAAATTGCCCACCGGGAACCGCTGCACCCACAGCACCGCTGCCGCAGAGACCGCTGCTGTAAGGAGTGTGCGCTTCAGATACTCTGCAAAATAATCCCGAAGTTTCTTCTGCCATGCATCCTGAACGCCATACTTCAAAAAGATGTAGGGTTCTACCCAGGCACAGGTACACAGCGTGCTGATGATGGTGCCCCAGATAATGCCGGTCACGCCGTACTGCCGCACCAGTATAAACGAGGCCACCAGATTGATGATGGATTCCGCCACCGCTTTGTAGCGGTCGTTCCAGAACAGCCCCATGGCCTCCCGGAACAGCAGATTCGTCTGCCGCATTCGTGTAATGTAAAACTCTGCCACAATGACCATCACGGTGGTCATCGGAAAACAGTATCTTCCGCCAAACAACAGCGTAATAAAGGGGTTAAACAGCATTATCAGCCCGCCGGTCAGGTAAGCGGACATGACAAAGAACATAAAATCCATTTCCTTATAGATTTTATACAGCCGGTCCGAATTTTCCATTACTGCAAAATTGCCGATACTGCCGGAAAAAGCCACAGCAAATTTTCCCATCAGGTTGTTCAGTGCATTGATCACCAACCGGTAATTGGAGTAAAGGCCCACCGTCGCAAGGCCAATAAAGGAGGACATCAGCAGACTGTCCGTATTGCGCACGATGATGGTTGACAGCTTGTGCATACTCATGGCACCGATATTTTTCAGGATGCCGTTCCGCTCCTCCCTTTCTGGCAGCTCATGGCATTCCTTCAGGTATGGAAACTCCTTGTCCACCATGCGGGAAACCATAATGTTGGGTAAAAACTGTATCGCCTGCTGAACCGCCAGATACAGGATGAAGTTCCGGGTCAACAGCAGCACTGTGATCTGCGAAACAGTCTTGATGCACTCGCACGCCATACTCCATCCTGCGCAGATATAGCCTTTCTGGTAGGCCTGATAGATGGAATTTTTATAACTCAGCAGATAGGAACTTGCTGAACCGAGCACATATATCATATAGATCAGGGTGATATGTTCAATGCCCTCGCCGCCCTTGATGAGGTAGGGCAGAAACGGCAGCAGCACCAACCCGAACAGCAACACCGAGGCTGCTACCGCCCGGTACATCCACTTGTACAGGTTCATCAGCCGCGCCAGTTTCTGCTCGTCATCCCGGGCTGCCGGTTCATACATGCTGAACACCATAGCCGTACCGATGCCCAGCTCCGCAAAATTAAGGATGCTGAGCACATCGGTAAACAGGCCGTTGACCCCCAGATATTCCGCTGAAAGGCAGCGGATGAACACCATCCGGTTGATGAAGGACAGCAGCATCGTCAAAAACTGCCCGCCGATGTTAAACAGCATATTGATGATCGAATAACGTGTTCTCATGCGATTTTTAATTCTCCCCTGCCTTTGATGTTCCGCAGCCACATATATTCCCGCGGAAATAGCCGCAACAGCAGGCTTTGCAGCCAGAGTCCCGCCGGAACGGTACAATACTGCCGCGTCCGGTCCACCACATCAAACTGCATCCGCAGCATTTCCCGGCTGCGGGGTGCCTTGCGCAGCGCCGGGGGCAGCTGCCGGTACACCCGGCTCACGCTGCCCATCGTAAACTTTGCCGCATTTGCCAGCGCATCGTATACCTCGTTTTCCACGAGGCAGTTCCAATACCGCTGTGCGGCCTCGGCAGCATCAAAATGGCGCAGCGTTTTACTTCCGTTCATAATGCTGCTGCCGCGCTGCACATAATAATACAGCTCCTTTGGCACCACCACGGCCTTTTTGGTGTTCAGACAGATTTCTGGGAGCACAAAAATATCCTCGTTCAGCTTACCCTCCGGGTAGCGCAGCTGCGCAAAGATAGCGCGGCGGTACAGCTTGTTCCACGCAGGCTGCGCCATCGTATTCGTGGCTCTTTTCAGCAGTTCCCGCCCGGTAAAGATCCGCTGTGCAAGCCCGGTGTACGGCGGCAGGCAGGGTGTGCCTGCCTCGTCCACCGCAGCGTAATCGCACAGGGCAAGGTCAGCTCCGGTGTTTTGCACGGTCTTGTACAGTGTTTCGTACATTTCCGGTGCAATATAGTCGTCGGAATCCACAAAGCCGATCCACTCGCCCCTTGCCACATCCAGCCCGGCATTGCGGGCAGCAGAAAGCCCGCCGTTTTTCTGGTGAAGCACCCGGATGCGGGCATCTTTCGCGGCAGCGGCATCACACAGCGCAGGGCAACCGTCCGGCGAACCGTCCTCCACAAGGATCAGCTCAAAGTCCGTAAAGGTCTGCGCCAGAATGGAATCGATACATTTTTGCAGATAGTTTTCCACCTTGTACACCGGCACAATGATGCTGAGCAATGGTTTTTCGCAGGGCACAGCGTGTTCCTCCCGTTTTATCTTTTCAGCCCGTCACCTCGGTGCGCAGGCGAGCAATGAGCCGTTCCATCAGCGCCACCCGGTTGAAGGGGGTCATCAGGTAAAAGCCGTCTGCATAAGGTGCAGCCGCTTTGGCTGCCTGCACCGAGACTTCCAGTCCAAGCTCCTCGCCTGCGGCACGATCCAGCCCCTCAAATCTTTGAATGATGGCATCATCCACATGGATGCCGTTGACCTCGTTTTCCATAAAGATGGCATTGCGCTGGCTGACCACCGGCAGGATGCCCGCCAGAATTTTTGCGCGCTCACCCAGCGTCTCCCGGGCTTTTTTCAGGTTTTCCACCGCCTGTGCCGACAGCACCGGCTGGGTAAGGAAGCCGCTCATGCCGTTTTCCAGTTTTTCAGCGGCACGGCGCAGTTCCACCTCAAAATTGCGGGCGTTCAGGTTCAGCGCACCAAAAACCGTGATGGGTGCGGGCATCTCCCGCCCTTCTCCTGCCAGCGACACGATATACTGTGCCAGCTTGCGGGAGTTGAACTGGTACACATTTTTCACCTCGTCCCGCTCGGCGGTGGGGATGGGGTCGCCGGTAATGGCCAGTACCTCCCGCACGCCCTCGGCGTACAGTCCCAGCAGCAGCGCTTTGGTAGCGTTCAGGTTGCGGTCCCTGCAGGTCATGTGGGGCAGTACGTTCATGCCAAGCTCCCGGTGCACCCGGCAGGCCACCAGCGAGGAATCCATCCGTGCCCGGGCAATAGGGCAGTCTGCAATGGTCAGCAGGTCGGCACCGGCGGCCTGCAGGCGGCGGGCACCCTCGAGATAGGCGGTCAGGTCGGCGTCCTTGGGGGAGTCCAGCTCCACCGCAATGACCCGCTGTCCGGTGCGCAGCTTGCGCAAAAAGGCATCGTCCGTTTCCACTGCAGGCTTTGCCGCTGCAGCGGGCTTTGCCGCCGGGGCGGCGGGCAGCGCTTCCGGCAGAGCATCCAGCGCGGTGCGCAGGGCAGCAATGTGCTGCGGCGTTGTACCGCAGCAGCCGCCCAGAATGCGCACGCCCTCGGCGGCAAGGCGGCTCAGCTCCCGGGCAAAATACTCCGGCTTGCCCTGATAGCGCACCTGTGCCCGCGCCACCACCGGGTAGCCTGCATTGGGCATGACCGAAAGGGGCAGTCCCGCATCCCCCAGCTGCTGCACCAGTGCCCGCATCGCACCCGGGGCAGATACACAGTTCAGGCCTACGGCATCCACCACGCCGCTCTGCGCCATACGGCGCACAAGCTCGGCGCAGTAGCGGCCCTCGCGGGTGTAGCCGTCCGGCAGCACCGCAAAGGATACCAGTACAAAGGCCTCCGGCACGGTCTGCTTCAGCGCACGAATCGCTTCCAGCACACCGTCCTCGGCGCTCAGGGTCTCAAACAGAAAATTCCGTGCACCCAGCAGCGCAAAGCGCTTTGCCACAGCAAGATACACCTGCTCCGCCGGGAGATTTTCGGTATCCGGCGCAGGGCCAAGGTCGGCAAACACTGCCGCGCCGGTCTCCCCGGCGGCCTTTACTGCCAGCTGCCAGCCTGCATCCGCCAGCTGCTCCCAGCCCGGCTGCTGTGCCGCCGCCAGACGCGGCAGGCTGAAGGTATTGGTCTTGATGGCGTCCGCTCCGGCGGCAAGATACGCCCGGTGCACCGCCAGAATGCCCTCGGGGTCGGTCAGGTTTGCCTGCTCGCACTCCTGCCCCGGCTTTGCTTTATAATAGGTACCCATACCGCCATCGAACAGCAGCGGCCGCTGGGCTAATAGTTTGCGCACATCTAGCATCGATACTTTCCCTTTCCTATAAAAAGACTTCATCTTTCAGTTTATCGTAGTTCACCCATCCGGTCAAGCGGTTTTCTTGATTTCGCTTGCAGCGCGGCCGTTTTTGTGCTATCTTAGGGATAACTTTTGAGAAAAGGGAGAGGATGGATCATGCGCCACACCGGCACACCTGAACTGGAGACCGACCGTCTGCTGCTGCGCCGTCTGCTGCCGCAGGACGCCCCACAGATGTACGAAAACTGGGCAAATGACCCGGCTGTGACCCGGTTTTTGCGCTGGGAACCGCACAAAAGCCCTGCCGAGACCCGGGAACTGCTTTCGGCGTGGGCAGAGTTGTATCCGAACCCGGATTATTACCAGTGGGCCATGGTAGAAAAGGCCACCGGACAGGTGTTTGGCTCTATCTCCGTATACAACGCCCTGCTGGGTGAGCCGCAGCAAAAGGCCAAGTGGGCGGAGTTGGATCTCTCCGACGGCATCTGGGAGCCGGGCTACTGCATCGGACAGAAGTGGTGGGGCAAGGGCCTTACCACCGAAGCGCTGCAAGCTGTGGTGGATTTCTGGTTTGGGCAGGTAGGCGGCACCTTTCTCACCTGCTGCCATGCGGTGCACAACCCTGCCAGCGGCCGGGTGATGGAAAAGGCCGGCTTTGTGTACCATCACAACGACGTTTACCACAAATTTGACGGTACCCCGGTGGAATGCCGGTGCTATCTGCTGACAAAGGAACGCTACGATAACAGAAAGGACTTACTTTGAGCGAGCTTTATGATATTCTGACCGAGACCCCTCCCACAAAGGTGGTGCTGCTGGCACTGGATCAGGGTCTGTGGGACTGCGAGCGCAGTCTGGCAGAACTTTCTGCCCTGTGCGAAGCCAACCACATGGAGGCCGTGGCGCAGATCACCCAGAAGCGCCAGACCCCGGAGACCGGCATCGTGCTAGGCAGCGGCAAGCTGGAAGAGGCTTCCCTTGCCGCCCAGACGCTGGGCGCGGAATGCGCTGTGTTTGACGGCGAGCTGACCGGCAGCCAGATCCGCAACATTTCCAACGCGCTGGGCGGGCTGGAAGTCATCGACCGCACCATGCTGATCTTGGAGATCTTCCGCAGCCGCGCCGTGACCAACGAGGGCAAGCTGCAGACCGAACTGGCGCTGCTGCGCTACCGTCTGCCCCGCCTGCAGGGCATGGGCGAAGCGTTGAGCCGTCAGGGCGGCGGCGGTGGCGGCGGCGGCGGTGCCCGCCGCGGTGCCGGTGAAACCAAGCTGGAGCTGGACCGCCGCTACCTGCGCAGCCGCATTGAAAAGCTGGAAAGCCGCCTGAAAGAGCTGGAAAAGCGCCGTGGTGAAACCCGCCGCGCCCGCCAGAAAAACGGTGTTCCGGTCATCTCATTGGTGGGCTACACCAACGTGGGCAAAAGCAGCCTGACCAACGCTTTGTGCGGCGCAGAAATTTTTGAAGCCGACATGCTGTTTGCCACGCTGGATCCCACCGCCCGCAAATGCACGCTGCCCAGCGGGTTACAAGTGATCCTGGTGGATACAGTCGGCTTTGTCAGCCGCCTGCCGCATGATTTGGTGGATGCTTTTAAGAGCACACTGGAAGAAGCTGCCTGCTCTGACATCATCTTGAAAATTGCCGACGCCAGCGACAGCGAAGCCGCCGAGCAGCTGAGCGTGACCGATGAAGTGTTGAACGACCTGGGCTGCGGGGATATCCCGCAGGTGACGGTCTACAACAAGTGCGACCGCACCGGTGTTGCCCCCTATGACCCGGATGTGCTGCTGGTAAGCGCCAAAACCGGCTACGGGCTGGACAGCCTGCTGGCCAAGATTGACGAGATTCTGGCACACCGTGTGCGCACCATTGAGGTACTGTTGCCCTATGACAAGCTGGCCCTGGCCGATGTGTTCCGCACCCGCGGCAGCGTTCTGGCTGAAGAATACCGCGAAAACGGCGTGTATTACAAGGCAACCGTAAAGGTGGATGACCTGCACCGGTTTGAAGCGTACCTGCTGTAAGCGCAACCGTTCGCTTTGTGCAAGATAACAAATACTGATTTTATTGCTGATTGTAGACAAAAAGACCTCCATCCCTGCACGGTTCTGTGCTTGGGATGGAGGTCTTTGGTTTATTTGTGTGTACCCTGCGTTACGGCAAAATTATTCCGCCGTCAGCAGTTTAACAGCGCGGGAGGTGCCCAGGCGGTCTGCGCCCAGATCCAGGAACTTTTCCATGTCCTCAACGGTGGAAATGCCGCCGGCTGCCTTGATCTTGCAGCGGCCGCGCACGCAGCGGGCAAACAGCTCAATATCATGGAAGGTTGCACCTGCGGTAGAAAAGCCCGTGCTGGTCTTGATGAAGTCGGCACCGGCTTCCACCACGATATCGCACATCTTCTCTTTTTCTTCATCGGTCAGCAGGCAGGTTTCAATAATAACCTTGAGCACCTTATCCCCCACGGCCCGCTTGACGGCGGCGATATCCTCGCGCACAGCGTCATATTCCTTGTTCTTCAGGCGGCCGATATTGATGACCATATCCACTTCCTCGGCGCCGTTTTCCACAGCGGTCTTTGCTTCAAAGCACTTGGAAGCAGTATCCATTGCACCCAGAGGGAAGCCGACCACGCAGCACACCGCAACACGGCCCGCCATATACTGCACAGCCTGTTTGACATAGCAGGTGTTGATGCAGACGGATGCAGTATGATACTTGATGGCATCATCGCACAGGGCCTGAATCTGGGGCCAGGTAGCCTCCGGTTTCAACAGGGTGTGGTCAACTTTGGAAAGGATTTCCTCCTTGGTGTATTTCATTTGAATTCTTCTCCTTTTTTACAGGTCTTGCACAGGTGCGCCTGGTGCAGGCCGATGGTCGAAAATACAATGGCCGTCAGGCTGACCGTTGCGCCCACAATGCCCAGGATCAGGCCGGTCAGACGGAATGCACCGCCGCGGATTTTGTTTGTCATAAGAAAGCCCTCCTTATCATCGTCGGTTTGGTTGTTTCGGGTTTCTATCTGTTCTGTGTTGTTATTTCTTTTTGAAAATAAACAACTTGCTGAACACATAGTTGGATACAATCACGATAACCTGGCTGAACAGTTTAACACCCATGGCCCACAGGTCAGCGTTGGCTGCGGCAAATGCCACATGCGGTGCCAGCACGCTGACGCCCAGCCAGATGATGACCTGGTCCATGACCATGGTGCCAATACGGCAGGCCACAAACTGGCCAAACTCCGCCAGAGCAGCCTGGCCGCTGTTTTTGCTGCGGAACACAAAGGTGCGGTTGGTCCAGTAGGCAAACAGAATGCAGATGATATTATCCAGCACATTGCCAATGCCGGTTGCAAAGCCCGTGCCCAGCACAGCCTGGAACACGGCAAACAGCACCAGGTTCAACAGCGTGGCAAGCCCGCCAAAAAACAGGTAGGCAAACCCCTCATAATATTTTTTAATAAAAGCCCTTAATTTTTCCATGCAGTTTATCCTTTACCACACAGCGCAGGGAGGTTTGCAGCGCTGCTCGCCAGTGTACGCCAACAGTGCACACTGGCATATAACAAAAGGGGCCCGCCTGTTGCCAGGCAGGCCCCTGCTGCAATTCGGGGATTATTCAGCGTCCTCGGCAGCCTCGTCGAGGCAAGCCTTCATGGACAGGCTGATGCGCTTGCGATCAAAGTCAACATTGATCAGCTTAACCTTGACCATGTCGCCGACCTTCAGAACGTCGGAAACCTTGTTCACGCGCTCGTTGCTGATCTCGCTGATGTGGACCAGACCGTCAATGCCCGGCAGAATGCGGACAAATGCACCGAACTTGGTGATGGAAACGACCGGAGCCTCGAACTCAGAGCCGATGGGATACTCGTTCTTGAGCTTCTCCCAGGGGTTGTCCTCTTCCTTCTTGTAGCCCAGGGAAACCTTCTGGTTCTCGGGGTCATAGCTCTTAACATACACTTCGATGGTATCGCCAACGCTGACGACCTCAGAGGGATGCTTGATGTTGTTCCAGCTAAGTTCGCTGATGTGGCACAGGCCATCCACGCCGCCGATGTCAACAAAGGCACCGTAGGAAGTCAGGCTCTTGACAACGCCAGTGTACTGCTTGTCAACTTCAACGTTCTTCCAGAACTCATCGCGCTTTGCCTTGTTTTCTTCAGCAGTAACCTTGTTGATGCTGCCGACGATCTTGCGGCCTGCGCACTCGGTGATAACCAGCTTAACGTGCTGGCCAACCAGCTTGGTGTAGTCCTCGTCGCGGCGCATGGTAGCCTGAGAACGGGGAACAAACACACGAACGCCCTTGACGTTGACAACAACGCCGCCCTTGTTGGCTTCCATGACGTCGCCTTCCATAACGGTGCCGTTTTCGGCAGCCTCGGAAACATCCTTCATGCCCTTCTGGGCTTCAAAACGGACACGAGAAAGGGTGTCAACACCTTCCTGGTCATTGGTCTTGACAACAACCAAATCCAGCTCGTCGTCCACCTTAACAAGGTCTTCCATCTTGGCGTTGGGGTCATGGCTCATCTCGCTGAGCTTGACGATGCCAGTGTGCTTGGAACCATCAATACCGACGACACATTCCGTCGGGGAAACGCTGATGACCTTGGCTTTTACGATCTTACCTGCGTACAGGGGCTTTGCTTCGGATGCAGCGAGCATCTCCTCAAAGCTCATGTCGTCACGGATTTCTTCACTCATACAGTTAAGTACCTCCTCAATTATAGACGAAGGCGTTGAAGCCCCGGCTGTTACGCCCACGATCCTGGCACCGTTAAGCCAATCTTTGTCGAGTTCATCAGCTGTCTCCACATTGATAGCTTTGGTATGCCGGGCCGCGACCTGCAACAGCTTTTGGGTATTGGAAGAATGATGACCACCAATGACGACCATATGATCGCATTTTTGGCTGAGGTCTTCCGCTTCCTGTTGCCTCGCCCACGTTGCATTACATATTGTATCAAATATTTTGGCATTTGTACACTGGTTTTTCAAAAATTCCTTGCAAGTTTCCCAGCTTTGGACATTGAAAGTGGTTTGTGCTACCGCAAAAATAGATTTTTGTTGTGTAAGTTCCGGCAGCAGTTTTTCCAGCTCTGCCAAGTTGGCAAACACTTCCACTTTTCCCGTAGTATGGCCCACAATTCCCTGTACTTCGGGGTGTTTGGCATCGCCTGCCACCAGCAGCATGGCGCCCTCCGCACCGGCCCGCGCGGCAATTTTATGGATTTTTGTAACAAACGGGCAGGTGGCATCATGATACGCCAGGTGGCGTGTTGAGATTTTATCATACACACTCTGCCCAACGCCGTGGCTGCGGATGACAACCTCGTAGCCGTCCGGCACATCGTCCACACTGTCACAGGTAATGGCACCTTTGCTTTCCAGATCCTCCACCACCTGCGGGTTATGGATCAGCGGGCCAAGGGTTGCCACCGGGCGGCCCTGCTCCAACAATTCATAAGTCAGCTTGACCGCGCGGTTTACCCCAAAGCAGAACCCTGCGGTTTTTGCAAGAATAATTTGCATGGTTATTTCTCCCTGCATCGCGTTTTAGAAGTGATTTTCTTCGTACAGACGTTCCAGTTCGGTTTTCAGGCGGGTGCGCAGGGCACGCAGCTTGGGTACCGAGCGGCGCGGGTCCTCTACCTTCATCTCCTCTGCCGGGATGGGGGTGCCAAAGCAGATGCGGATGCGGCAGAACATGTGCATGCGCTTATCCGGCGTATCGTAAATAATGCGGCAGGGCACCATGTCGGCATCGGCGTTGCCGGCAATCAGGAAAGCACCGCTTTTTAAGGTCAGCAGTTCGCCGGTCTTGCTGCGGGTTCCTTCAGGGAAGATCAGGATCGGCGTGCCGTTTTTGCATTCGTCTGTCACTTTATTAACGGTGTCCATATCGCCCTTGCCGCGGTCAATGGGCACCGCGCCCATGCAGCTCAAAAACCAGCCGATCAGCGGATTTTTGAACAGCTCCTGCTTGGCCAGGATGGTATAGCGCTTCCAGCTGAACACCGCTTCCAGAATATAGACCGGGTCCAGGTCCGAAAGGTGGTTGGATGTGATAACATGGGCACGCCCGCGGGGGATGTTCTCTTTGCCGACCACCTCAATGCGCCACAAAATATGCAGCAGCGGCCAGACGATCGGCAGCAGGATCCAATAAAGCAGCATAGTTTTCCACCATTTCTTAGTAATTGGTTAAATGTTTGTTGTTCTGTGTTTTTGGGTACGTTGAGCCGTCAGGTTATTTGCCCCGTGTATTGTCGGAAGAGATTACCTACATTTTTCCAGGTGCAACGCTCTCCCCTGCTCGCAGCGCGGCTTTTATTTTGCGCGGTCCTGAATGACTTTTTTCAGGGCTTCAAAGCTCTGGTCAAAATTCAGCTCGCTGGTATCCACCAGCACAGCGTCTTCGGCTTGGCGCAGCGGGGCTGCTGCACGGTGGGTATCCTGATAGTCGCGCGCGCGGACATCGGCCAGAACATTCTGATAGTCGTGCTTTTCGCCCTTCATCAGCAGCTCTTTATAGCGGCGCTCTGCGCGGGCTTCCGGGGTGGCAGTCAGGAAGATTTTTACCGTTGCGTTGGGCAGCACCACAGTGCCGATATCCCGGCCATCCATCAGGACGTTCTGGGTCTTGGTCATGCCGCGCTGCAGCTCCAGCAGGAAGGCGCGGACTTCCGGGTTGGCACCCACGGCAGAGGCGGCCATGCCGGCCTCCTCCGTGCGGATGGCGGTGCTCACGTCCTCACCGTTCAGATAGATATGCTGCTCCCCGTCAATGCAGTCCACCCGCAGGCCGATCTCCGGCAGCAGGGTGTTGACCGCCGCATTGTCCTTCGGGTCCACGCCCTTGCGCAGGGCATACAGGCCAATGGTGCGGAACATGGCACCGGTATCCACATAGATGTAGCCCATCTCTGCGGCCAGCCGCCGCGCCAGGGTGGATTTGCCTGCCCCCGCAGGGCCGTCGATTGCAACTGAAACCATTTGGAATTCTCCTTTATTTATATAATAAGTATTTTATCATCGGTCAAGCTCTGCTCTGCCAACCTCTCAGAGGTGATTTGCAAAGCTCTGCGCCGTACAGAAAGCGATCTGCAGGTTGTAGCCGCCGGTATAGGCATCCACATCCAGCACTTCGCCCGCAAAATACAGGCCGGGGCACAGCTTGCTCTGCATGGTTTTGGGGTCAACCTCTTTGGTATCCACGCCGCCAGCCGTAATCACCGCGTGCTGCAAATCGCCCAGTTCGCTGATGGGCACCTGCCAGTGCTTGCACAGGTGTACCAGTGCCATCTTCTGTTCGCGGGTGATCTGGGCGGCACGGGTGGCGGGGTCAACGCCCCACTTTTTAACGGCAACCGGCCGCATCGAGTTGGGCAGCAGCTTTTCCAGTGCACCCTGGGCACTGTGGCCGCCAAGGGCCGCAAAGTCGCGGGTCAGGCGGTCATACAGTGTTTTTTCATCCAGGGCAGGCTTCAAGTCAAACTCTGCAATATAGCGGTGCAGCTGCACATCATCAATATAGGTCGAAGCCGAAAGCACCAGCGGGCCGGAGATGCCAAAGTGAGTGAAAAGTGCTTCGCCCTGCTCAGTAAACAGCGGTTTGCCGTCTTTCAGCAGGGTCAAGGTCACGTTGCGCAGGCTTAGGCCCATCATCTGGCGGCAGGCCGGATCCGGGCTGACCAGGCTGCACAGGCTGGGCTGGGGCGGCACAATGGTGTGGCCCGCCTGCCGTGCCAGCTTATAGCCGGAGCCATCGCTGCCGGTGGCGGGGTAACTGGTGCCGCCGGTAGTAACCAGAACATGGGCTGCGCGGTGGGTTTTGCCATCCGCGGTGCGCACGCCAACACAGCGACCATCCTCAATCAACAGCTCTTTGGCGCTGCCGTGCACAAATTTTGCGTCGGCGGCATAGCTGCGCAGGGCGGCCAGCACATCGGCGGCACGGTCGCTCTGCGGGAACACCCGGCGGCCGCGTTCCGTTTTGAGCGGCACGCCAAGGGATTCAAACAGTTCCATAGCGCTTGCCGGAGAGAATGCGTACAGCGCGGAGTACAAAAAGCGCGGGTTATGGCGCACATAGTTCAAAAACTCGCGCACATCACAATCATTGGTCACATTGCAGCGGCCCTTGCCGGTAATCAGCAGCTTTTGGCCGGGGCCTTTGGGGTTGTGTTCCACCACGGCGGTGGTCAGCCCCCGTGCGCAGGCGGCACCGGCGGCCATCAGGCCCGCCGCACCGCCGCCAATAATCAACAGATCCGTCATTCGGTGATGACTCCTTTATTGCGGTAGCAGATCAGGCACCCGTATGTGTACAGCAGCAGCAGCGGGTGCACGGTGGAAAGATACATGGTGGATGTGCCAATGCCAAAGCTGGAAACCTCAACAAAGGCGATCATGCCGCAGCGCAGGGCTGCCATAGCCAACAGGCCAAACAGCAGCAGCCAAGGCAGTGCTGCCCCTGCCGTGCGGCGGCGCAGAACCATGGGCAATGCGCACAGATGCCGCACCACAGCCCACACAAAGGCCAGCGGCAGCAGCACCGCGTACACGCAGCGCAATACGCCAAGCGCGCGGTAGGCCAGCTTTTGCAGCGGCGCATAGTAGGGCGTATCCTTGCCCGCTTCAGCGGCATTATTAAAGTTACAGTGCAGGTAGGCAGACCATTGGGCAACGTCCTCGGTGGTCCCGATAGAGCGCAGGGTCTGGTAATAGGCCGGGCAATCCTGGAAGGTCAGGGCCCAGAGGGCGCTCTTGGCAGCTTCCCGGATTGCGGGCAGTACATACTGCGCACGGATGGGCTGGCTGGTGGCGCTGCGCCTGCCGCTGCGGGCGGGCAGGGTGCCGTTATCACAGGCAGCATTGATGGCATCGGCTACGCTCTGCCAATAGGCATCGGCGGTGGCAGCGTCGGCGTAAATGCCCTCATACTGGGCGGCACGGCGGATTGCCCAATAAAAGCTGCCCGCACGGTAATCGTCCAGTTCCGGGTCGCGGAAATCATTTTGCAGCTGGGGGTCCTCCTCCAACCAGTATTGCAGGCATTGCAGCTGCGGGATCTCGGCATACAGCTTTTCGCGCGCATCGGCGGGCACGCTGAGCAGCGGCTCGTCCGAATCCGTCGCCACGCGGGTCATGGCACCCATCGCATCGGCAAAAGAGCCCTCGCTGAAATCCGAAAGCCCCCACACGCCGTACCAGTGCTGGTTCAGCGCGCAGAAAATGCCCACCCCTGCCGCCAGAACCGCATATGGAATCACCTGCGCCGCGGCGCACAGCCAGCGGCGGCGGTGCAGCAGCACCACCAGCATGCAAAGGGTAGCCGCAATGGCAAAAGGCAGCAAAAACAGCCCGGCATCTTCACGGTTCAGGTAACCGCAGGCAAGGCCAACGCCCGCTGCCAGCAGCCACGGCCAAATGGGTGCCTGCTGGCGGGTATAAAACACAGCCCGCAGCGCCGCCCCCGCCATACCGGCAAAAAACAGCAGGCAGAGCGCCGGGAAGATATTATCCCGGTAAACGCGCAGCGTGTAAGACGCCCAGCTGGACGGCAGAAATGCCAGCAGCGCGTACAGCAGCAGGGTCAAGGCCCTGGCCTGGCCCGCCGGGCTTTTGCGCCACAGCGGGCGCAGAGCAAACGCCGCCAGCAGCGCTGCAGCACACCACAGCAGTGCCCCGCCCAACAGGTAGGGCAGGTGCAGTTTGTTGAGCAGTGCCAGCCAGACAGCAAAAAACATGCTTTTGGAAAGCGTTAAATAGTCGTATTCCCCCAGCCACTGGCCGCTGGTGATGGCGTTGGCCGCGCGGAACATCAGTTCATCGTCCAGCGGGGCGCCGCCAGCCCACATATAGGCCAGCTGAAAATGGGTGACTGCGCAGCGCAGCAGGGTGATAAGCGCCGCCCACAGCCAGAATGCGCGGCGGGTCAGCGCTGGCAGCAGCCCACGCAGGCGGGATAACAGGTTCGGCATGCCGGGTTACGGCCTCCTTTATGGCATCACAAGGGTGCGGGCCGGTCTGCCCGCGGGTGTTTTGCCGTGTGTTTCGTTTTCTAAGGCAACACCGCACAATTCCCGCCTTGCGGCTTAAGCACCGCTCCGGCAGCTG